>Ga0302326_10019849_pt1 | contig 13855 bp, 7 predicted proteins | sample Palsa_T0_3_FD_202264 | JGI IMG/M metagenome (GOLD analysis project Ga0302326, IMG submission 202264) | Peat permafrost microbial communities from Stordalen Mire near Abisko, Sweden - Palsa_T0_3 | ecosystem: Environmental > Terrestrial > Soil > Palsa > Peat permafrost | place: Sweden: Abisko... | reverse complement strand
CTGCCTGGCTGGGATCGAGCTTTACGGCTGACTGCAACTGCTCCAGCGCTGGCTGCGGCTGCTGCATGCGCGCCAGAACCAGGCCGAGATTGTAACGCGCATCGTAGTGTTGCGGATTCAGTGCCACCGCCTCGCGAAGATGTTCGTTGGCTGCAGCATAATCCTGCGCCTCTCGCTCCAGGAGCCCGGAAAGGTAGAGAACTTCAAAGTTGTGTTGATTGGCTGCCAGCAATTGGCGCGCAAGGGGCCTTGCGGATTCGTAGTCGCCCTTCAGCACCAGCAGGCGCAGGTAAAGTAATCCTGAGGCGCTATCGTCTGGATGGGTGGCGCGCGCGGTCTTCAGCGCGGAAATTGCCTCCTCATAGCGATGGGCCCGGGCAAGGACCGTTGCCAACGCAGTCGCCAATCGCAACGAGTCAGGCCGCACGCGGATGGCATCGCTCAAAACGGAGCTTGCCGTATCCAGTTCGCCGGCATTGGAATAGGCAAGAGCCAGATCGAGGGTCAGGTCTTCGTCCGGTGGGGCAGATCGCAAAAGATCGATGGCCCCCGCATAGTCCCGGCGCGCAATGCGGGATTTTGCAAGCCAGTCCAAACCAGTGACGGACGAGGGATCAATGGCAAGAGCTTCCTGCCACGCGGTCTCGGCTTCGGCGTCTTTTCCGATCCGGTTCAACGCCGTGCCCAGCGCCAATCTCGATCGTGCGTCATGGGAATCCAGCGCGGCAGCGCGTTCCAGTTCGGCAACCGCCATCTCCGAATTGCCCGCAGCGTAATAGGTGATCCCAAGAAAATACCGGATGCGGGCGGATTGCGGTTCGAGGTGAACCGCGGTCTGAAAGGCAGAGATCGCGCAGGTAAATTGTTGGCGCTCGCCGAACCACGCTCCCAGAGCGCCCCACGTGGTGGCTGAAGGGTGATCGTGCAGGTCCTGCTGTAGAGGTTCCGGTCCGCGGCAGGCGGGCGGTGTTGCCATCCCACTGTGGGTGGCGAGCACCATAATGAGTCCGGTGATGAAACTTCTATTTCGCATCCATCAGGGCCGAACGGCTGGCCGATTCTCGCGCCACGCAATCGCGCCAGTACATCGCGGCGCCGAGCAATGGCGCCTTTTCCAGCAGGACTGATGGTACCAATCGAATCCCCAGTCCGTTTACCTGATTTCGCGCGGCGGGCAGAAACAGATGGGATGAGCGAGAGATCCCACCCCCAAATACGATGACCTCAGGATTGAGCGGAGCCAGTATCTCCCCGATGACCTGCCCAAGATGCCGGCCAAAAGTATCAAACACCGCACAAGCATCCGGGTCCGTCGTCGCCTCCAGGGCGATGGCTGCAACGGAGCGGCGTTTGGCGGTGCGCGCTTCATAATCGCTCTCGAGCGCGCGAGAGGAAAGTACGTCTTCCACTATGCCGTTCATGAAGGGCAAATTCCAGATTTCGCTGTCAGGCGGCACCATGTGGGCGGTGCCATTCAGCTCTCCGTTCTGAACAAACGCGAAGCCAATCCCGGTGCCTAACATGATTCCGACAGCCCTGTTGGCACTCTGGGCCGCGCCAGCCCCTACCTCACCCAGCAGCGCGGCATCGGCGTCATTCAGAAAACGGACGCGCTCCGGGGTCCACCCCAGGCGCTCTGCAAGCGCCGTTTTCAGATCCACTCCGTAGAGGGCTTTCAACTTGTGCCGCATGTGGCTGATGCCGGTCTTATAGGCAAAGGGTCCCGGAAACGCTATCGAGGCTCCGGCGACACCATCCGTGCCGCCGCTCAGCTGCCAGCCGAGGTCCTGTAGCAAGGCGATAAAAGCATCGCTGGATATCGCGTCCGGGAGGGGCGCAATCGCCATCTGCACCACGGTCATCGGCTCGAGGTGGCAAAGTCCGGCCGTTACGTGACTGCCGCCGATATCGTAGGCCAAAAGACGATATGCCGGTTGAACCGCCAAGCTGGCCCTCCCTCAAGATATCGATATCATTTGTAGCACACGCTTTCCCCGTCCAAAGGAAAGGTTCTAAAAAAACCTCTTGACAAAGGCATTTCTGGGAACGTAATACTTCCCACGTCCCATGATATCGATATCATCTGTCGGCGATTTGATATCGGTACCAGGACGTCGATCGCAAGGGGTAGGACAGGATCAGCGGGAGCCAATTCCAAGAGCGCATTCATCCACCCATCGGCACATTCAAGGAGGCAACATGCAACAACTTCGCAGGTTTTTCTGGCTCATCGCGGTCTTCTGTCTGGGGGGTCTGGCTTGGGCACAGACGCCGACCGGCACGATTCAGGGCTCGGTAAGCGACAGCACGGGCGCCATTATTCAGGCTGCAACCGTTACGGTGACCAACAATGCGACCAATGAGAATCACGCGGTAGTAAGCGATTCGTCGGGCCGCTTTATCTTGCCGTTCATTGCCCCCGGCACCTACACGGTCACCGTGGAGGCCAAAGGCTTCCGGTCAGAAAAACAGGAGAATATCCTCGTCGACGTCGCCGAAACGCGGGCTGTAATCTTCGTCATGTCCGTGGGAACCGCCGCCGAGACCGTCCAGGTTACTGCCACCACCCAGGCCCTGGACGTGGACAGTTCGAGCGTTGGACAGACAATCCAGGCCAATCAGATTCTTGATCTGCCCGATAACGGCCGGAACCCATTCGATTTCGCTTCGCTGGTACCGACCGTGAACAACACAGGGAATGCGTCCACCCCGCACATTGGCGGCAGCCGCAATGCCAACAATGAGCAACTGATCGATGGGATGACGAACATCCTTCCAGAAAACAATGTCGGTAACAATTCGAGCGCGTATACCCCTATCATCGATTCAGTCCAGGAGGTCAACGTCCAGACGAGCGTATTGCCCGCGGAATACGGACGCTTCTCCGGCGGAACCATCAGCCTCATTACCAAGGGTGGCACCAACGAACTCCACGGTACCTTGTACGAGTTTGCCGAGGATACGCCGCTGAACGCATTGCCTTTTGGCAGCAGCAGCACCTCCGTCAAGCCCGATGCCTACCGCTACCAGACCGGCGCCACGGTGGGTGGCCCTATCGTATTGCCCCATCTTTACAACGGCCACAACAAGAGCTTCTTCTTCTTCGACTTCGAAGATTCACGTCAGTCGAACGGGGTGGCGAATCACTATACAGTTCCCAATAAGAATTGGCTGACCGGAGATTTTTCTGATATCCCAGGCACCATCTACAATCCATACTCGGTTCACCAGATTACCAATCCGGATGGCTCCACGAGTTATGTGCGCGATCCCTTCCCCGGCAACAAAATACCCGCGAGCTTTCTCTCTTCGGCGGGTTCCAAGATCGCGCAAGCGGCATTGGCCTATTACCCCGCACCCAACGTTCCTGGCGCAACCCCGGAAAGCACGGGGAATTTTCTGCAGGTCGGCGCAAGCTTGAACAACTATTGGCACTACGACGCCCGCGTGGACCACGACGTGACCAAGAAGTGGCACGCATTCCTGCGCTTCTCGCAGTTTTCCAACGACAGCGCCCCGTTGAACGACTACAACAACGCAGCATCGCCCGGAGGATATAACGGGCCAGACCACGCCACAGCACTCAGCGGCTCTTTCAACAACACTGTGACCTTCACGCCTACGCTGCTGGGCGAATTCCGCTATGGCTACTCCAAATCCACTTCGGTGCGAACGCCATTTCCTTCAAAAGGTTTCACCCTGACCAGCCTGGGCTTTCCGCAGTCGGTTGCCGATCAGGCAGAGGGCGGGTTGTCTACCGTTTTTCCGAGCTTTACTTTCTCCAACAGCTTTTCAGATCTCGGGACGGACGGGTACGTTGCGCTCAAGGAAAATCCGCTGGCGCAGGACGTGAATGGCAGCCTGGTCAAGATCCTGGGCGGCCATAGCATCAAGTTTGGCGGTGAATATCGGGAACTGCTGCTGGATTTCTACCAGTATGCCTACCCCACAGGTAATTTCTCGTCGAATACCAGTTGGACGCAGCTGAATCCGCAAAATAACGATGGCACCGGCAACCCCATCGCTTCCCTGCTGCTGGGGCTGCCCAACAGCGGCGATCAGCCGAACGAGCCTTCGGTCGTTTCCACCAGTGGCTACCTGGCTTTCTACGTTCAGGATGATTGGAAGGTTACGCCCAAGCTGACCGTCAACGCCGGCATCCGGTGGGACGTCGAGATACCGCGAGTTGAAAAGTTCAACCAGTTGTCTTACTGGGATTCGACGGCGACCTCACCCTTGCAGGGATTGGTCGCCTCCAGCGCCAGTTGCCCGAATTGCAGCAACCTAAAAGGCCAGATGGTTCTCGTCGGAACCAAGGCCTCGCAGTACGGCCGCCACCAGGCCCCAACCAATTGGAACGACTGGGGTCCCCGTCTGGGCGCGGCGTGGAATCCGACACCCAAGTTAGTCGCTCGCGCGGGTTTTGGCGTCGTCTTTCAGCCCTCGGCACTGCAGGCCGCCGGTACCAGCGGCTCCCCTGGGATCGAGGGATTCACCAGCCAGACCAATCTGGCCACAAGCTTCAACAACCAGCAAACGGCCCCGACATTCGATCTGTCGAATCCCTATCCCAGCGGCTTTAACCTGCCGCAGGGCAAGAACCCGGCCTGCCTTGCCGTGGCTACTTGCGTGCAAGCGATCGACGTGGGCACAGGAATCAGCCAATCGTTCTTTGACTCCCACCGTTCGCCGTACACCATTCAGTGGAACAGCAACGTGCAGTATGCATTCCCCGGCAATCTCATCCTGGAGGTGGGGTACCTGGGAAATCGGGGTATCTATCTCATCAACGGCGATCCGGGCAAACCGTATGACCAGTTGCCTACCAGCTATCTGAGCCAGGGGGCTGCGCTGCAAAATACGCAGGTTGCAAATCCATTTTACGGCGTCATTACCACTCCCGGATCGGATCTTGCCCAGCCAATGATTCAGGCCAGCAAGCTGCTGCGCAAATGGCCTGAATACGACGGAGTTTCCAGCTTCCGTAAACCTGGAGCGTCCTCTACCTACAATGCGTTTACGATTCGCGGCGAAAAGCGGCTCTCGAACGGCCTGGCCTTCACCCTCGCGTTCACAGACGGCCGAGCGTACGACAACTCAGCCTCCGCGGTGAACTATCTGGGGCCGGCAAGCCAGACCTATGCTAACCAGTACAACCCCAAGGCTGAGTGGGGCATAAGCGCTTTCAACGTCAATTACCAGCTGGTTTCGAGCGCTATTTATGAACTCCCGTTCGGCCAGGGTAAGTGGTTCCTCAACAGCGCCGGAAAGGGCACAAACCTGTTGGTGAACGGTTGGCAGGTCGCCGGAATCGAAAACTGGAGCACGGGTAACCCGGTCCTGCTGGGTGCCTTCGACAACGGAACCACAGAGGAGACGATCTTCACTCTCTCGCAGCGACCAGCATGGAATGGGAACAAGACGAAGAGCGGTACAGGCGCGTTTAAGGCATTCGATTGGCAGGATTTCGCGAAACCGGCTCCCTACACAATCGGAAATTCACCCCGCGCGCTGTCGTGGGTACATAACCCTGATTCTCAGAATTTCGACTTCTCGCTCACCAAGAACACCAAGTTTGGCGAGCGATACAACGTACAGATCCGGATGGAGATGTTTAACGCGCTCAACCATCCTAACCTTGGCTCGGTCGACGCCAATTTCGGCGACCAGAGCTTCGATACCAACGGCAACCGAACTGGCGGCAACTTCGGTACGGTTCCGGTTGGTTCGTTCGGCAACAGTTCCCGGCAGATCCAGTTGGCAGCCAAATTCTATTACTAGACCACCATGCGACCCATGCCATTATGGGTGGGTCGCGTATTTTCTACCATGAATGCTCTTTGTTCCCCATCGCTAGCTAACCCAGGGACCTGCAAGTTGTTCCCGCCGAAGCATTGCGTACCACAACCAGGCTGGAGAAGCTCCTTGATGGGCTCTCCAGCCTTCTTTCATGCGAAGACGATGAACTTCTTTCGTTATTTGCCCTGTCTCGCGCAAACCGCCGAACCGAGATGTCCCAAGGAGACCATCGATGGATGGAATTGCTGACCTTCTGAATGCTATCGCGCATGCGCCCGTCAAGAAGCGCGCGATCACGAATCATGGTGTGCTCAACGAGGCATACGCCTATGCCAAACCAAGTTCGTTTTCCCGCGGCATGAGGATTGATCTCAACGGTCTGGTCATCCTGCTCATCTCGGGCACGGCGAGCATCGACGAACACGGGGTAAGCGTTCACATTGGCGATTTTCGCGCGCAGATGCGGCGCACGCTGGAGAACATTTCCGGCCTGCTGGCCAGCGAGGGCGCCACCTGGCACGACATCGTTCGGACCACTTGCTACCTGCGGGATATCGAACGCGACTACGGCGCCTTCAACGAGGAGCGGACGGCGTTTATGACGGAGCAGGGTCTGGATCCGCTGCCTGCCTCGACCGGAATCCAGGCCATTCTTTGCCGGCCAGAGTTGTTGATAGAGATCGAGGCCATCGCCATGTTCCGCGCTGAACCGGAAGCAGGCGACAGCGAACGTTAGCCGCACACCCCTAGAGGAATGCGTGCGCAAAGAATGATGGGGCCTCACCATGAAGAGAATTGAAATCGCCCTTCTGATAACGACGGCAGCGACGACATCGTTGGGCCTGCTCACGTTTGCTATGCGCGACGCTCGTTCCGCGGTCGTGGCTACTGAGAATTATCCTGCCGCGACCACCATCGACTATCCTCTGAACGGATCGATCTTTCCGCCCGAGATTACGCCGCCAACATTCCTCTGGCGCGACGCGGAGGCGGTCAGTCGTTGGCAGATCGAGGTCAAGTTCGCCGATGGTTTTGCCGCCATGCGTTTCGACTCCGACGGCCCCCGTTTGAGCCTTGGCGAAATCGATCCACGCTGCGTTTCACCCAACAACGAACTGCCTCGGCTCACTCCGCTGCAGGCGGCCGCGCACACCTGGATCCCGGACCCGAGAACCTGGGAAAAAATCAAGCAGCACTCGGTTGCCGGCCCCGCGCAGATCATCATCAGCGGCTTTAGCCGGAGTGATCCAAAGCGTGCATTGACCAGCGCTCGAATTTCGATTCAGACCTCAAAAGACCCGGTTGGAGCACCGATTTTTTACCGCGACGTGCCGCTGATGCCTTCAGAAACCGAAAAAGGTGTCATTAAGCCCCTGGCCGCGAATGCAATCCAACTGATCCAATGGCGGTTGCGCAGTATCGACCAACCGCAGAGCCGTGTGGTCCTCGAAGGTATGCACACCTGCGCCAACTGCCATTCCTTTTCCCGGGATGGCAAGACGATGGGCATCGATATGGATGGGCCGCGGAACGATAAGGGACTGTATGCTTTGGTTCCCGTCAGGCCCCAGATCACCATCGCCAATAAGGATATGGTCTCCTGGAATCCATCGCAGGATCGCCAGTTCGGGTTGAATCGGGTCGGCTTTATGTCGCAGGTTTCGCCGGACGGAAAATACGTGTTGACGATGGTTACGAAATCCGACCGCGCTCCTGAAAATAACTACTACGTGACGAACTTCAAGGACTATCGCTTTCTTCAGGTGTTCTACCCTACGCGCGGGATTCTGGCATGGTACGACCGCGCCACCGGCCAACGCCACCCGTTGCCCGGCGCAGACGATCCGGGGTTTGTGCAAACCAATGGAGTCTGGAGTCCCGACGGGAAATATGTCGTCTTTGCCCGGGCGAAAGCCGTCGATCCCTACCCGGCTAACGTGAAGATGGCCGCGTACGCCAATGATCCCAACGAGGCGCAGATTCAATACGATCTTTACCGCGTTCCGTTCAACGGAGGCAAAGGGGGAGTGGCGGAACCCATTGCCGGCGCATCGCAAAACGGCATGAGCAATTCGTTTCCTAAAGTGTCGCCCGATGGCCGCTGGATTGTCTTTGTGCAGTGCCGCAACGGCCAGGTGATGCGTCCTGACAGCCTGCTGTACATTGTTCCGGCGGAAGGAGGGGAGGCGCGCCGCCTGCGAGCCAACATGTATCCCATGAACTCCTGGCACAGCTTTTCTCCCAACGGACGATGGCTGGTGTTTTCGTCGAAGAGCCGGGGGCCCTATACGAAGATGTATCTGACCCACATCGATGCCGAGGGGAATGATAGCCCCGCGATCCTGATTGATAACTCGACCGCAGCCAACCGCGCTGTGAACCTGCCGGAATTCGTGAACATCCCGGCGGATGGAATGGTAAAGATCAGCACGCCGGCGGTCGACATGTACCGGCAGTTTGATCAGGCAGTGGAATTGGGAGAAAAGGGCCAGGATGCAGCCGCGATCGCGGAGTGGACGCAATTGGCGGCCGCCAATCCGGAGGAAGCGCGCATCCATAACAACCTGGGTGCGGCCCTCGCGCGCACGGGCAAATTCGACGAAGCCATCCCGGAATATCGCAAAGCGCTCGATCTGAACCCGCAGTACAGCTCGGTGCACGGGAACCTTGCCAACGCCTTGATGAAGGACGGACGGACGGATGAAGCGGTGGTTCAATTCCAGAAAGCATTAGAACTTACTCCCGAGTCAGCGGATATTCACAACGCTTATGGCAGTGCCTTGGCTAGCAAGGGAGATCTCGACCCGGCAATGCAGGAGTTCAGGACCGCCATCACCCTCAATCCGCGCCTGGCCGAAGCTCACAACAATCTGGGCCTCGCGTTGATGTCGGCTGCACGAGCGGATAAGTCCCGGGAACCCGCTGCGGCCGAGAACGAATTCAAAACCGCGATTGCGCTTGATCCTCACTACGCGGAAGCACAAAACAATTTAGGCACGCTCTACGGGCAGCAGGGAGTGGATGGGCAGGCGGAGCAGCTATTTCGTGAGGCCATTGCGAGTAGCCCGACATTTGCCAACGCGTTTGTGAATCTCGGCGCAACGCTCGCCAGCGAATCGCGTTTCGCCGAAGCGGATGCAACCCTGCAGAAGGCTCTGCAAATCGACCCTGACAACAAGCAAGCTCAGGATCTTCGGGCAATGGTCAAGGCAAGCGAGAACAAATGAGGTGTTCGGCACGCAGACGCTATAAGGCGGCCACCGAACCGTCGTCATGCCAAACGAACTCCATCGGTTTGGTGCCTCCGAACGGATACTTCTTCAACGAGGCTTCGCTCAGCTCGAAGCCCAAACCCGGTTTTGTTGGCAACGGGACACGGCCGTCGACCATACGCATGGCCGGAAAACCGAACCATTCCGCCCAGATTTTCTCTTTGTCTCCAGGCTCAACGAAGCTACATATCTCCTGAACCAGAAAGTTCGGCATTGCCGAATCCACATGTAAGGTTGCCAGACCTCCGATCGGTCCTTCACACGCGTGAGGCGCCATGGAAATGTTCGAGATGTTGGCCATCGCCGCTACCTTCCAGAGCGCGGAGATGCCGCCTACATGGTTGATGTCGGTTTGCAGAATGTCCACGGCTCCCATCTCGATAAGCTCCCGGCAGCCATAGGCGGTAACCAGCCGCTCGCCGGTGGCGATGGGCGTGGTCGAGTGACGGGCGATACGCGCCATGGCCTGTGGGTTTTCCGGCGGGCAAGGCTCTTCGACAAATAGCAGGTGCAGCGGCTCTACCTCCTTGATCATGATCGATGCCACCGCAGGGCTCATCTTGGCATGGAAATCCACCGCGATGTCGATGGAGTCGCCCAGGCCTTCGCGCACGCGCTGCATATGTTTGACGGCGCGCTCGATTTTGGCATTGGTTTCGATCCATTCGTAGTCGTGATCAGGTAACCCGATCTTGAGACAAGACACTCCATCGTGCAGAGCGGTCTCGCGCAAATGCGCCAGATCTTCTGCCGTGCGTACATTTTCCACGTGATAGTAGCCGCGTATCCCACGCTGATCGTAAGGGCCGCCAAGGAGCTGATAAACAGGGACGTTCAACGCTTTGCCGCGGATATCCCACAGCGCCTGATCGATCCCGGAAATGGCAGACCCAATGAGCGGGCCTGCCCGGTAGAAAGTATGGACGTACATGGACTGCCAGAGATGCTCGACCTGCATGGGATCGTTGCCCACAAGAAAGTCGCGAAAGTCTTCGATGCAGGCCATCGCAGACCCGCCTTTGCCCTCGAGCGTGCCCTCGCCCCAACCCACCAAACCCGGCTGATTGGTCTCCAGCCTGACGAAGACGTAGGGACGGTCTGAGTTGGGCGTGAGAGAAACCCCAAACACTTTGAGGTTGGTGATCTTGATGCCGGAGCTGAGGTCGCGAAATGCATTGCTGGCCAGGATCTGACCGCTCGGATTCACGGCGTACGATGCGTCTCTCGCTTGCGCGAGGAACGGGTCACAGCCACAGGAATCGACGAACGCGGAACCGCCCACGGCGGCTCCGATTCTGGAGCCGGGTGCGGCGGCGGCCACCATCGCGGCTGCGCCAAGAAACCTTCGTCGATTCATGCGATGCGATTCCCTTCGAAAGTTTTTTCGTCAACATCGATACCAAGTCCAGGGCTCTTGGGCAAGTCGAAGAATCCATCCCGCGGCGGCGCGGTGGCTGACCTGGGCGATTGAGCGATAAAGAAGTTCGGCAGGCTGGCGGCAGCATGCAGAGCGGCGGCATGAGCAATCGGTCCGCCTTCATGCCACGGCGCCACATCCACATAGTAGGTTTCTGCCATGGCAGCGAGGCGGCGCACCCCGGTGATACCGTGTGTGAGCAAATCGGGTCGCAGCAGATCGACCAGCCCTTCGCGAAGCAGATCCTGAAAGGTTCCGGGATCGGAAATGGCGCGCCCGAAGCCCAGGGGGACGACGGTCTCTTCTGAGATTTTGCGAATCGTCTCCATGTTGGAAACCGGGCACGGCTCGTCAAACCAAAGCGGGCGCATGCTCTCGACCGCGGCCGCGAGGCTCGCCGCATCGCCGGGTGTGAGCTGAGCATGGGCTTCCAGTGCGAAGTCCGCATTGGGGGCAGACGAACGTATCGCTTTCAGGCGCGCCGCTGCGGCACGAACAAACTCACTGCCCTGGTTGCGCGCGGCCGGCATTGGGGTGGGGATGAGGAACGCACGGAAGCCCGCTGCGAGCTGCTTCTCGAGATCGCTTTGCAATGCCTCATCCGACGAACCGGAGAGTCGCGTGATGGCGCGTGCCTTGTTGCGGGTGGGACCACCGAGCACCCTGTAAATCGGCGCCCTGGTGGCTTTGCCGACAATGTCGAGCAGGGCAATATTCAAGCCGCCGCGCACGTTGAGCGGCACCAACCCATCCAGGGCCTGGTAGGCCGACGCGGCCCTTCCTACAACGGCCTGGTTGGTAGCCTTGAGGTCAGATCCCGAAACTGAATTGCATTCGCCATACCCCACCAGGCCGGATTCGGTGCGGACCTGCAGAACGACGTAGGAATTCTCCGAGCCCGCGGAGCCCGTCTGGAAGGCGCGCACTTCCGCAATCGCATGTGGGCCGGTCGCGATGGTCTCCGGAGATGGCTGCTGAGCGAAGAGCAGCACAGATTTTCTTCTTGCCAAAAGGCTGGTCATTATTGGTCTCTTTGCAATTGGGATAGCAGGTTCTGCAGGCGGCATCTCGTCGATTAGAGCTTTGAGGTCCTCGCGCGTCGACATGATCCGCTCAGCATACTCCGATCACGAGTTCCTCAAAAACGGGGATTGCGCTCACACATCGATTAGGGCTGTGATCTGCCGGTGCCTTGCTCATGTTGGAGTCCCGAGTATTTTGAACGACGGTTTAGGCTGTAACCTTAGACAGCCGGAGGCTTATTGATTTCGATTCGAGGAACGCAAGCCGCGCGGCTCAAGCAAATCACCGGTGAAGCAGGAACGCCCGCCATCCGCATTGGTCAGGTGGTGGAACGCGGGAATGGCAAACCGATGCGCATGATCTGAACCACGGAAATATGTCAAACGTAGCCAAGCACTATGAGCAGCTCCTCGCCGAGCACTATATCTGGATGTTCGGCGTGCCCTTTGAGCAGAAGGTCGCCGAGCAGAAGGCGGTGCTCGACCAGGTCGTCGGTAGTCTGCCACCCGCGAGACGATCGGGCACCGCGGTGGATCTGGGCAGTGGCCCGGGCTTTCAAACCATCGCCCTCGCGGAGCTCGGCTACTCGCCGGTGATCGCCGTCGATAGCAGCCGGGAGCTGCTTGCCGAGGTGCAAGCGCACAAGCGATCGTATGACATCGAAACCCGAGAGGCCGACATCACCAGGCTCGACTCTGCCGCGCTTCCGGAGAGCGTATCCGTCATCGTGTGCATGGGCGATACGCTCACCCATCTTCCTTCGAAGGAGTCGGTGCAGAAGTTGTTCACGGAGGTTTTTCAGAAACTCGCGCCCGGAGGGATTTTCGTACTCACCTACCGCGACCTGACAGGCGAGCTCACCGGAACCGACCGATTTCTGCCTGTGCAGGCAGACGATACCCGCATCATGACGTGCTTCCTTGAGTTCACGGCCAGCGACGCTGTCACGGTCCACGATCTGCTCTATGTACGCGGCCAGGATGGATGGAAGCTCAGCAAAAGTAGCTACGAAAAGCTGCGCCTCTCGCCAGGCTGGGTCGCAGATACTTTACGCAGCAGTGGTTTCAGTTTCACCCAGCAGGGTGCCGCTGGACGTCTGCTCCTCCTTGTTGCTCAGAAGTAGCCTAGAGGCCTCGCCCTCATCGACAAGAGATCGCTCATTTCGGTCCCGAATTATTCAGCTATGAAGCTGCTCTTGCCCTTGTGATATTTCTGCCTGTTCGGCGCCTTGCAAGACAAAATAAAAAGTAGCCCCGTGATCTGGCTCCGCTTCAGCCCAAATCGTTCCGCCGTGTTTCTGAATAATCCGACAGACCGTGGCCAGGCCCACTCCGGTTCCTTCAAATTCCGATTCGGTATGCAAGCGCTGAAACATACCGAAGAGCTTTTTGGCATATCGCATGTCGAAGCCGGCACCGTTATCGCGCACGAATATGACCGGCGGTTTACCTGGACGCTGGATGCTGTCGACTTCGATCACCGCGTGGTCCCGGTAGCGAGAATATTTGACAGCGTTGTCTAACAAATTCTGGAATACCTGGCTGACTAAAGTTCGGTCGCATTCAAGTGTGGGCAGAGAACCGATGCGCCACTCCACCTCGCGTCCCTCACACTCTGACTGCAGAACGGAGATCGCATGTTCGACGATAGGATTCAATTCGGTACGGTGCAACTTCAAAGATTTCCGCCCGATCTTTGCCAGGCTGAGCAAGCCTTCCACCAGCAACCCCATGTGAATGACCGCGTCCTGGATATGTTGCAAATGTTCTCTGGCTTCAACGGCCATACCCGGGCCAAAATCGTGAACGAGGATCCCGGAAAAGCCAGCGATATGTCGCAATGGCGTACGCAGATCATGGGAGACTGAGTAGTTGAACGCCTCTAGCTCCAGATTCGCTGTTTTCAGTTGCGCTGTACGTTCGGCTATCCTTTTCTCCAGGTCTTTATTGAGTGTTTGGATTTCTAAACCGAGCTCGGCGGCTTCCCGAAGTTGTTGTCGAATGATATGAGTTTGTTGGTCGACTCTCTTCCGCAACACGAACACCCACGCCAGAACAATGAGCGTGAGCACGGCAGCCAAACCAAGAGTGCTGATGCTATGAGCTGGGGTCCACCAGGAGGGACTCCTGATCACGACAACATCCTGCGGTGACCGCAGCAGGATGCGAAACGAATTAGGAAGTGAAAGCCCCTCCCCTGTTGCGAATGCCCTGTCGATGCCTTTCTTGACGGAACAGATGCCGACTATTTTGAAGGTGGTTCCCTTTTTCCAGGCGGGGAGTCGCCCTCGATAGTGTGCGGGCAAGACGGCGGAGAAAACCTGATTCTGAGAAGACAATACGAT
>Ga0302326_10019848_pt1 | contig 13855 bp, 13 predicted proteins | sample Palsa_T0_3_FD_202264 | JGI IMG/M metagenome (GOLD analysis project Ga0302326, IMG submission 202264) | Peat permafrost microbial communities from Stordalen Mire near Abisko, Sweden - Palsa_T0_3 | ecosystem: Environmental > Terrestrial > Soil > Palsa > Peat permafrost | place: Sweden: Abisko... | reverse complement strand
GGATGATGCCGCACGCCTCGTCCAGGGCGCCGCCAGCGCCTGCCCAGCAGATGGGGCAGGGCAGGGACCGCACTGCGTCGATCGCGGCGCGGTCCGTAGGGTTGGTGGTCATGGTCATCGGTCCTCCTTGGGGATCGGTTGATCTAGGGCCGCTGCGGTGTTGGTGCACTTCAGCGGCCCGCTCTATATGTACCTTTTTAGAGGTGTCGGCAAGCCGATGCACTGAATATAGTACCATAGCGTTATGCCCGCCAAGTGCATCATCCTTGCCAGGATCAGCGACGCCCGCGACGGCGATGAACGCGGCGTCTCCGACCAGCTCGGCGACTGCCTCCGCCTGGCCGAACGGCTCGGCTGGGTTGCCGGCCCCGCTGCCACGCATCATGTCGTCGAGAACGACACCAGCGCCTTTAAGCGCAAGCGGGTGCAGCTGCCAGGCGGGCGCCATGTGCTGCGTACAGTCCGGCCCGCATTCCGGCAGGCAATCGACATGCTCGGCGACGGCCGCGCCGACGGGCTCATCGCCTACGACCTGGATCGTGCCTGCCGCGACCCGCGCGACCTCGAAGACCTCATTGACGTGGTGGAGTCCTCCCGGCCGCGGCTGCCGGTCGAGTCCGTCACTGGCAGCCTGCGGCTCGCCAACGATGCTGATATCACCATGGCGCGGGTGATGGTGGCGGTCGGCAACAAGAGCTCCAGGGACACCGCCAGGCGCGTGGCCAGGGCTCGGCTGCGGCAGGCAGAGAACGGGCAGTACGGCGGCGGTAAGCGTCCCTACGGCTTCGAGCCGGATGGCGTGACGATCCGGCCGGCCGAGGCAGCCGAGATCAGCCGGGCAGCCGACGCAATCCTCGCGGGAGTGTCGCTGCGGCAGATCACTGCCAGCCTCCGCGACCGCGGCGTGCCGAGTGCCACCGGGGCGGCATGGGACGCTCAGACCGTCCGGGACATCCTGCTGCGCCCCAGGAACGCCGGCCTGATGGTGCACCGGGACGCCAGCGACGAGCGGACCCGGCGCCCGTACACCGACGCCGACATCGTGGGGAAGGCGCCATGGGCGCCGATCGTGCCCGAGTCCGCCTGGCGCGCTGTGCACGCGATCCTTACCGACCCGGCCCGCACCGTCGGTCCCGGTAACACGCCCCGCTGGCTGGGCTCCCGCATCTACCGCTGCGGGGTATGCGATGACGGCACCACGCTGGTGGTGATGGGCTCCGACACCGGGGCCAAGAGGTACTCGCGGTACACCTGCACGCACTACCACCTGGGCAGGGCCGCCAAGCCCGTAGACGCGCTGGTCGAGGCGGCGCTGGTCGGCCGCCTGGAGCGGGCCGACGCCGCTGGCTTGATACCTGTCGCCGGCGGCATCGACCTGGCGGCAGCCGAGCGCGAGGAAGCGGCGCTGCGAGAGCGCCGCAAGGCACAGATGCGGATGCATTCCGAGGGCCTGATCGATGACGAGGAGCTTGCCGCCGGGTCGGCCGAGCTGCGGCGCCTCCTTGACCGCGTGCAAGGCGGGATAGCTGCGGCGTCTGTTACCTCGCCGCTCGCGGGGATCGCCGGGCGTGCCGACGCCGCACAGATCTGGCACGGCGCCGGCCCGGATAACGAGGGCCTTGACCTGGGCCGCCGGCGGGCGCTGCTGCGAGTCCTGGCGGACGTGACCCTGCTGCCCGCCCGGCGGGGCCGGGGCTTCGACCCTGACTCGGTGCAGATCATCTGGCACCAGTGACACCTCAGCTACTCGCGAGCTGCCTGCGCAGGTAGTCCCGCACTGGTTCGTACATGCCGGGCAGCATCTCGTCGGCCTCGGCCAGGCTGACCCAGCGGACCTCGGCCAGCTCGTCCTCGTCGCCGACAAAGACGTCCGTGCCGTGCGTAGGCATCGCGGCCATGTAGATCATGGTCCGGCCGGTCTTGGGGTGCACGCGCTCGCCGATCAGCGCGCCTGCCCTGACGAGTAGCCCGGTCTCTTCCTTGACCTCGCGCACAGCGGCATCCTCGGGTCGCTCGCCGGGCTCGACCTCGCCGGCGATGAATGTCCAGGGCGGCTTGCCGTCGTTACGGCGGCCGACCAGGACGCCGAGCGGCGACGTGACGATGGCGGCGACTACGGGCTGCTGCGCGGCCACGGTGACGACGGCGGGCTCGACCGGCTGCTTGGTTTCGGAAGACCCGCCATTGCGCACAATCACGGCCGTGTCCACGAGCTGGTGAAGCGCGTCAGGCTTCAGCCCGCGCTCCAGGGCAGCCATGAGATTGCCCAGGATGCTGTGCACGGCGTACCCGCGGGCGCCGATAAGGATGCCGTAGTCGAGGGAAAAGTCGCCCGCGTCCGGCCGGTTCTCCCGGACGAAAGCCGTCCGGGATTCAGCTTCCGCCCTGAGGTCCGGCTCCCGATCCGGCGGCGGCCAGTCGAGCGGTCTCTCGCCAGCTGCCCACCGCCAGGCGTCAGCCGCGTGCACGATCAGGGTCGGGGTTAGTTCGACCTCGCCGTCAGCATCCGCCGTGAGTAGCAGCCGGTTCGGAGAGACCCCAAGAGCGATGGCGAGGGCCACTAGGTCGTCAACATCAACCCGGCGGTCCCCGTTCTCAGTCTTGCTAACCAGCGTCGCGGTTAGCTGTCCGCCCGCCTGCTGGACGCGAACAGCGAGCTGCGGCTGGCTTAGGTGCCTGGATTCCCGCAGCTCTGCCAGATTCGCCGCGATGCGTCGGCCAGTCGGCCCACCGCCCAATGTCCGTATCGCCATGATGGCGAGGGTACCGGCGAACTTGACGCGACGCAAGACCGCGCAGTACCGTCGCGGTATGACGCTAAGTCAGCTTGGAGACGCGCGGTCACCGCGCGACCCCGATCGCCTACTCGCCCCGGCCGACCTCGCCAACGTGCTCCAGCTGCCGGAGCGCACCCTGCAGACCTGGCGGTACCAGCGCACCGGCCCGGCGTTCCTTCGCCTTGGGCGCCACGTCCGATACCGCTGGTCCGACGTCGCAAACTGGCTTGCCGAGCGGCAGGCGGGTACCCGATGAGCCGGCCGTCCTACGACGTCGAGGCGCTACGGAGTCGCGGTCGCGAGCTGGCTGCAGCGGCCCCGCCGCTGACCCCGGAACAGCGGGAGCGAATCAGGGCCATTCTGCGCGGATGCGCGCCGGCCCCGGACATGGATGTGGGCGGCCCGCCGAGACCGCCCACCAAATCCACCACTGCCGAACCCCCGCCGTCGAACGGGAGCACGTCTGATGCTGAGCGTACAACAGCGGCCTGACGGACTCGCCGACCAGCTTGCTCGGCGCCGTGACGCGGCACTAGGGCTGCCGCCCCTGATCTGCGGCTGTCGTGACCCGCTCGACCCGGTGCACCAGGATGGCCGTTGCCGGTTCGGACCGCGCTGCCCCTACTTCCCGGGGCGACGCTGCACCTGCCTCGATCGTTGGTCCGCCCTGTGTCCGTGGATCGGGAGCGCGGCATGACCGCGCCGGCTGGCGCGGTCGAAGGCACCGTGACCGCCCAGACGCTGGCGCGGCATCCTCTCGCTGAGATCCAGCGGCTCCGCGGCGAGCTGGCTGCCGCCCGGCGCGATCTGGCGACGCTGCGTGACCTCATCGCGGCACCCAATCCGGCGACCGACCCGGAGCACTGGCGGAGCATCTTCCGCGATGCGCACCTGGCCGACCTTGAGGCGGCTTACCGGCGCGGGGTCGAGGATGCGCACCGTGAGATGACCGAAGCCTGGCATGCGATCGCCGACCCGGTTGCTCACGGCGGCCCCGCGCATGCCGATCTCGAAGCGCGGCGCTGGATGCTCCGCGGCGAACCGCGGACCCGGGCGACGTTCGGCCAGCCGCACCGGGACGACTTCCCCCGGCGAGGTGAGGCAGCTTGAGTGACATGGGGATGTGCTCTTGCGGTCGGGCACTCCTGCCTCGGCCGGGCGATCTTGAGGCAACCTGCGGCGAGTGCCGGAGCCAAACTGACAGCTGCCCCTGCGATCCGATCCTGCCGCCGCTCGACAAGATGAAAGCCCACCTTGCCGGCATCAGCGACGACGAGGCTCGGCGGCGGCGTATCCACTGGGTTATCCGGCTGCTTGCGCGGGCAGGCGCCGAGGCGCAGCAGAGCTACCGGGATGCAATTATCAGCGCTGGATACATTCAGCGCGGCGACTGGAAAGATGCGCTTGCCGAGGCTAAGCGAAATGCCAGCCAGCCCGATCGTGAACAGCTATTGCCCGCTGACTCATCGGGCCAGATGCCCGACCAGGCTGACGACGCGCTCGACATCACCGAAGAACCTAATGCTGTCCGCCTGATCACGGAGGCCATTTACGCCGGCCGGTTCTCGGAAGTTTATCTTCGGGGCGATCAACTCGTTCAGGTGACGACAGGCGAGGATAGCGTGCTGGCGCGCGATCTCGATGAGGCGATCCTGCGCCGCCTGGTCGCCGACAATCTGCCCTGCCGGAAGCTGACGAAGATCGGCTACGTCGGGGCACTGCCCCACCCGATGACCTGCAAGGCGATCCTGGCCCTGCCCCAGTGGCCGAAAGTCCGCAGGCTCCGCGGCGTCGCCACCTTCCCTGTGCCCATGCCAGACGGGACCGTTCTGCAGCAGCCAGGTTACGACGCCGCCAGCGGCCTATACCTGCGCGAGGGCGGCCTCGGCATGCCGCCCATCCCGGACAAGCCGTCCGCGCCGGAAGTCGTCGCGGCTTGCGATTTCCTGCTCGGCAAGTTCCTGAAAGATTTTCCGTGGACGACAGACGCAGACAGGGCCAATGCGCTGGCCATGCTGCTGACGCCGCTACTGCGCGAGGTCATTGATGACGTATTCCCGTTTTCCTACATCACGGCGCCGGAACGCGGCAGCGGCAAGACTCTGCTAGCCGCCCTGGTGAAGATCCTCTATGGCGGATCAATGCGAACTCTGCCCAGGGACGAGAAAGAGATCGAGAAAACGATCACGTCCGCGCTCCGCGGCGCCTGCCCGGTGGTCATCTTCGACAACATCCCGCAGGAGATGACGATCAAGTCGCCATCGCTCGCGGCGCTTCTCACTATGCGCCAGTGGACTGCCCGGATCCTGGGCGGAAGCCGAGATGGAACCTGGCCGAACGACAGAATGTGGATCGCTACCGGAACGAATGTGTCCCTCGGCGGCGACTTCGCTCAGCGCAGTGTCCGCATCGCGATGGATTTTGGCAAGCCGGATCCCGACCAGCGGCGCGGATTCGCTATCCCTGAGATCGAATCGTGGACCGGTGCACATCGCGGCGAGGTGCTGCGGCATCTCCTGATCCTCGTCCGGGCATGGCAGCTGGCCGGCGCCGCGCTCGACAAGCGGCACGTCATGCGCGGCTACACGCCCTGGGCACAGACGCTGGGCGGCATCCTTGCCTTCCACAAGGTCGATGGCTTCCTCGCTAACCGCGATGAGGTCGTCGGCCAGGACGACGAGGCCGCCGAGATGACGGCCTTCCTCGGCATGCTCAAGAGCAGGTACGGAAGCACAGGTCGTACCGCCAAGCAGATCCTTGATGATGCGGCGACGGACAGGCCACTGGAGAATGCGCTTCCCTCGACACTCGACGGCGGCAAGTACACCCCCAAGTCGCTCGGAAAGCTGATGAGCGGCCATCGGGGCAAGTGGTACGGGAAGCCCAAGCTGGCGCTGCAACGCAAGGTTGACGGCTCGTCTATCAGCTGGTGGCGGGTCGAGGAATGGGCCGGCTGATGGCGGCCCGAGAGAATATCTCTGCTACCTATAGCGCGAGAACCGCCAAACAAACCTGGGAAACCTGGCAAACCAGGATTTGGCCGGTTGACCTGCGGGAATGCGGCGAGCAGGCGCCCAGGTTTGCCAGGTTTGACGGGGGAGCCCAACCGGCACGCGGCCAGCGGGCAATTATGCCGAACCTGGGAAACCTGGCAAACCTGCCGACATCTGCCCAGGTCAGAGGTGGTTTCCCAGGTTTCCCAGGTTTGCCAGGTTTGATCGATGGTGGTAGTTCAGCCTTCCCGGAGTATTCCTCGCGCCTGGCCGATACCGACGGCAGGCGAGAGCCTTGACCGGCCGCTGCCCCGAGCGGATCGCATCCGGCAGCAGCTACGCCCGCTGCGACCGGCCGCCCGGTCATCCCGGCCCATGCCATACCGCGGGGCGCAGCTGGTGGCCGACGGGCGACGCCGGGCAACGGCTCCGTCTCGGCGTCCCCCACTTCCCCGACTGCTTGCCAGTACCTGAACCACCCATACGTCCCGGCCGCGGCCAGCGCCCAGCGAACCGCGGCCGGGCAACCAGGCGCCGCACACCGCGGCGCGGAAAATGAATAGGAGAATTGATATGGCTGAAAAGACACTCTGCGGAGCGAAAGGCAAGGCCGGGATTCTCGGCATGGTCTCCTGTCATAGGCCCAAAGGCCACAGCGGAGCCCACCACGCGAAAGGCCTGCAATACGGCGGCGGCCTGGCCAAGTCCAAGGTCGGCGTCAAGTGCGGTCCGGACTGCCGGAAATGATCGTCCTCGCCAAGCTCGCCAGACGGCACCCGCTTGCCGTGGCAGTCGCCGCGGCGGCGGTTGCCGGCTGGCTGTGGCTCAGCCAGCCATTCACCGATGGCGACCCCGCGTGGATCTGGTGGCAGTCCCGGCATCGCGGCGGCGGCCACGCCGAGGACGATGACGGCGACGAGGAGCGGCCGGGTGACTAGGCGTGCGATCCCGCCCGCGTATACGCGGCATGTCGGCCTGGCGGTGCAGCAGCTGCAGACGGACCTGGCGGGTGGAGGAGTTCGGCGAATGACCACACGCGCTATACGCGAGGGCCAAAACACCCCCCGCAAACCCCGCATCCCCCGCAATATTGCCTTTGAGCTGCGGAAACACACGCTTAAAGATCGTTTCTATCCCCCGCAGTTGCGGGGGGTTACCCCCCGCAAGCCTGTTGAGTTGCGGGGGATGCGGGGGATAGCGAAAACCCGGATCGGCTACCCCCCGCAACCTCAAGACCCTCATCGGCCCTGGTCAGCGAATTACTTGCGGGGGATGCGGGGGATGCGGGAGATCATCCGGCCATATTCCAGATGTCGAGGTCTCGCAACTCGGGCTAAGAGCGCGCCGAGGAGGGGAGCGGCGTGAGCGTCTCCGGTGACCTGTCCGTCAGCTCCCCCTCTCGTCGATGCCCTGAACGGATCGCCACGAGCTACGGAAAGTACGCCCGCTGCCACCGGCCACCGGGCCACCCGGGCCCGTGCCACGCAGCCGGGCGGTCGTGGCACCCGACCGGCGAGGCGGGTCAGCGGCTCCGCATCGGCGCCGCGCATTTTCCCGACTGCCTGCCGGTACCTGAACCACCCATACGTCCCGGCCGCGGCCAGCGCCCAGCGAACCGCGGCCGGGCTACCAGGCGTCGCATACCGCGGCGCGGAAAATGAATAGGAGAATTGGTATGGCTGAAAAGACACTCTGCGGAGCGAAAGGCAAGGCCGGGATTCTCGGCATGGTCTCCTGTCATAGGCCCAAAGGGCACAGCGGAGCCCACCACGCGAAAGGCCTGCAATACGGCGGTGGCCTGGCCAAGTCCAGGGTCGGCGTCAAGTGCGGTCCGGACTGCCGGAAATGATCGTCCTCGCCAAGCTCGCCAGGCGGCATCCGCTTGCCGTGGCAGTCGCCGCGGCGGCGGTGGCCGGCTGGCTGTGGCTCAGCCGGCCATTCACCGACGGCGACCCCGCGTGGATCTGGTGGCAGTCCCGGCATCGCGGCGGCGGCCACGCCGAGGACGATGACGGCGACGAGGAGCGGCCGGGTGACTAGGCGTGCGATCCCGCCCGCGTATACGCGGCATGTCGGCCTGGCGGTGCAGCAGCTGCAGGAGGTCGCGTGACCGAAGCCGAGTTCCTGGCCGAGATCGTGAAGATCTGCGACGAGGCGGACCCGCCAATCCGGTGGGTTCACCTCGCCGCGGTCCGCCGGGAGCGCTGTCCCTGGCTTGAGGGTTTCCCGGACCTGCTGCTGGCCGGTTCCCAGGCGATCTGCTGGCGCGAGCTCAAAACCGGGTCGACCGCGCTGACCGCCCGGCAGGACGACTGGCTGAACATGCTCGAAGGCGCCGGCCAGGACGCCGACTTGTGGAGCGAGCGGGACCTGTACGACGGCAGTATCCGGGTGGAGCTGCTGGCGCTGAACGGCGTGGCGGCCGCGCGGGAGCCGTGGATACCCGAGGGCGCCAGCCCTGACGAGGCAGCGCACCGCCGGGCGGTATACGGCTCCTGACCAGGCAAGCCAGGCGGGACGGACGGCCCGCCCGTCCCGCAGCGCCAAATTGGCGCCGAAAATCCCGGCTGCGAAAACCTGCCTGGGGGTGGAGTATGCGCGGGACGGGCGGGACGGACGGCCGAAACTGGCCGCTGCGGGCGGGCTGGGCGGGTGTGTATGCGCGCGGGACGGGCGGACGGCCGCTGAGCGGCGGATACTGCCCGCTAATTAGGTGATACTCGCCCAGAAGTCGGCGAGGGCCTTCCCGGCGCCAGTCTTGGGGTCGTCGCTGGCGTCGTGGCGTGGCCGCGCAGCTGGTGCTGGCTTGGCGAGCTGGGACATCCTGCCGTGGACGAGTTCGACCTTCGCCTCGCAGCCGGTGCACCGGTTGCCGCCGCGGCGTATGTCATCATCGCGCAGCCGGATGCCGCAGCCATCGCAGAACCCGAACGGGGCGGCCGGCACATGCGGCACCTGGTCGGGGGAGGGGATCACGTCGCCGTTGATCGCCTGGTGGATCACGTCCTGCAGCGGGCGGCGCTCGGCCATCAGCTCGTGCTCGGTCTGGCGGCTGCTACGGCGCCGGTCGCGGAGCTTGGGCATCGTGGTGGCGTCGTAGGCGAGCTGCTGGCCCTGGGCGCGGAGCTGGTCGATGTGCCGCTTGGCCTCGCTGGGGCGGACTGCCCGGTAACGGAAACCCCAGCGGCCGGGGCCGAGTTCCACCAGGCCGAGGCCGGGGTCGCTCATTACGGGCCGCACGTCGCACAGGCCGCCGCAGTGGTAGGCGCGGTTCTTGACCCTGCGCGCGGCTTCCTGATCAGGGATCGGCTGCGGTTTCCCGTCGGCGCCGGTCACGGTGTCGATGGTGCGGATCTCATCGGCGGCGAGCGTCTCAGTGAGGTGGTCGCACAGGCAGAGGCCGTCTTCGCCGTGGCCCTTGGCATGCTTGGCTTTCATCCAGCCGGGACGCTGGCCGCCCGTCGTATCGCTCATGATCTCGATGGTAGGCGCGGGACGGGCGGATCACGGGTATGGCATTCCGGCGCCGACGTGGCCGCGCGGCGCTGAGAGCCACGCAGAGCCGCGAATGAGGGTTCCCGCGGCTCGACGGCCGGCCGGCGCGGGCGGCCTGGTTGTCGGGGATCTACACGGCTAGCCGGCACACGCTGTCGCGGCTGGCGGCGAAGACCCATTCGTGACCGTCAGTAGCCAGCAGGGTATCCGCCCATCCGGTGCCGTGCTGGCCGAGTAGCTCGGCGGCGGCCTTGCCGGCGGCTAGGCCGTCCAGGTGCCCGATCCATTTGTGCGCGAACTGGCCTCTGGGGACGTAGCTGGGATCACCGCTCGCGACGATCGCGGCGATGACCGCGGACCGGCCGAGGCCGAGCACCTGGTCGATTTCCTTGCGCAGCCCGAGGCCGGCGCATAGCTCGTGCGCGTCATCGAGGACGGCGACGGCGTGGCCTTCGGCGCGGATGATCTGCATGGCGGCAGCGAACCGGCGGGTCGTGTCGGCGGGGTCGTGGCTGGCGGTGAGCCGGTACCAGAGCCCGGCAGGGCCGCCTCCGTCGTGGCAGGAACCGAAGGCGGACGGCAGGGCGGTGATGGGCCGGGGCGGGTCCTCGCCGCCGGTCCAGGACGGGTCATCGGCTGGCTTGGGGTCGAACACGATCACCCGGTCGGCCGGGCAGCACCGGCTCATGATGTGCCGCAGCAGGGTCGTTTTCCCTGCCCCAGTCATCCCGTAAGCGAGCTGGTGGCCGCCACCCCAGGTGAACCATGACTCCTGCAGCCAGCCGAGCACGTCGTCGAGGCTGGCTGCTGGCATGGCGATGGTCATCGCGTCCTCCCGGCCGCGGCCCGGGCCGCGTAGTCCCATCTTTGATACCACACCACCACGGGGTCGCCGGCCGGGCCCGCCGCAAGCTCGCCGGCCGGCCGGCGCCCGCTCAGCAGCGCGCGCAGGCCGGACGCGCGGGACGGACGAACGGCCGCGCCCACGGGCGGGACGGGCCGCCGGATACCGGGGGCGGCCATGATCTCGGCCGGGGTCAGGGGCGGCAGCCCGGCAGCCTCGCGCTCCCGGCTTGCCCGTGCGACCGCCATTCTGGTCATGGTCGTGTCAGCGATGGCTTGCTCGTGCTGGTGGTGGCGCCGGTCACCGGCCGGGCGGGGCCGGGGATCGGCCGGCAGGTGCGGGCCGGTGATCTCCCGCGGCTGCGGATCACGGCGCCGCAGGAGGGCATTGTGCTGCAGCTGGGCGAGCAGCGCGTCGGTCGGGTCCGGCCGCCGTGCCGCCTCCAGCAGCATCGGCCCGTAGTCGTACTCGACTTCGCCCTGTATGACCTGGCCGCCCGGCGGCTCGTCCTCATCGTCCGGGGCATCCTCCTCGGCCTCGGTGCTCCAGCCGTCGGCGGCCAGCTGGCTGCCGAGCTGGGCCAGGCGGGCGGCCAGCTCGGCGAGCCGCTGCATGGTGGGGGCGTCCCGGACCATCTTGTCGATCGAGCGCAGGCGTCCTCGCGCCCATGAGGGCATGTCGTCGTCGGCGAGCCCGTCTTTTACGTCGTCGAGCAGCTCCTGGCGGCGCTCGTCCAGGCGGAACTGGGCATCGTCTCGCTGCTGCTGGGTGAGTAGCTGGCGTTCCCCGGCGTTCGGGGCGTGGGCTTTCAGCGTGCGCGGCGGCATCTGCAGCTCGCGGCAGCCCGGGCAGGCAGCCTGCGTCCCGCGCGGCGTCCAGGTCCGCTCTGTGCCGCAGGCTGCGCAGGGGCCGGGATCTTCGGGAGCCGGCCGGCGGGTGATCGCGGGCGGGGTCCACCGCGGCGGCGTCGCGGTCCCGGCGATGGAGTTGCTGGTTCCGGCAGCCTCCTGGCTGGCCGGGCCGGTGCGGCGCCGGGCACGGTAGGCACGTTTCCGGCAGGGATCGGAGCAGAAGCGGGGCCGCGTCCCGCCCGTGGCCGGCGCTGGCGGGCGAGGGTTGGAGCAGTCCGGCCCTTCGCAGGTCTCGGTCATGACGCCATTGTCCGCTGGGCGCCGATCGGCAGCGCCCGGTACAGCGTCGCCCGGCCGACGCCGAGGGTCTTGGCGACCTCGGCCACGGGCCTGCCCTCTCCCAGCATTCGGCCGGCGACCTCGATGCGCTGCGGGGTCATGACAGTCTGCCGGCCGAGCGCCTTGCCGGACGCGCGGGCCGCCTGCAGCCCGGCGAGGGTCCGCTCGCGGATCAGCTCGCGTTCCATCTCTGCCAGGGCCGCGAGGATGTGGAACAGCAGCCGTCCGGCCGCTGTGGTCGTGTCGAATCCCTCGGTCAGGGACACGAACTGAACGCCGCGCTCAGCGAGCTGGCCGACCGCGTGCACCAGGTGGGATACTGACCGGCCGAGCCGGTCGAGCTTCCAGACAACGAGGGTGTCGCCGGGGCGCAGGTAGGCGAGGCAGGCGTCAAGCTGGGGGCGGCTGGCCTTGGCGCCGGAGACGCCGTGATCAGTGAAGATCCGCTCACAGCCTGCCTGCCCGAGGGCGTCCTCCTGCACTCCGGTCTGCTGCCCGACGGTGCTCACTCTCGCGTAGCCAATCGATGTCATGCCTCGATTGTCCCGCAGACGGCTGACAGTCCAGCCGGTGAGACAACCGGCGCGGACACAGGGAAACGGACACCCGAAATCGGTCAGCACATGACCGATTTGAGCGGTCCCGCAGTTACCCGTTAGCGGGACGGGAGGGTCAGCAGCTCGCGGAAAGCAGCACGGGTAGCCTGCAGGCTGACCTCGCGCCCGGCCAGCTCATCCAGCAGGCTGCCAGCGGGCCACGTGGCCAGGTAGGCGTACCGCGCGCTGAAGATGCCCAGCTCGGTGACCCCGAACTCGTCATCGAAGTCCAGCAGCGCGTACCCGATGACCTGGAGCATGTCCTGCACCGGCAGGGAGAGCTTCGAGCTGGTTTTCAGGTCCAGCAGCAGGCCGCCGGCGATCAGATCGGCATCGGCGTTCATCAGCTCCGAGCCGGCGAACGTCGGCCCGATGGCCCACAGGCCCCGGCGCGCGGCCAGGTGCGGCATGAGGGCCGTCTCGAATACGTGCCGGAACTGCGCGAGCTGGTCAAGCCCGGCAGGCGGGCACAAGGCGAGCAGGCTGGCGGCCTTGGCCGTGCCCCGGAGCTGGCTGAGGGGGCCAGCGGCTAGCACCATGGGGCCACCGCGGAACACTTCGGTGAGCAGGGCCAGCGCCCAGCAGGAACGGGCCAGCAGGTCCGGTTCGGCATCGCAGCCTGGCCCGGGTCCCGTGAAGGTCTGCACCTCGCGGACCTCGCGTCGGCGTGGCAATGGGACGCCGAGCGATTCGGTGATGCCGGCTAGCGCGGGCACTAGGTCCACGCCGTCCATGCGGCACAGCGCGGCACCGGCCATGGCCAGGTGCACGTCGGGGCTCGGGTGGATAAGGAACCGCAGGAGCCAGTCCGCTGCGGTGCCGACCGTTCCGGGGTTGGCGTCGGAACGGGGCACGACCAGGGTGCCTGCTCCCTCGCGGTAGCGGCGCTGCACGTCGCGCAGCCCACTGGTGAAACGCTCGTCGAGGAACTGGCGGACCGGTGAGCGGATGTTCTTGATCTCGGCTGTCAGAGGCCCCCGGACTACGGGCGGGCGGGTCGCGGACATGGCATTGCCCCCCAGTTGGCGGATGCCCCGCATGATGGCCCTGGGGTCCGACATCCGGGCCAGGCCCGTGTGCGCCTCCAGGGTGGAGGACTGGTCCGTCACCCAGCGCGCTGGCCGGATGCAGTGCGCCAGGGCCTACCCGACCGAGGCGGAATTCACCCACAGCGCGGGTGAATTTCAGACTTGGAGCGACCTCCGTTCTGCCGGATTCCCAGCCTACAAAGTGCCGCTCTGTGCCGCCTGCTGCCTGTCTGCTGTCTGCTTCGCTGCCACCTGACTCTTACCGCGCTTCACCGCCGCGCCCGTCGCCGCCCGGCTGGCGCCCTGCCGCCGCACCGCAGCACCCCCGGCCGCCAGCGGCACCCCGAACTCCGGGGCGCCCAGGGCTGCGACCGCGGCCCCGGTCGCCTCCAGGGCGCCGCCTGCGGCCTTGCCCGCGCCCTCGCTCTTGAGGCCGTATGCGGCGAGGACCAGCGCGCCGACGAGCAGGAACCCGGTGCCGAGCAGCAGGATGCCCGCGCCAACGACGGCGCGGGCCTCGCTCTTGCTGACCACGCAAAACGACGTGTTAGGGGCCAGGCCGCCGATGAGGGGCAGGCTGGATAGCGGGTCGAAGTTCGGCACGCCGAACAGGCATGTATTTGCGCCGGCCGCCGTGAGCGTGGCAGTTTTCCCGCCGCCGCCCGTTGTCTTAAGGTCCGGCGGCACGCCGTCGCGCAGATGCGACTTGTACGCCCCGCTGGTGTACGTGGTCCACGCGGTCAGGCCCTGCGTCTGCCATTTGAGCACCGCCTCCTTCGCGTTGATCGCGGGGTCCGTCAGCTTCGACTGGTCGCCAGGGTCGACCGCGCCCAGAATCTGCCACAGGCCCGTCGCGCCGCTGGCGTTGTACGCGGTGGAGCACCCGCCCGACTCGGCTTCCGCGATCGCGGCCATCGTGGGCGCGAGGGACC
>Ga0302326_10019845_pt1 | contig 13856 bp, 13 predicted proteins | sample Palsa_T0_3_FD_202264 | JGI IMG/M metagenome (GOLD analysis project Ga0302326, IMG submission 202264) | Peat permafrost microbial communities from Stordalen Mire near Abisko, Sweden - Palsa_T0_3 | ecosystem: Environmental > Terrestrial > Soil > Palsa > Peat permafrost | place: Sweden: Abisko... | reverse complement strand
GCCCATCAGCGAGAAGAAATGCGCTTGGCATGTTAACTCGATCCGGAAAAAAGCCGTCGCCGGGCGTTGAACCCGGCGACAGCGGTTTAAAGACTGTGCGCGAGCACGAATCCCAAGACGACGGCGGCGAAGGCGACGCCTTCGACCAGAGCGGCGGCGATCAGCATGTTGGTGCCGATGCGTCCGGCGGCTTCCGGCTGACGGGCGATGCCTTCGCAGGCCTGCCCGCCGATCTGACCGATGCCGCGACCGGCGCCGATGACGGCCAGACCCATTCCGATCACTGCGCCACCGACGCCGACTCCCTTGTCGGAAATCAGCGGCGCCATTTGCGCCACAAAACCAATCATGTTCTGCATCCTGAACTCCTTCCGGGTCTTTCCCGAAGATAAATACCGACATTTTGTTTGGGAAGGCCCGGTTGTCGGCTGAACCGGGGAGGCTCGTGAAAAATTCTAATGTTCCGGCGCCACCGCGCTGGCGATAAACAGCGTCGTCAAAAAGGTAAAAATATATGCCTGCAGCACGGCCACGAAAAGTTCGAGAAACTGGATCGCCAGATTAAGAAGACCCAGCGGCACGCCAATCGCCAGTTGGGTAATGCCCCACGGCACGGCGACGATCAGGCTGATCAAAACCGCCAATACCGCATGACCCGCGACCATGTTCGCGAACAAACGCATGCAGAGCGCGAACGGCTTGATGACCGCTCCGATCAACTCCAGCGCAAGTAAAAACGTAAAGAACGGCACGTCCAGGAACCATTTGGATTTGGATTCTCCCGGCTGGGGCCGGAATGGATGGGGCGCGAAATTCCAGAGATAAAGCGGGATCGCCAGCAGAATTGCCATCGCCGGCGTGATTTTTTTGTGCTCGTGGTCATATTGCGCCTCGACGACTTTTTCGACCGGATGGCCGAGATATTCACCGTCGTGGTAATGCCGCGTGGGATGGGTCAGGGCGTCGGGATCGCCGGGAACATCCGCGGGCAATGCTTCGGCCCTCAAGTGCTCCAAATCCTGCGCGGCTTCGAAGGGGGGACCGCCGTGGCTGCCATCTTTCTCGGGATGGCCGTGGTGGCCGTAGGTTCCGTCCATCAGGGAGCGAGCCAGCACGTCGATGCCGTGGAAATGGATGAAGAAGAATGCAACGATGGCAACGGTCGCGGTGGTGTTGATTGATCCGGTGGCGGTGCCGCCGAGGTGCTGAATGCGGCCGCCGCTGATTAATTCGAAAAAGTCCGTGAACGGGATACATCCCAGGATATTGCAGAATCCGATGAAGAAAAAAATGGTCCAGAGGAACGGGACGAATTTATCGGTATGTTCCTTGAGAGCGGGGCGGAACACTTCGATGCGAAGGAATTCCAGAATCGACTCGAAGAAATTTTTCACGCCGGTTGGGGCGGAGCTGTCCGGCCTGGAAAAGAGCTGGGGGAATATGATCAGCATAAGGCCGCCGGCAACAAAGGCCATGAAGCTTTGATTCGTGAACCAGGTGAGATGATTTCCGAAGAAGGGGTGCGACAGCACATGTTCCATCGGATCGGCAGCGGCGAGAATCGGGATCATATTGTTGCCGGACCCTTCGGCAGGTCGATGGCCGCGAGCAGCCGGTGACGCAGTTGCCAGATGAGGAGGATGAGAGATAACCAATATCCCGCCAGTAGCCAGTACATGAAGCCGAGTTTGGCCGTGACCAGGTGAGCGGCCATCGCGGCGGTCGTGAGCGCCACGGCGGCAACCAGGTGAAGAACGGTTCCAACCAGCGCCAATTGGAAAATTCCGACGGCGTCTTTTCGTTTTGAGACCGCGATCGGAAGAATTCCCAGAATTCCCGCGCCGGCGGAGATCGCGCCGGCGGCCAACGGATCGGCGGGGTGGATTCGCACGCCGGATGCCGCAAGCAGGGCGGTCGCAATCGCGAAAAAGGCGGCGGTGATGACGGGGATGAGGATCAACGATTTCATATCAGTTCTTGTTGGCTTTGATGGCTTCCTTGATCAGCAGATACATTCCAGCGGCTATTCCTAAAAACGTTCCAATCAACACGCCCCAGGGACCGCTGTGCCATTTGCGATCGATCCAGATTCCCAATAAAGCGCCCAGACCGGCGCCGGCGCCAATTTCCAAACCGAGACTTGCCAGTTTGCCCAGGTTCGAATCGTCCTGCTTGGCCATCAAATGCTCCGCAGGAGGACATTGTGACATTTTGCACAGAGTTGCGCTTCATGCAAGTCCGGCCACATTTCGCGGCTCGATCGGGCGGTAACGTAGTGAAGCGATGAAAATTGGTCAAGAAGCCGAATTTGTCTACACTCTCATTTATGGTCGAAAAGTCTCGGCGGAGGCTGCTGGCGGGGGCGCTGGTCATCTTGGCGATCGCGATATTTGGTATGGGAATCAACTGGGGATTGCCATCCCACGCCATTGATCCCATCCTTTTCGGAGCGGGGCCGGATTCGGCGACCACTGCGCTGAATTCGTATAACCTCACCGGGGTCGGAATAATCCGACTGGCCGGGGATTGGAATGGAAATGGGAATCTTCCGTCGGATGTCGCGGCCCATCCCATTGCCGACCGCACCCAGCCCATCACCCTGCTCGAAAATCGACACGGAGAAACGGTAACAAGCAGCGACGATGTGAGCCGGGCGCGCATTCTCAGTCGATTTCGCCTCTACAGCTATCAGCCGGATGAAATGATCTCCTTCCGGGCGCTGGCGATGATGCATCCCGCGAATTTCCAGTTCGATCCCAAGCTTTATCAATACGGCGGACTGTGGATTTATCCGCTGGGCGCGATCGTGAAGGCGGCATCTCTTGTGGGTTATGTGACGGTTTCTCCGGATCCCGCGCTATATCTGGATTCCCCGGATATTTTCGGACGGTTTTACATCCTGGGGCGGGCATATTCCGCGGCATGGGGAGTGGTGGCGGTGCTGGCGATTTTTGGATTTGTTCGCCGCATCAGCGGTGGATTGCTCTTGCCGTTTCTCGCGGCCGTATGTTTCATGTGCATGCCGGTGGTGATCGATCTGGCGCATGAGGCCAAGCCCCATCTCGCCGGAACGGCGCTGCTGTTGCTGGCGATTCTGTCCGCATCGAAATATGTCGAAACCGGCAAGGGGAAATGGATCGTCTGGACGGCGATCGCCTGCGGAGCATGCGCGGGAATGATTTTGAGCGGAGTTGTTGCTCTGGTGATCCTGCCGGTGATGACGCTGGTCCGGCGCGACCGCCCGGGCCGATTCCTGGCTGTGTGCGCCGGTGGTTTTCTAATCTCGATCGCCGTTTATTTTGCCGCCAACCCCTACGTTGCCATTCATCTTGCCCTGGACAGAACGATTCTGGAATCCAATTTCGCCAATACGCGCGCGATGTATTCGATTGGAGATGCGCGGTCCAGTATCGAAAACGCATTTAGACTTTTGCTGAGCGGCACAGGCTTGCCGCTGGCGGGGTTCGGGGCGCTGGGTGTGATCTTGGCGCCGGTCTCCAGGCGGCCGTCGCCAGTGCGCGGGCTGGGGTGGCTCCTCGGTATTCCGGCGCTGATCGTGCTGATTCAATTTGCTTTGTTCGCCGATGGAAAACCGGGAGAATACGCCCGATTTGCACTGCTGGCGGATACCGCGTTGATGCTGTCCGCGTTTATTGCGGTCGCTCGTTCTGTTCGATCTGTCGCTCTCCGATTCGGAGCGGGAATGATCCTGACGGCGGTCGCCGCCATGTATTCTGCGGCATACGAGCGCGGGTTTATCAACGACTCGCTTCCGGATGATTCCCGGATGCAAGCGGCCGCGGCGATCGACGAGCGGCTGGCCAGCGCCGGGCAATCGCCCGTGTTGTACATCACCGCCGAGCCCGCGCCGTACTGCCTTCCGCCGGTGAATCTGTTTCGCTGGCGCATGATCCTTTTGCCGCGCGGCGGCGAAATCCCGGCCGGATTTCCCGCGGGTATTCTGGTCAAGCCGCATCAGGCCGTGGATGCGTTGAATCCATCGGCAACGCCGATCAGTTGGGCCAACATCGGATTTGATATGGCCGACGTAGGCGGCAAATGATATCTTTCCGAAGATGGAAGGCGTCACCACCGCGGTTGTGGCATTTATTTTCGTCTGCCTGGCGATCCCCTCGCTGATTCAGAACAAAAATCAGTATTATGTGGCATTCCTGGCCATCGTGGGCGTCATCCTGTTGGATGCGGTGGCGCACATGCTTCCGGAAGATGCGCCGGGACCGAAAGCGGTTTGTTATGTCGTGGCGGCGTTCGCGCAGATCATCGCGTTTGTCATGCTTTTTCTGGCGACGGGCGGCCTGACTTTCGGGGCGCTCAAGGGGGATATGATCGAAGTCCTTCGCCGCGGCGAGACGGAAAGGGAAGTAATCATTCCTCTGAGCGAAGAGGCCAAGCAGAAGATCCGCGCCGCCCAGGACGAATCGGCCCGGCGTGTGAAGCGCGATGAATCTGCTCCGACGGTTCACAAAATTGACGATCCCACCGCGCCGGCGCGAAAGCCGGGGCATACCCCCTCGACGGGCCCATTGCCGCTGGAGTAGAGGTTGCCACTCGTCGGCTTATGGCCGTACAATGTTTTACCTGTAAAGTTTGAAAGGTCCGAGGAGTTTACGAATGTCGGTTGCCGCTTTGGCCGCGATTCAGTTTGGGGGCTACGTCAACCCGTGGAAGGTGGGGGCAATCCTGGCGTTGCTGATCGTCTGGGTGAAACTCCTGTCGTGGATTGATAAGGATTCCGATGCCGCCCGTCTCCCGCGCGAGTGGGTCAATACGGGGATGATGGCGGCACTGATTGCGGGGTATCTGCTGTTTTTCTTCTTGCCCGGGTTTGGATTGGCGCTGGGGGTCTTGATCGGATTATTCGTCGCGGACATCGGCGCATACATCGGCATGCGATCGCGGACCATTGGGCTGGGCGATCTTACGGAACAATTCAACGATTGGTGGAGAGGGCTGCTGAAATCTGGCAAACAGAAGAAAGTTAAGACCGTCAAGGGTGAGGTCATGATCATGGATTCGAGCGGCGCCGCTCAGGCGCCACCGCCATCGGATTCACCAGACCTGCCGCGTTACGAGGCCGCGCAATTGCTTTTGACCAGACCGCTGCGGGTGGGGGCGGAGTTTCTGGAACTGATAGCCGGTGAACCGACCGCCATCAGCCACATGGTGGATGGCGTTCGTTACGACGGGGATGCGATGGATCGCAACAAGGCCGGCGCCGCGGTGCAATACCTGAAGGAAGTCGCCGGTCTGGACATGAACGAGCGGCGCAAGCCGCAAACCGGGACATTCAAGGCGGCCCTGGATGGGAAGAAATATACAATCCAGATGACGGCGTTCGGTAGCGCGCAAGGCGAGTCGCTTCGGTTGCTGACCAATCCCAAGGATCGGCAGAATTTCAAGCTGGAAGGTCTCGGCTTCACCGAGGACCAGCTTGCATCGATCAAGGGATTGCTGGACGGCGGCGGGCTCGTGCTGCTGGGCGCGCCGCGCGGGCAGGGCTTGACCAGCCTGTGTTACGCGATGCTCCGGGCGCATGATGCGTTTTTATATCATGTCCATACCATTGAGCGGGCGCCGGAATTCGATCTCGAGGGCGTGACGCAAAATGCCCTGGCGGCGAACGCTTCGCCCGCCGAAGAGGCCAAGCAGGTGAACTGGGTTGTGAGCCAGGAACCCGATGTGCTGCTGGTGACTTCGCTGGAAGATCCGCACAGCGCTGCCGATTTGGCGAAATTCAGCGGCGGCGAGCGGCGGGTTTATGTGGGGATGCGCGCCGGCACCACGCTGGACGCGCTCAAACAATGGCGCAAACTGGTCGGCGACGACGCGCTGGCGATCAAGAACCTCAAGGCGATCATCGTCGGCCGGCTGATTCGGCGGCTCTGTTCAGCATGCAAGGTTGGCTACACGCCCGATCCAACCACTCTCAGGAAACTGAATATGAACCCCGAGTCGGTCGGAAAGCTTTACCAGGCCCGCAAGGAGCCGATGCGGGATGCCAAGGGGAATCCCGTGCCGTGCACATTCTGCAACGATCTGGCGTTCAAGGGACGGTTTGGAATTTTCGAGGTCATGGTGATCGATGACGAGATTCGCCAGGTGATTGCCGCCGGCGGAGCCGACAACCAGATCAAACAGGCCCAGCGCGGCAAGCGTGGCCGGTTGCTGCAGGAAGCGGCGTTTGCCCAGGTGCAGGCGGGGGAAACCAGCGTGGAAGAAGTTCTTCGGGTGTTAACGCCCGATTCGAGGCCCAGTGGTCCACCGACCAAGCCGCGAGGACCGGCGCCGACCGGAGGGAATCCCCCGTCGCGCGGCAGTTCACCAGCGCCGGGCGGACGGTCGCCGCAACCCAAACCCACGGGATCGTAAGACCGCGATTAAACGGATTGAACCATGATATTCAGCGTTATTTTGCTGGCGCTCACCGCAGTCGTGGCATTCTTTCAATATGTCCAGGGGTTTTTCAGCGCGACGATTTCGGCGATTCTGGCCGTCATCGCGGCGGTTGTCGCCATGGGCTGGTACGAGCAGGCCGCGCCATTGGTGTTTCACGCCGGTCTTTACGATCAGGCGGCCTCGATTTCACTGGTGGTGATTTTCGCCGTGGCCTATATTTTGCCCAGGCTGGTGATCGATGCCTATGTCCCGGGAAATGTTCGCCTGCCGTTCATTGTGGAGAAGATCGGCGCGGCTGCGATGGGATTGATCGCGGGATTGATCTCGGCCGGCATCGTGGCCGTCGCCGCCGATGCACTTCCGTTTGGACCCAGCATCGGAATGTATGCGAGATTTGGCACCGTGGACCAGAAGGATCCGCAATTCTCGGGCGCCAACGGCCAGATGCAGGACACGGAAAACCACGATGTCTTCTCCGGGGACCAAGTCAGCGCCGACGATCCAACCAAATCCGGTGTTTGGTTCCGGCAGGACGATCTCGTCGTGGATTTGGCGAAAAAGATAAGCGCCGAGGACGGCTCGCTTGCGAATGATCATCCGTTCGCTTCGGTGCATCCCGATCTTTTGGACGAGCTGTACGCACAGAGAATGGGGATACAAACCGGCGCGAGGCACACGGCGGTAAACACCGATCAGGTCCAGGTCGTGACCGTCAAGGGCGTCTACACGCCGCCGGTGCCAATCCCGCAGGTGGATGGCGAGCCGCCCCTGATGCGGATCAGCGGCTCCACGCCGCCGCCGGCGACGGTGACGGCGGATGGGGATCACATTGTGCTGGTGGTTCGGATGAGCTTCTCGGGCAAGGATCTGGCGGATGATGCCGACGGTCTGCTCCGCTTCTCCGCCGGGTCCATTCGACTCGTCGCCGGGCAACCGGGCGGAGGGGCGGAATTCAAGAACTATTATCCGGTGGCGACGCTGGATGCCCGGGGCACCGCCGTCGCGTGCCATCCGGACGATTTCCTGCTTGCGGACATGAGCGGCGCGCGGACAATCGATGTTGTTTTTGTTGCCGATCGCGACCATGTGATGACCGATCCCACCAAACCGCCCCCATTCCAACTGCCGCCGGACACATTCGTGGAATTCAAGCGATATGGAAGCTGTGATATATCCGGCCAGACGGTGGAATTTGGACCGCCGCCGAATTCGGACAAAACGCCCGTCATCCGCAAGCCGTCGGTTGAGGCTGTTTTGACCAAAACCGAGGGTCTCTGGACCGGCGCCAATTCCCAGACATCGGCGGGTGACAATGGTTCATCGGCCGAAGCGGGCGGCGATCATTCGCCGGGCGGCTCCGGATTAAGTTTTATTGACATCACGGCTTCGAACAAATTGGCCGCGCCGATCAACTGCGGCACCGGCGACACCACCGGACCCGTGCAGTTGCCCAACGGCGTAACCGGCGAGCTGGACCATCGCCAATGGACGCAACTCACCGTGTCTGCCGACACGCCGATGGAGCAACTCGGCCAGCCGCAGAGCGACGATGTTCAGGAATTGGCCGTCGATCCCAATACGGATTTGGTTCAGGTCCAATACTCGGCCCCCGTTTCAGGCTCCAGCAGCCAAATGTGGGAGTGGGGGAACCGGGTTGCCGATTTTGCCCTGGCGGATGCGACGGGACACACCTATCCCTGTGTCGGGGTATGGGCCACCGCGCAACGAGGTACAATCCATTATTTCGTCGTGAACTACAAAAATTTCGACGACCAACATCGTTTGCAGGCGGTCTCCGCGAAAAAGGGACGGCCGGTCAACGTTTGGCTGGCGTTTCAGGTTCCCTCGGGAACTCCGATCGCCGAGATTCGCTTCGGCAAGATTACGGCGATGGATAATTTGAATTTCAAAGCGCCTTGAAGTGAAAAACTTTAATAGCCGGGGAGCGAATGCAGGCGCTGGTGGAGTTCGTCCATGGTGCCGTTCTCTGAGCCATCGTTGGATTTGCCCTCCTGTTGCTGCTCGGTCTTTTGCGCATTCTGTTGCATTTGAGCGCTGAGCGGCGGTGAATTGGGGTTTGGCATCGTTTTGGGAAGCGGCAGGGTCAGCGTCTGATTGCCGCGCTGAACCACCAATTGTCCACCGGATGTATATGCTTCGTGGATGGCCTCCACCCCCTCTTGTTCACTGTTCAGACCGTTGAGATCAGTGCGAACCGTATGGCCGTCAATGGCGGCAATAACCACATCATTGGCCCGAAGGCCGAATTTCTGATCCATCGGACCGGCGGGCGTGACTTGAGTGATCTGAAGGTCCTGAAGTTTTCCATCTTCGCGCGAATCGGCGAAGACTTTGTAAGTGTCTTCGATCTTCACGCCATTTGCATCCTGGCCGTTGAGCTGATTAACCAGTGTTTCGGCCTGCTGTTGAACTGCATGGGAGGCCTCGATATCCGGGGCCTCGACTTTGTACATGATCCAGGCGATTACACCGATGGTCACCAATATCCCAGCCAAGCCGAAGGCCGCTCGCATAGGATTGCCTCCATTTCTATCTTATTATTTACCCGCCGCTCGTGAAGAGTACCGCAAACCGGGTATTTTTGCTCATTTCCGCGATCTTTTTTGCGGATGGCGCGTCCAACGATAATGTCTACCCCCGAGGAAGCATGCGTCACATCACCATTCTGGCCGTGTTTTTACTGAGCTGCAATCTGGCGATGCCCGCACGGGGGACCGTCACCGTCAACGATTTCGCGACCGATTTGTACCTGCATTTGCCCGACGATGGGAATCTGATCTGTTCGCCGCTGAGCATTTACAGCGCGATGTCGATGACCAGCGCCGGGGCTCGGGGAAAGACGGCCCAGGAGATGTCGATGTTTGCCGGGTCAAATCCGGACGTTGGCCGATTGATCGCCGAACTGGAGGCGTCCCGCCCGGATTTTCAGCTCCATATCGCGAGCGCCCTCTGGGCCAAATCCGGCTTCAAAATCTTACCGGAGTATCAAAACCTTCTATCCATGGATTATGGTTGTGCCTGCTTCAGTCTCGATTTTTCCGACACGGCGGCCGCCAGCCGGCGCATCAATGACTGGGTTGCCCAGCAGACCAGCGGCAAGATCCCGGCGATTTTTTCGCCCGGGTCGCTTCCCGCCAGCGCGATGCTTGTTCTGACCAATGCGGTTTATTTCCATGCGGATTGGGAGTTGCCGTTTTTGCCGCAGCGGAGTGCGCCGGGCGATTTCCATGTTCCGAATCAAGCCGATCCGGTCCAGCGCATGATGATGCATGAGCATGGTTCGTTTTCCATCATGCACGACGATCAGTTTGATGCGCTGGAATTGCCCTACCAAGGCAACACGATGGGAATGTTGATCGTTCTTCCGACATCCAGCGACGGGCTGAAGGCCCTGGAGTCGAAGCTGTCGGCCGATTTTCTGGATCACGTCGTTGCCGGGCTTCAACCTCGCTTTGTGGAAGTTTCCATTCCGAAATTCTCGTTTGCATGGCAGACCGATTTGCGGGCGGCGCTGATGTCGATGGGCATCCGCAGGGCGTTTGACGCCGGGGAGGCGGATTTTTCGGGGATCGACGGCAGCGGACGCATGTTTTTGTCGGATGTTGTGCATAAGGCGTATGTATCGGTGGATGAGAAGGGGACCGAAGCAGCCGCGGCCACGGGGGCGGTCATGATGCCGACGGCCATTCGGAGGCCGCAGGATGTTTTTATCGCCAATCACCCGTTTCTGTTCATTATCCGTGATCGAAGCCACGGGACGGTGCTCTTCGCCGGCCGGGTGTCAGACCCGGTGGCGAAATAGGCAAAACCCGCGGATTGCGACCGGCAAATGAAGTCAAAATTCACCCCAATCGCGGAATTTCCGGCAAAAATTCTCGACATCGCGTGATTTGCAGGTTATATTGTCTTTGCGGGCTGGAAAGTGCATGTAACAAAGCCTGTATCATGTAGGGCGTCCCCTTTCACAAGACGCACACATAAAGAAGAACCTGACGGTGTCTCAACACCGGATTGCGCTGAAGTGTCTCGCGAGCCGTGATTTCTCGCACGACGTGAAATCTCAGCACCGCCGGCACCCGCGCTGCGAGTAAACTAAAATTCTTGAACAGCGGTGGCAGCCGGAGGGGCGGCCAGCCGCTGTTTTTTTATCTCCCCAATTCAAGTTGACTTCCAACGGGCATTATATTGCTCCGGCGAACACAATCCGCTATTTAGGTTCCAAGCCAAACTAAAGGAGCAACAAGTGCAATACACGACGCTCGGTCGGACCGGTTTGAAGGTTTCGCGACTCTGTCTGGGCACGATGAATTTCGGGCCTCACACACCGGAAGCCGAGAGCCACGCGATCATGGACAAAGGGCTGGAACTGGGAATTAACTTCTTCGACACGGCGGATGTCTATGGCTGGAAGAAGGGTGAAGGCATCACCGAGCAGATCGTTGGACGATGGTTTGCCCTCGGTGGAAACCGGCGCGAAAAAACGATCATCGCCACCAAGGTCTTTGGCGATATGGATGTTGAAGCCGGCGACATCACCATGAAGCGCGGCCTGAGCGCCGTCAAAATCCGCCGCGCCTGCGAAAGCAGCCTCAAACGAATGAAAACCGATTACATTGATCTCTACCAAATGCATCACATCGCCCGCGAAGCGCCTTGGGAGGAAATCTGGCAAGCGATGGGTGTCCTGATCCAACAGGGCAAAATCCTCTATGTCGGCAGCAGCAATTTTGCCGGCTGGCACATCGCGCGGGCCTGTGAGACCGCCAGCCATCGCGGGATGATCGGACTGGTCTCTGAACAAAGCAAATACAGCCTGATCGCGCGAATGGTCGAATTGGAAGTGCTTCCCGCATGCCGGGCGTACGGCCTGGGAGTGATTCCATGGAGTCCGCTCGATGGCGGCATGCTCGGCGGGGTGCTTCAGAAGATGGAGAAGGGCCGCCGGGCCGGCGAGCAGGTGCAGAAACGGATCGACGCCATGCGGCCGCAACTCGAAGAATGGGAAAATTACTGCAAAGAACTGAATTACAAACCCGCCGATCTGGCGCTGGCGTGGCTGATCGCCAACCCGGCGGTGACGGCGCCGATCATCGGCCCGAGGACGATGGACCAGTTGACAGGTTCCCTGGCGGCGCTGGAGATCAAGGTGAACGATGAAGTCGCGAAGCGATTGAACTCCATCTGGCCCGGCCCCGGCGGTGAGGCGCCGGAAGCGTATGCCTGGTGAAACCAGGAAATGCCGCGGATGAAAATCAGATGCACGCGGATCAGAGATCTCCATTCTGTAAGTTGGCAAATCCCGCGAGTTATATTGCCTGTTCCTGGGACCTCTCCACCGACGAAGCGGGGCGAAAACACTGGGTTTCGTTTTTCAAGCGGCATCTCAACACGATTCTGAAATTTGGCGTCGACTCGGCCCAATCAAAAGCCGACGCCTCGACGCGCGCCGAAGCCTGCAAGAGCGAATTTTTCAGGATTTTCGATTCGTTTGCGGAAAACCCGTCGGGATGCGGGCGGGTGACAATTCTCACTCTGGACCGCTGGCGCGATGAATGTCTGCGTCGCTGGAAATTTGAGGATCCCTTCGCCGATTTGAAGAACCGCGAGAACGAAAAAATGCTGCCGCTGCTTTCCGGCGTCTGCCGCGAGATCGATTCGCTGGACGGCCCGGCGCAATTGAACGCTCTGATCCTCGGCCTGTTCGCGGGAAATATATTCGACATGGGCGCCGATGCCACGGCCAGGGCATTTCTGGGCTCAAGCCCGGATTTTTTCGGCACCCGCGCCGGCATCACTCCACGGCCGTGGTTGATCGATGAGTTCGACAGACTCGCCGCTCGCCTGTTATCCGGCCCCGTTCACCGCAACGCGGTATTTTTCATCGACAATGCCGGGAGCGATTTTCTGCTGGGCGCGATTCCTCTGATGCGCTGGCTGGCCCGGCGCGGGACGCGCATCGTTCTGGCCGCCAATGAGCGGCCGACTTTGAATGATATGACGGTCGGGGATGTCAGGGCATGGTGGCCGCGAATCGTGGAAGCCGAATCGTCGCTGGGCTCGCTTCCGATCGAAATCGTCAGCACCGGCACGGGTGAGCCGCTGATTGATTTATCTGAAGTCAGTCCTGAATTAAATGCCGCCGCCGGGGATGCCGACCTGGTGATCCTCGAAGGAATGGGCCGGGGCGTGGAAAGTAATCTGGGCGCGGAATTCTCATGTGATGCCGTCAATATCGCGATGATCAAAGATACCGCCGTGGCGGCCCGGTGTCGGGGCAAGGTTTTCGACGTCGTTTGCCGATTCTGGCAAAAGCCCTGAGCGATCCCCTGCGGTGGATACGCGGATGCGATTGACGCTGCTGCGCGGACTGCATAACATCGCCAGCCTTGGCAATTAAGGAGATGAATGTTCAATCTTGACCCGAATAAACTGGATCGGCGTTTTCTGGATCGGGCGGCCCATTATCTGGGCGCGAATCCGGCTACGCTGCCGGTCAACATGCCGGTTTCAATGCCGGGCCCCCCGGGCGGCGGATATAACCGCTATCGTGAGATGACCCTTGAGGAAATGCTCCTCGAAAACAGGGTCCTGTTTCTCGTCGGCGAAATCAATCACATCAGCGCCAGCAGAATTATGATGCAGATGCTCTATCTCCAGAGCGTCAAACGCGATCAGGACATCAACCTCTACATCAACAGCCCCGGCGGGGTTGTGGATGATACGCTGGCGATTTACGACATCATGAAATTCCTCAACTGCGATGTCGCGACCTACTGCATCGGCCGGGCGGAAAGCGGAGGAGCGATCGTCCTCATGGCCGGGAAGAAGGGAAAACGGTTTATTCTGCCCAACGCCAAGGTGATGATTCACCAGCCATTCGGCGGCGTTTATGGGCAGGCCGCGGATATCGAGATTCAGGCGGAGGAGATTCTTAAAACCAAGGCGACGCTGATCTCGATCATGGCCAAATGCACCGGTCAGGACCTCGAGCGGATTCGCGATGACAGCGAGCGCGATCGGTTTTTCGATGCGCAGCAGTCGGTGAAGTACGGCATTTGCGATGAGGTTCTGGGCGAGGATTCGTCGGCCGCGATCGCGGCCAGCGATGGCACGAAACCGAAATGAACGGTGAATTTCCAGGATGCTGAATCTGTCGAGTGAAACGGGAAAAACGAAATGATGCAAAATAGTCTGATCCCCATCGTCATTGAAAAATCCGGCCGCGGCGAGCGGGCCTATGACATCTATTCCCGGTTGCTGAAAGACCGAATCGTCATTCTGGGCGGACCCGTCACCGATGACTCGGCCAACACCATCATCGCGCAGTTTCTGTTCCTGTCGAACGATGATCCCAAGACCGATATCCAGTTTTACATCAATTCTCCGGGCGGAAGCATCTCGGCTGGGCTGGGAATTAT
>Ga0302326_10019843_pt1 | contig 13856 bp, 7 predicted proteins | sample Palsa_T0_3_FD_202264 | JGI IMG/M metagenome (GOLD analysis project Ga0302326, IMG submission 202264) | Peat permafrost microbial communities from Stordalen Mire near Abisko, Sweden - Palsa_T0_3 | ecosystem: Environmental > Terrestrial > Soil > Palsa > Peat permafrost | place: Sweden: Abisko... | reverse complement strand
GCCGCCGGCGTCGTGTCGGGTCCGCAGGTCACGGTGCCGATCGTGAGGTGAATGCCGCTGGCCAACGCACCGGTAAGCGTGGTACCGGTCAATCCCAACACGTCCAGGAGAAGCGGGCCGATAACCGGAACGTTTTCGATGGCGGCGACGCCGCTGCCCAGCAGCGTCAGGTCAAGTGCGGTGACGGTCAGCTTGCCCCCGACCGTGGATTGCTCGTTCAGCACGAGCTTCAAGATGTCGGTGGTACCGAGGGCCAGCGTCACCATGGTGTTAGCCCCCGGGTTTACGGGGAGGGTCGCCCCACCGGTCAGGGAGCCCAGACCGAGGGCGTTGAGAGCTGAGAGCAGACCCGTTGCGCCCGCCAACCCGGCGCTGGCCAAGGTCGACCCGCCAGTCGGCGTCCCGCCCGGCGTGGCAACGATGCAGGTCGAGTACACGGCGTCGGCGGTAACCAGGCCGCCGAGGACGTTGACACCGGCACTGGTACCGGCGCTGAGTCCGGTGCACGGACCGGCGGGGCCTACCTGAATGGCGGCGCCGCCCGGTCCGGTGGCGCCGGCGCAGGCAGCCGACGTGCCGTTAGGGTCGGCATTGCTGGTCTGCACAATCACTGACGCACTCAGCGCTGACCCGCTGTTGGACGACGTTCCCCCCGTGGTACACCCCGAACCGGAACTCGTCAGCGTGCCAGGAGCACCGACCGTCCCGTCGTTGCTCGCGTCGCATGCGCCAGTGGTGATCAAGTTGCCCCCGATGGCGTTGGCGGTTGCCTGAGAAACGGTGGCTGCGGCCAGCGCCGGGATGTCGGACACCGATAGAGTGCCGGACAAGGTGCCGGATGACAGCGCCTGGTGCGCTATCGCCAAGAGCACGACGACCCCGACAAGAAACTTCGCCGCTCGCAAGTGTCGGTGAAGCGTTTTGCTCATGGGCCCTCCTCGCTGGGTCTTCGCAAGTTAGCGAAACGGCTCTCCACCGTCAAGGATCGCCCGCTACGCGCAGTTTGTCCCGATTAGGAAGAGATCGGCCGAAGGTGCCCGGCCGAACTTAACTTCAGATAAGCGTTACTGCATCTCGATTGTGATCACCTTGCTGTTGTCAGTGATGTCTGTTTCGCCCGGAACAGTGGCTATCTCGACGGTCAGCGTGGTCGCCTGATCGGGCATCACCCGCAGGCCGCCCAAACTCACGGTTCGAGTCTGTCCCGGCGTGAGATCGACGAACTGGCGAACGCTCTGGGTCGCTCCGATAGCCGAGGGGGTGATTCCCGCCGTGACCATAACGTTCGATTCGGCTTGATTGCCGCTATCGGCGACCACGACCTGCAGGCTGAGGGTGTGGGTAATAGGCAGTATCTGCACGCCGTTCAACAAGTTGACGGGCGCCGGATCGGTCGTCACCAGGACGACCGATACGTCATTAATGGGAGTCAGGCTGGCGTGGGCTCGCACGCCGTTGACGAATACCAACAAGGTGGCGGCGCTGTAGGTCTGGGCGTTGGTGACCCACACCGAGTTGGGTATGGGAGTGCTCTGGGGGGGCATGGCTTGTTGGAACAGGCTGTACGCCCGGTCGGACGCCTGGAAGTCCAGTCCGACGCTCACCAGGTCGTTGACACCCGTTGTGGCCGCTTGGCTGCCCATGGCCACGGTGATTGCCTGGCCCAGCGCCTTGGTCCCCGCGGCGCGCATGGCGAGCGCGGCGTCGAGCAGGGCGGCGGCCGTTTTCACCGCCACCGGCGGGTTGAGCTTCTGCACCTCGACCAGGGTTTGCAGGCTCTGTGCGATGTCCTCGTTGAGGTGCCCGGTAATGGTGCCGGGCGACAGGGTGAGTGCCTGGGCCAACACATCGCCGATGTCCAGTCCCTGTTGGCTCGACTGTTGGATGGCCGGGAGGGTCGCGTCCAGGTAAGTCTGCTCGGCCTCTTGGCGAGCTGGGGCGGGCGAACGGGCCGACATGGCGGCGTTGACCACCAGAACAAGCACTGTCGCCAGCAACGCAAAGAAGAGCCAGGGTCGGCCCCCGCGGCGTGGTGCCCGGGCCGGACGGGTTCCCAATGCCATCTCGGCAAGACCCTAGTAGCAGCGCTGCGCCGCCCGGCGCTCGCAGGCAACGCGCGGGTGGGCTGGACCGAGGCCTCGTGATCGGCGACTATCTGGGCATGCGCTTGCTGCCCCGTGCCCGAATCCTCTTCCCTGCCGTCGCACTCACGGTGGTCCTGGCCGCCGGATGTGGCAGCAAGAGCACGGCCGGACCAAGCAAGGCGCGGGTCCGCAGCACCACCGCGGCCGATGTGGTCGCCGTCCTGAAGGCGCACAACGTGGCGCTCAAGGGGACGATCAGTTGCTACGGTCAGGCCCCGGGGATCGTCGACTGCTCCGGCTCCACCACGGGCGGGACGATGATCACCGCCACCCTGCAGGCCAGCGCGTCGGGCTTGAGTTGCAGCGGGCCCCTGGTGGTCAACGTCGGCAAGACCCAGTACAACGCGCCCGACGAGAAGTGCAGCTAGCGCGGGCTGCCACGGAACGGGCGCCGGTTCCGGGCATCATTGCGCCATGCGATTCGGGGGAGTGGGATTCGGGGGGAGTAACGGTGGCGCGCTGGGATCAGTGGGTCGTTCGGCTGTGACCAGGCCGGGCCGGGGTCGGGTGCGGAAGTCGGTGGGCCGGATCGGGATCGTGGGCGCGGTGGCCGCGCTTGGCTTGGTCGGGTGCAGCGCGGGGAAGACGGCCACCGGTCCGACGACGACCACGATCGCCGCGCCGACGACGAGCACGACGATGGCCGCCACCAGCAGCCTGATCGTGGACGGGGTGCGGCCGGGCGTGCTGCAGGCCCCCTTCTACCCCCAGATAACCGTCAACCAGGTGACCTGCGGCGTCGACCCCGGTCGCGGCCGATTCGTCCTCATCGATCTGCCCCCTGGCATCGCCGGCACGACCGCCAAGTCGGTCCTGACCCAGCCGACGGCCGTCATCGTGGTGCCCGGCGCGGCGGTATTGGTCAATCTCCAGTACCTGCACCGGGTGCTCTACCAGGAGGCGATGACCAGCATCACCACGGCCACCCAGGGGGTGTTCGTCCTGTCGATGGTCAACTTCTTCGCCACCGGTGGCAGCGGGCTCACGGTGGAGGTGGGTGCGGTCCAACTGAACGGCAGCTACCAATGCCCGGCCGTGGACGTGCCCTACCCGGGCACCTAAGGCTGGCCGTTCTCGGGTCAGCCGCCGGTCTTGGAGAAGTGCTGGTAGTCGGGGGAGGCGGTCCAGCGGCCGCCCCACAACCAGCCGACCGAGGCGAATGCCTGGACCAGCTCGCCGCCCAGCACCGCCATTCCGGGTCGGACGTCGGAACGGTCGGTGTACTGGGCGCCCGCGGCGGGCATCACGGTGCCGCCCTCGATGTACGGATTCTCGACCGTGTTGACGTCGATCGCCTCGCCATAGGCATGCACCGACCACTGGGGTCGGCCGGGAGCGACGGCATACCGGCAGTTGAAGCCCGACGTGTTATTGGCCGCCATGGACGCCGGATCGCTGCCGTTGTACGCGTCCTCAGGTTGCATCTGATAGATCGGGAAGTGCTCCGAGAACAACCGCGCAAACACCTTGAACACGTCTGATACCACCGACGCGTTCACGACCATGGTTCCGACGTGGGCTTGGTTGTCGAAGCCCCAATAGCTGAGATGCAGCATGCGGAGTTGCGACGGTCCGACAGGGCAGCCGGAGCGCCAGGTGGAGGGCACGTCGGCCGCGGTGATCGTCGCTTCGGTGCCGACGAAACCTCCCGCACTAGGGACGGACGTGGTGGCGGCGGTGGCTGGCCCAGTGGTGGCTGGCGCCTTGGTCGTCGTGGTCGATGGCGGTTCAGTCGAGGTCGTCGTGGCGGGCCGCGTCGTCGAGGTCGTGGGCAAAACGGCTATCGCCGGTAGATCGACCACCTTGGGTGCTGCGGTCGGATGGCTGGCCCCGGCACCGCAGGCAGCACCCACGAGACTGATGATCGCCGCGGTGACCACGAGCAGGAGACGGGGTCGCCGAGATGTCGCCATCCCATCACGATAAGGTCCCGGCCGGTGCCACGACACGTCAACCGTCCATGGCGGTGACCGGGAGGGCGATGCCGCTGCGCCGACAACGACCATCGGGCCGGCGGGCGTTGGTCTTTACCGTGGCCTTGACCTCAATGGTGACGTTGGCCGGATGTGCCAGTGCTTCGCGGCGCACCAGTGCCAGCGCGACGGTAACGGCGCCCAGCACCAGCGCACTGACGGCGCGGCCCAGCACGTCGACGCCGATCCCGACCACGTCGGCCGCACCGGTGGTGACCACCGCCTCCACCTCCACCACCGCGGTTGTACCCAGGACGACCACCACGTCACGGCCGTCATCGGCCACCACGGTCACGGTCAAGGCGTCCTGTTCAGCACTCCCCGCCGCCATGGCGTCCACTGGTGGCGGCAGCCAGCTGGTCACCGTCGTCGCCAACTCGACCGGGTCGACCACCGCCACCATCACGCTCTGGCAACGCAGCGGGAGTTGCTGGTCCGACGCCGGGGGGCCGTGGTCCGGCTACGTGGGCTACAGCGGGGTGAGCGCGGACAAGTCCGAGGGCGATGGCAAGACTCCCATCGGCGTGTTCGGGATCAGCTCCACGTTCTATGGCAACGGGCCCAATCCCGGCGTCCACGGCGCTTACCACGCTCTCGTGTGTGGTGACTGGTGGGACGAGGACCCGCAGTCCCCGGAGTACAACACCTTCCAGCACGTGGCGTGCGGAACGACGCCGGCGTTCGCCGTTGGGTCCGAGGGCAGCGGCAGCGAATTGCTGTGGAAGGAAACGACGGCGTACCAAAGCTTTGCCTTTGTCGAATATAACGCCGGCCCAATCATCGCGGGGAAGGGTTCGGCCATCTTCGTGCACGACAATGTCGGCGGTCCTACCAACGGTTGTGTGAGCCTTCCGCCGTCGGACCTCGATGCCCTGTTGCGCTGGCTGGAACCGGCCCAGTCACCTCATATCGCGATCGGCACAACGAGCGATATCCACCAGCTCTGATCAGGGGCTGGAGCGAAGTCAACTGCTACTCTCGCTCGTGGCCAAATGGGCAGTGGCGCGGCTTGTGAGTGGGATCGCGCTATTCGGCGCACTCTCCTTCGTCGGTGCGAGCCCCGCGTCGGCCCTCTCCACACCCAGCATCAGCTCGGTCGCGTCCCCCACGACCTCGGTGGGACTTCAGATCTTCGACGTCGTCGACCTGACCGGTGGCAGCAACCCCACCGGCACGGTCACCTTCACGCTCTTCGGGCCGGGCGACACGACGTGTGCCACGCCCATCTTCACCACGACCACCGCCGTCTCGGGCGATGGCGCCTACGACTCAGCGCCCTTCACGACGAGCGTCGCGGGCACCTACCAGTGGAAGGCGTCGTACAGCGGTGACGGTGCCAACAACCCCGTGGGCCCCACTGCATGCGGCGCACCCAGTGAGTCGGTCACGGTGTCGCACTTCGCCGCCGCCATGACCACCACTGCGTCGGCCGGGGGGACGGTGGGCGTAGCGGTCCATGACAGCGCGACGTTCGTCGGTTTCAATGCGACCGGCACCATCACGTTCCAGCTCTTCGGTCCGAACGATCCCTTTTGCAGCAATGCCTCCGTCCTCTCCTCGACCGTGGCGGTGGCGGGGAGCGGCACCTACCAATCTTCCAACTTCACGCCAACCGCCTCCGGGACCTATGAGTGGCAGGCCAGCTACAGCGGTGACAGCAACAACCTTCCGATCGGGGCCAACACCTGCCCCGAATCGGGCGAGTCGGTGACGGTCACCGGGGGCAAGGTCACACCGATCATCGCCACCACCGCGGCGTCGTCGGTACCGGTCGGGGGTGATGTGTCCGACACTGCCATCCTGACCGATGGCGCCAGCCCGTCGGGCACCATCATGTTCACCCTGTACGGCCCCGACGACGCCGCCTGTGCCGGGACCCCGGCGTTCACGTCCATGGCCGCGGTCTCGGGTAACGGCTCGTACCCCTCGGGCACCTTCGCCGCCACCGCAGTCGGCACCTACCAATGGACCGCCAGCTACAGCGGCGACAGCGCCAATAATGCTGTGGCCAGCGGCTGCGGCGCCACGAACGAGTCGGTCGTGGTCACCAAGGCCAACACCAGCGTCGTCACCCAGGCGTCCGGGCCGGTCATCGTGGGCGGCCCGGTGAGCGACACAGCCACCCTCTCCGGTGGCTTCTCGCCCACCGGGACCATGACGTTCGAACTGTTCGGCCCTGATGACGCCACCTGCACCGGTTCTCCGGCTTCGGACACCACCGTCGCGGTGAGCGGCAACGGTTCCTACACCTCCGATCCTTTCGACACGACGTCACCCGGTACCTACCAGTGGATCGCCTCCTACGGGGGCGACAGCAACGACAACGCCTCCGCCCCCGGGGCATGCAGCGACGCGTCGGAGTCGGTCGTCGTGTCCGAACCCACGACGACGACGACATCGACCAGCACCACCACCATTCCTTCCACCACGACGACGACCAGCACCACGGTTCCGGTGACCACCACGACGGCGCCGACCACCACGACCGTCCCGTCGACCACCACCACATCGAGTACGACCGTTCCGACCACGACAACCACAAGTTCGTCCACATCCACCACCACGGTGCCTGAGACGACGACCACCACCTCGTCGACCACCATCCCCTCGACCACGACGACGGCGCCGTCGACCACGACGACTACCACGACCGTCCCCTCGACCACCACCAGCACCTCCACCACGACGGTCCCCTCGACCACCACGACAGCGCCTTCGACGACCACCACCACCACCGTCCCCTCCACCACGACCACGACGGTCCCGACCACCACCACGTCAACCACCTCCACGTCAACCACCACCACTTCAACAACCACCACGACAAGCACTACGACCACGTCGCTGCCGCCCCCAACCACGACCACGAGCAGCACCACCACCTCGTCCACCACCAGCACGACTTCACTTCCCCCGCCGACAAGCACCACGTCCACCAGCAGCACGAGCACGACCAGCACCACGACCCCGAGCACCACGTCGAGCACCACCGCCCCCACCACCAGCACCACCGTTGCCGGGACGACCACCACGACGCTGGGGCCATCGGTACAGGCCCAGCCGTCAACCGTCGCCGCCGGGTCGCCGACCGTGGTCAGCGGGACCGGTTTCCCGCCCGGTAGTCAGCTCAACGTCGACCTATTCAGCACTGGCGTGCTGGTGGGCACGACCACCGCCAACTCACTGGGCGACTACCAGGTGACCGTGACCATTCCGGCCAACACGATTCCCGAAACGCACACGTTGGTCGTGAGCACCTCGACGAGCACGCTGCAGGTTCAAACCACGGTGATCGTCACGGCTGCCACCACCACCACGACGACCGGTGGTGCGCTGTCGTTCACCGGTGCCAACCTTCGTGGACCGGGCATCCTTGCGTTGCTCCTCGTTTTGGCCGGCGTGATAAGCGTTGCCGTCACCTGGCGCCGCCGGCCCGCCGACTGGCCCATCCGCCGCCGCCGCTAGCCGCCGCCGGGAGCGGCGAAGCCGGCCGTCGCCGTCGCCGTCGGCGCTGTCGACGATCCGGACTCGTCGATGACCAGTCCTGCCGGGACGACGCCCAACCCGGCTGCCTGTCGTGCTGGTCGAGATACACCACCGGCATGGCGGGTCGCTGTCCTGGCGATCGGGCGAACGTCGACTTTCCCCGCCGACTGAACCCGCTCGTCGGGGACGCGGGGCGGTCGCTGGACCGCCCGTCGTCCCCGACGGTCAGGTGTTCAGATCAGTCGAAGCGCCGGCGACGCCAGCAGGCGGCCAGGGCCAGCACACCGGCCAGGATGAGCCCGAAGGCCAGACCCAGGGGCGGGCGATCCTCGAAGCCGGTGAAGGCGATCGACGGCACCGGAACCGAGGTGATCCCGACGGTGGCCTGGGCCGTGGCGCTGACCGGCGGACCCTGCGGGTTCTTGGGGTTGACGCCTGTCGCCGTGACGATGTCGGTCTGAGTGGCGCCACCGGCGCCGGTGAAGACGCCGGTGAAGGTGCACGGTGCCGACGTCGCTCCAGGGGCCAGCGTGGTGCCGATCAGGGCACCACAGGTCGATCCGGGTCGGGTGGCCAAGTTGCCGTAGATGTTGTCGGTGATCGAGGTGATCGTCAGCGACACCGTCGAACTCGGGTTGGAGACGGTCACCGTAAAGGTGAACGTCCCACCGGGCGCCGGCAGGCTCAGCGGGTTGGCCGACTTGGTCACCCCGATGACGGGAGCCGGGGGCACCGTGGTGGTCACCGGCACGGTCGTGCTGGTGGTCGTGGTCACCGGCACCGTCGTGCTGGTGGTCGTGGTCACCGGCACCGTCGTACTCGTGGTCGTCGTCACCGGCACCGTCGTGCTGGTGGTCGTGGTCACCGGCACCGTCGTACTCGTGGTCGTGGTTACCGGGACGGTCGTGGTGGTCGTGACCGGGGGCGGCGTCAGCGTCACCGTCGCCTGGGCGGTCGCGGTGGCCATATTGCCATTGCTGTCAATGCCGGTCACCGTCACCGTGTCGGTCTGACTGGCACCCGACGCACCCATGAACGTACCGGGGAAGGTGCATGGCGATGATGTCTCCAGCGGCGCCAACGTGGTACCGATCAAGGAGCCGCACGTCGAGCCGGCCAGCGTGGCCAAGTTCCCGTAGACGTTGTCGGTGAGCGACGTGATCTTGATCGGGTCAGTGGTGCTCGGGTTGGTCACCTGCACGGTGAAGGTGAAGACGCCGCCGGGAGCCGGGAGGCTGAGTGGGTTGGCCGACTTGCTGACGCTGATCACGGGCGCCACACCTGGCGTGAGGGTCACTGTGGCCTGCGCCGTGGCGGTGGCCGTGTTGCCAAAGCTGTCGATGCCGTTGACCGTCACGGTGTCGGTCTGGGTGGCGCCCGCCACGCCGTGGAACGGACCGGTGAAGGTACAGGGAGCGGACACGCCTCCCGGTGCCAGCGTGGTGCCGATCAAGGCGCCGCACGTCGAGCCGGCCAGCGTGGCCAGGTTGCCGTAGATGTTGTCCACCAGCGAGGTGATCTTGATGGGATCAGTGGCGCTCGGGTTGGAGACCTGGACGGTGAAGGTGAAGTTCCCACCGGGCGCAACCTCGCTGGGCGGGCTGGCCGCCTTGGTCACCGCGATCACCGGCGTCAGGCTGGTCAGCGTGACCGTCGCCTGGGCCGTGGCCGTCGCCGTGTTGCCGTTGCTGTCCGTACCGGTCACGGTGACGGTATCGGTCTGACTGGCGGGCGCCGTGCCGTTGAACGGCCCAGTGAAGCTACACGGCGCCGAGGTGGCACCAGGAGCCAGCGTGGTGCCGATGAGGGCGCCGCATGTCGAGCCGGCCCGGGTGGCCAGGTTGCCGTAGATGTTGTCCACCAGCGTGGTGATGGTGATCGGGTCGATGGTGCTCGGGTTGGAGACCTGGACGGTGAAGGTGAAGATGCCACCGGGCTCAGGCAGGCTGAGCGGGTTGGCCACCTTGGTCACGGCAATGACCGGCAGCACCGGCGTCAGGGTGACAGTGGCCTGGGCGGTAGCGGTGACGACTGTCCCGTGGGTGTCCACGCCGGTCACGGTCACGGTGTCGGTCTGGCTGGCCGGCGCCATGCCGGTGAACGGCCCGGTGAAGGTGCAGGGCGGCGACGTGGCGCCAGGGGCGAGCGTGACGCCGATCAGCGTGCCGCAGGTCGAGCCAGGCAGGGTGGCCAGGTTGCCGTAGATGTTGTCGAACAGCGACGTGATCTTGACCGGATCGACGGTGCTGGGGTTGTTCACCTGCACGGTGAAGGTGAAGTTGCCTCCGGGCTCGGGCCGGCTGAGCGGGCTGGCCACCTTGGTCACGGCGATCTCCGGGATGGGCAGGACGATCACCGATTCCGCCGGGTCATTGCACGGAGTGGGCCCGGCGGCGGCGTTGCTGGCATCGCCGCTGTAGGTGTCGACCCACTCGTAGGTGCCGGCCGCGGTCGGGATGAACTGGGCCGAGGTGTAGTTGCCCGTGCCGTTGACGGTGTCGACGGTGGTGAAGGCGGGGGCACCAGTGCACGTGGCGCTGTTGGGCCCGAAAAGCTCGAAGGTGAGCGTGCCGGTCGGAGTCCCGCTCCCGCCCAAGGTAGCGACGTCGGTGATCGCCTGGCCCACGTCGACCGAGGGTGAGGCGGTGGTCGCAAGGCTAATGGCGGACGGCGTCACCGTCACCGTCTCGGTTGGGTCGTTGCACGCCGTGGGGCCTGCCGGATTGTTGTTGGTGTCGCCGCTGTAGCTGGCCACGAACTGGTAGCTACCGGGAGCGGTGGGCGTGAAAGACATCGAGTTGTAGTTGCCTGTGCCGTTGACCGGCACAGTCGAGACGAACGCCGGGGTGCCGGTGCAGGTGGTGTTGTTGGGGCCATAGACGTTGAAGGTGATCGTTCCGGTCGGGTTGAACCCGGCGGTCAGGATGGCGGTGTCGGAGATGGCGGCACCCACGGCCACCGAGGCCGAGGCGGTAGTGGCAATGGCGGGGGAGACCTTGGTGGCAGCCGACACCTCGTTGGGGTCCGAACAGGCGGTCGGGCCGGCCGGGCTGTTGGTGGCGTCGCCGCTGTAGGTGGCCACGAACTGGTACGAGCCGGCGGCCGGAACAGTGAAGGGGGCCGAGGTGTAGTTGCCATTGCCGGTGGTGACCGGGATGACCGAGGTGAAGGCGGGGATGCCGCTGCAGGTGCCGTTGTTGGGCCCGAAGACCTCAAAGGTGATCGTCCCGGTGGGCGCCACGCCGCCCGCCAGGGTGGCGGTGTCGGTGATGGTGCCACCGACAGCCACCGAGCCCGAGGCATGGGTGACGATGGTCGGATTGGCGGCCGAGACCACCACCGACTCGGCGGCCACGCCACAGGCGGTCGGGCCGGCCGGGCTGTTGTTGGCGTCGCCGCTGTAGCTGGCCACGAACAGATAGGTACCGGGCGCGGTGGGCGTGAACGGACCGGACAGGTAGTTCCCATTGCCCGCCACCGGCACCACCGAGGTGAAGGCTGCGGTACCCGAGCAGATGGCGTTGTTGGGGCCGAAGACGGTAAAGGTGATGGTGCCCGTGGGCCCGGTCCCGCCCGTCAGCGACGCCGTGTCACTGATGGTGCCGCCGACGGTCACGGGAGCCGACGCCTGGGTGGCGATGGCCGGGACGGCCGGGGTCACGACAACGTTCTCGTTGGCCGCGTTGCAGCCGCTGGTCACGCCGGTGTTGTTGGTGTCGCCGCTGTAGACGGCGACCCAGCGGTAGGTGCCCACAGCCACCGTGGTGAACGAGCCCGAGGGGTAGCTGCCGTTGCCGGCCACCGCAACGGCCGAGGTGAAGATGGCGGTGCCGGTGCACGTGGCGTTGTTGGGGCCGAACAGGGTGAAGGTGATGGTCCCGGTCGGGTTGACACCACCGGACAGGCTGGCGGTGTCGCTGATGGTGCCGCCTGCGTGCACCGTGCCCGAGGCCGCCGTCACGATGGCCGGGCTGGACGGGCCCACGACCACGCTCTCGTTGGCCGCGTTGCAGGAGGTGGTGACGGCGGCGTTGTTGGCGTCGCCGCTGTAGTTGTCCACGAAGCGGTACGTGCCGGCCACGGTCACGGTGAAGGGACCAGAGGTGTAGGAGCCGTTGGCATTGACCGAGGTGACCGAGGTGAACGCCGGGGTCAAGCTGCAGGTGGCGTCATTGGGGCCGAAGATGGTGAAGGTGATGGTGCCCGTCGGGTTGACCCCGCCCGACAGGGTGGCGGTGTCGGTGATGGAGCCGCCCACCGGGACCGGAGCCGAGGCCATGGTAACGATGGCCGGTGCCGCCGGGCTCACGACCACGCTCTCATTGGCCGCCCCGCAGGCGCTGGTGGCGCTGGTGTTGTTGGGATCGCCGCCGTACACCGCCACGAACTGGTAGGTGCCGACCTGGGTGACGGTGAAGGAGGGCGTCGAGGTGTAGTTGCCATTGCCTGCCGTGACCGGGACCGTCGAGGTGAAGATGGCGGCGCCGGTGCAGGTGGCGTTGTTGGGGCCGAACAGTGTGAAGGTGATGGACCCGGTCGGGTTGACCCCGCCGGACAACGTGGCGGTGTCGGCGATGGTGCCACCGGCGGCCACGGCGGCCGAGGCGTGGGTGACGATGAGCGGCACCGAGGGGGACACGACCACGCTCTCGTTGGCCGCACCACAGCCGCTGATGGCGGTGGCGTTGCCCGCGTTGCCCGAGTACGTGGCCTCGAACTGGTATGTGCCCGCGGCCACCGTGGTGAACGAACCCGACGTGTAGTTTCCGTCGCCCGCGACGGTGATGACGGAACTGAAGATGGCGACGCCGGTGCAGGTGGCGTTGTTGGGGCCGAACAAGGTGAAGGTGATCGTCCCGGTGGGTGCGACACCACCGGACAGCGTGGCGGTATCGGAGATCGCGCCACCTGCAGTAACCGCCGCGCTGGCGGTGGTGACGATGGCCGGGGTGGCCTTGGTGACCGTCACGTTCTCCCCCGCCGCACCGCATGCAGTGAGGGCGATGGGCGCGTTGTTGGCATCGCCGCTGTAGGACGCCTCGAAGCTGTACGTGCCGGGCGCGGTGACGGTGAAGGTCCCGGACGGATAGTTGCCGTCGCCCGTCACCGTGGCCGTCGAGCTGAAGATCGCCGTTCCGGTGCAGGTGGCGTTGTTGGGGCCGAACAGGTCGAAGGTGATGGTCCCGGTCGGGGCGACACCGCCGGCCAGGGTGGCGGTGTCGGAGACGGTGCCTCCGACCGGCACTGAAGCGCTGGCCGCGGTGACCAGCGTCGGCGTAGCGGTGTTGACAACCACGCTTTCGTTGGGGTCATTGCACAAGGTGGTCACCGACGCGTTGTTGGCGTCACCGCTGTACAGGGCGGTGAAGCGATACGTGCCCGCGGCGGTGGAGGTGAACGGTCCCGACGCGTAGGTGCCGTTGCCACTGGTCACCGGCACGATGGCGGTGAAGGCAGGCGCCATGGCGCACGTGGCGTCGCCCGGGCCGTACACGTTGAAGGTGATGGTCCCGGTGGGACCGGCCGGCCCCACGCCGCCCGAGAGGGTGGCGGTGTCGGAGATCGACCCGCCCACGATGACGGTGGCCGAGGCATGGGTGACGATCGCCGGGGTGGCCGGGCTGACCACCACCGCTTCGTTGGCCGCGCCGCACACCGAGGTCACGGGCGCGTTGTTGCCGTCACCGCTGTACATGGCGATGAAGTTGTAGGTGCCGGCTTGTGAGGTGGTGAACGAGGCGGAGGTGTAGTCGCCGTTACCGCTGGAGACGGGGATGGCCGAGGTGAAGATTGCGGTACCGGTGCAGGTGGCGTTGTTGGGGCCGAACAAGGTGAAGGTAATCGTCCCGGTGGGGGACAAGCCGCCAGCCAGTGTGGCGGTGTCGGAGATGGTCCCGCCTGCCGCCACCGTGGCCGAGGCATGGGTCACGATGGTGGGCGGTGCCTTGGTAACGATGACGCTCTCGTTGGCTGCACCGCAGGCGCTGGCGACGCCGACGTTGCCCACGTCGCCGCTGTACGTGGCGACAAAGTTGTAGGTGCCGGCCAGCGTGGTGGTGAAGGCGCCCGACGTGTAATTGCCGTTGCCGCTGGTGACCGCGATGACCGAGGTGAAGATGGCGCCACCGGTACAGGTCGGGTTGCCCGGGCCGAAGATGGTGAAGGTGATGGTCCCGGTGGGCGACGAACCGCCCGCCAGGGTGGCGGTGTCGGTGATGGCACCGCCGGCTGCAACCGACGACGACGCCACGGT
>Ga0302326_10019842_pt1 | contig 13856 bp, 12 predicted proteins | sample Palsa_T0_3_FD_202264 | JGI IMG/M metagenome (GOLD analysis project Ga0302326, IMG submission 202264) | Peat permafrost microbial communities from Stordalen Mire near Abisko, Sweden - Palsa_T0_3 | ecosystem: Environmental > Terrestrial > Soil > Palsa > Peat permafrost | place: Sweden: Abisko... | reverse complement strand
AGAGATCAGGCCCACGGTGCTGGTAGGCGTGCCGCGCGTGTACGAGAAGATTCGCCAGGCGGTGGAGGCGAAGTCGGCCGCATCGCCGGTGAGGAAGCGGATTCTGGCCTGGGCGGTGCGGCTGGGCGCGAAGTATCGCGATACGGTTTACGACGGAAAGAAGCCCAACGCGTTGTTGTGGAGGCTGGCGAACAAGCTGGTGTACTCGAAGGTGATGGAGGCTTTCGGCGGGCGGGTGCGTGTGTTTGTTTCCGGCGGCGCGCCGCTGGGCATCGATACGGCGCGGTGGTTTGCGTCGGCAGGGATTGCGCTTTGGGAAGGTTACGGGCTCACCGAGACTTCGCCGGTGATTGCGCTGAATAATCCACTGGCGCATCGCATGGGCTCGGTGGGAAAGATCTTGCCGAATGTGGAATTGAAGCTGGCCGAGGATGGGGAGTTGCTGGTGCGCGGACCGTCTGTTTTTTCAGGCTACTGGCAGAAGCCTGCGGCGAATGCGGAGTGCTTCGATGCCGAAGGATGGTTTCGGACCGGCGATATCGGCCACCTGGATGAGGATGGATTTCTTTACATTACGGATCGCAAGAAGGAGCTGCTGAAGACTTCCGGCGGCAAGCTGGTGGCGCCGCAGCCGATTGAGAACAAGCTCAAGAACAATGTGCTGGTGGCGCAGGCGGCGCTGGTGGGCGACAAGCACAAGTTCATCTCCGCACTGCTTTCGCCGAATTTTACGGCGCTGGAAGATTGGGCGCGCAGCCACGGCGTGGAGTACAAGAGCCGCACCGAACTGGTGGGGCATAGCCGCGTGATTGCGCTCTATGGAGAGATTGTGCGCGAGGCGAATGCGGGACTGGCGAACTTTGAGACACTGAAACGCTTCCGCGTTGTGGCGGACGAGTGGACGCAGGAGTCGGGCGAATTGACCCCTTCAATGAAACTCAAGCGGCGAGTGCTTACGGCACGATACGCGGCGGTAATCGACGCACTTTACGCGGACGAAGCAAGCGCGCACGGCGGATAGGGCCGACCAGCTTGCCGCTGAGCAGCGAACGGTTTGTCCACATGCGCTGAACGCCACGGAAAAAGGGCGCGCCCCATGCGCCGACGCCGAGCAGGCTGCCGAACAGGATCACAGCGTCAATGCTGAGGCGGCCGGCGTGCGCCCAGTAGACATCTTCAAGGTTGAGCCAGAGGGCAAATTCGTCCAGGGTGAGCGCGGCGCCCACGCCGTAACTGACGGACATGAGGCGGCCGAAAAAGATGGAGAGCGGAGTGTGGTTGCGGCCCAGGTCGAGCAGCCATCCGTAGCCCACCAGCAGCAGAATGAGGATGCCCCACACCAGGTGATGGATGTGACGTCCACCGACCAGGACCCATTGGAACGGGCCAACATCGCGGCGGATCAGCTCAACCAGCACGCGGACCCCGACAAAGGTGATGACAAAGGCCACCGAGGCAATGAACATGCGCTGGCGGGGCCGGTCGGGAATGGTGGCGCGAATGACAAAACCCAGGCGGGTCAACTGCAGCAGCACCAGCAGCAGGATGACGACCAGGGCGGCGAAGGCAAACAGGAGGAGCGCTCCGGTTCCGGGCATACCCTTATTGAAACATTGCCACGCGGCAATATCGATAAGGAAATTCAAATGCATAAAAGTATCACGACGTGAGCCAGGTCACGATTTCTCTTTACAATGCCGCGCTACACTGGTTAAGAGCTTATCCGCGAATAGCAATTTTGTAGCGCCGCTCTCCAGAGCGGCTGTCGTGCGGGTCTCCAAACCCGCACCAGCCGCATCTGGCGGCTAGGAAGCCGCCAGGACAGCCGGTCTGGAGACCGGCGCTACTATTTGTGGATGGGATCTAAGGCGTCGAGCCCAGGGGCAATCCCGGGCGCGTGCAGGAAACAAGAATCAGGGAAATCCCGGCTCGGTCAGCGCATTCATCTGCGCGCCGTGCGAATTCGATGAGGAGATTTTGCGATGCGAGTTGCTTTGTTGACCGGCGGCGGCGATTGCCCCGGATTGAATGCGGTGATCTATGCGGCTGTGAAAAAAGGCATCAACCACTATGGCGATGAGTTCATCGGCTTTCTGAACGGGTGGCGGGGTGTGCTGGACAACAATTTCATCCCGCTCACTCTTGAGAACATCGACGGCATTCAGTTGAAGGGCGGAACGATTCTCCACTCCTCGCGCACCAACGTGAAGAAAATTCCCGGCGGCATCGAGAAGGTGCAAGAGGTTCTGAAGCTGAACAAGATTGACGCGCTGATCGCGCTGGGCGGCGACGACACGCAGTCGGTAACGCTCTACCTGAGCGAGAACGGCGTGCCCAGCGTGGGTGTGCCCAAGACTATCGACAACGACATCAACGGCACGGATACGACGTTTGGATTCGACACGGCGGTGATGATCGCCACAGAGGCTATCGATCGCATCCACACCACGGCCGACTCGCACAATCGCGTGATCGTAGTGGAGGTGATGGGACGCGATGCGGGCTGGATTGCGTATGCATCGGGCGTGGCCGGCGGGGCGCACGTGATTCTGGTCCCGGAGCGGGACATCGACATTGACCACGTGTGCGCGCTGCTCAAATACAACTACGATCACGGCAAGCATTACGGCGTGGTGGTGGTGGCCGAGGGCTGCCACCTGCCGGAAGTAGGCCAGGTGATCGGGTCGGCGCAGGTCGACTCCTTCGGTCATGCGCGGCTTTCGGGCATTGGCGAAAAGCTCGCCGATCTGATCGAGAAGAAGACAGGCTTCGAGACGCGCTCAGTGAACCTGGGGCACACCCAGCGCGGCGGCGTTCCCACTGCTTATGACCGCACCCTGGGTCAGCGCTACGGGCTGCACGCCATCGACATGGTGCATGAGGGCAAGTGGGGGCGGATCGCGGTGCTGAAGGGGCTGGACATTACCGACATCACCATCAAGGAAGCGATTGCGACCAATCGGCGTCTCGATCAGCGGTTCTTCGATGTGATTTCAGATTTGGAAGCAAACGTATAGAGGCTTAAAGCAGGTTTGTTGCGCACAGAAAAGCCACCCTCATTGCGGGGTGGCTTTTTTGCTGCCTGCCAAGGATGCGGTAAATTTGGGCTGTGCTCTATCGCCTCTACAAGCCGGAAGATTTTGCGGCACTCTATGCGATCGAGGAAGTGTGCTTCCAGCCGCCGCACCGGTTCAGCCGCGGCTACATGCGGCAACTCATTCGCCAGCCCGATGCGGCCACCTGGATTGCAGAGGATGGTGAGCGGATGTGCGGTTTTGGGCTGGTGGAGTGGGAGCGGGAACGCGCCGGCGTGGTGGCATATATCCAAACGCTGGAGGTCTTGCCTGATATGCGTGGGCAGGGCCTGGGCGCGGAACTGCTGCGGCTCATGGAGGGCTCGGCACGCGCCGCGGGGGCGGAGGCCATTTGGCTGCATGTGGATGAGGAAAATGCGGGCGCGATTCGCGTCTATGAGAAGCACGGCTTCCAGCTTGGCGGGCGCGAAGAGGGCTATTACGGGCGCGGCAAGGCCGCGCTGATCTATGGAAAGCCTTGCACGTCCACATGACCGCAACCGCGCCCGGTTCGAGGTACCCCACCCTTGCCAGAAAAACAAGAACCTGGCAAGGATAGGGCACCCAATCTTGGCGGGTTTGCGCGTTTCGGCTGCCGCATTGGCTAAAAGCTGATCTTGCTCTTCGGGAACCACGTGAGCTGGATGGTGGTCGTGGTCACGGTCTGCTGGCTAGCCGGATACGTTGGCGATCCGGTGGGATAGATGGGTGCCAGCCAGCGTTCGTAGGCGAAGTTGCCATTCACTTCGAAGTCTTTTCGGAAGCGCTTGACCACCTGGAAGTTGACGTCGTTGAGCGTGGTTCCGCCGGGGATGAAGTCCTTGGCGGCTTTTTGATTGCGGAAGCCGGCCTGAATCCACTCGTTGCCGCTCAGGTGATAGGTGAGCCAGGCCTGGCCGCCTTTGTCTTCGCGGCCAACCCAGTCCCCGAAAAGCTGTCCCTTGTTGGTGTAGCCCTGTCGCTGAATGCCTTCCCAGTACTCGAAACGGCCTCCCCGGCTGTCGGAGGTGGAGGGGTCGGTGTTGGCCGCCTCGATGCGCAGGTCAAGCTTGGGAACGCCGGGGAAATGGGAAAGGTAAATGCCGGGCCGGTAGCTTGACCGCCGCGGAGCGTCGGCCGGCGAAATTTCGTCGTGCGCCTCTGAGTCGGTGTAGAACGTGAGCCACTTGCGGACGAAGGGCAGCCGGTAAGTTATGTCGAATGCGCCAAAGCGCGCGCCGGGATCGGCGGAGCTGTCTTTGGCGAGCGGCTGCGGAGCGGTGAGGCTGAAGAAGCTGCGCAGAAATGTGTGCAGGTTGATGGGCTCGTGGTTTTTGCCGCCCCAGATGACGGTGCGCTCGAATCCGAATTCCAGGTTCTCCGTCGGCTTGAGGCTGACCTTCTCCACGTGGACCCAGGGATCGTTGGGAAACAGATGCCCCTTCAAAGATCCAACCAGGAATTCGTAGCGGAATGGGCCGGTAATGTAGGAGAGCCCAGGAATGTGGAGCGGCTCAATGCGATTGATGCGGAAGGAGTAAATATTCTCGGCGTTGTTGGAGTAGGCCATGCCTGCTCCCAGGCCGGGGCCAAGCCAGTCATCCTGCTTCCCGAAGGAAATCTCGTGGTTCAGGTAATGCGCGGAAGCGTAAGCCTCCATAACGCGGCCATTGGTTGTGGCGGCGATGGGCCCCACCGGAATGGTGGACAAGACGCCCACTGGGAGAGGCACGCATCCCGTGCCACTGGCCACACAGGGATTGCTGAAGACAAAGTTCGTGTCGTCGATGGTGTCGAGCGCCTGGGACAGTGCGGCGGAGTAGCCGGCGCCCGAGGGCGCGCCCTGGAACTCGCCGCGGACGTAGATGAGGAAGCGGCCCGCGGATGCATAGCCGCTGGCGCCGGAGTAATCGTTGAAGCCGGACTGGTAGGGGCGGCCGTAGTCGTTGATGACCGTGGAGCCGAGATGAAAGCTGTCGCGCAGCGGGGTGCCGCTGATGGCGCGCTCAACGGAGTAGATTGACTCGACGCGCGTATTGCCCTTGTGGACGCCGCAGGGGCCTTGGACGTCGAAATGCAGTTCGTGTGAAAGCGCCTCGTAAATGCCTTGCGCCTCATCCGTTGCGGGTCCAGGATCTGCGTCTTCGATGCGCGCGCCGGCTTCCTCCAGCATGTTCTCCAGGCTGGAACGGGTATAGGGGCGCATGCCGAGGTACACCGTGTCGACAAAGCCGAGTCCGTAGAGCCGCCACACGGCCGGGTACACCCAGCTATCGACCGGGACATACGGGGAGTCGAGCAGGGAAGGTTCGCAGACGGAGGCGGCCTCGGCGGTGCTGCTGCTCTGTTGACCGGCGCCCTGCGCTGCGCCGGGCTGCGCGGCTGCGGCGAGATTGGCGGTGAACAGCAGGAGTCCTGCCAACAGGGCTGTAGTTTGAAGGCCAGGCTTCCGGGACAAACGTCTGCTCACGTCCATTCGTTAACTTTATCATTCGCAGAACCATGCAGATGCGGGGCGGCCCTTCCGCGCCGGTCCTGGGCCGGCAAGGAGGCGAAGCGCGGGCCTTGCTTGTCAATCCGGATATAAACCTTTGCCACTGAGATACTTCCGCATGTTTTCAAGGGAATCGCCGGGGCCCGTCGTCCGGCAGTCGATCAAGGTGGGCCCGTGGCCCTTGCGGGCATGGGTAATGGCCTCGGATGCAACGCGGAAAACGGCCACCACGTCGTTGCCGTCGACGCTGATATGAGGGAATGCATAGCCGCGGCGCTTTGCCGGGATGGCCACCGCGGCGAGCGGGATTGAGGCGGCCGTCTCGGGGGCGATCGAGACAAAGAGAATGGGCAGGTTATGCTCGGCAGCAAGTCTCAGCGACCTGACCCAGGATGGCCGCAAAGCCCGCTTGCTGGTCGAGAACAGAACCGTGATTTTGCCGGCATCTTTTCCGGCGATGGCGGAGCGGGTTGCCGCCGCAACCTTGGCGGCGATGACAGCAGAAGGATTGATGGCCTCGATAGCCGCTTCCGGCCATGCATCCGCGGCGATTGTGTCCTCAGCAAGCAGGTCAACGGCAGCGCCCACTGCGGCTGCTTCGTGGCCGAGGAGCGAAAAACCGCCCATTCTGCTGAGTTTGCCGGCGCTCTCGGCGATCCGGCGGCATTCGACCATCGACGCATAAAGGGTGAGCAGCTTGCGGTTGGAGATGAGCGAGAAGCCTTCATCCGCGGGCGCGAGTTCAGTTTTGCTCTTGGTCATGGTTAAGAGAGATGTACCGGTGCTGCGATTGTAAATGCGCCGCGCGTCCTCCCGGAGGGAGGCGTCGAGAATAGCCCAGGATGGAGTCCGCTTCGGCGGACTCCATCCTGGGAAAAGGCGCGAACCAGTCCTCACCGCCCCGGAGGGCGCGGGTCGAAACCAGTCCATAAGCTGAATCCCTGTCCACGCAATTGCCGGAAAGGGAAGGGTTTCCACAATCGAGAAGGGAAGTGCTAGGGTAAAGCGAATATGGGTTCAGCAACTGCCGATGTGCTCGGCGAAATAGGCTTGCCAGTACCGATTCGCGAACTGGCGGCGAAAATATGGGACGTAATCATCGTGGGCGCGGGCCACAACGGGCTGGCCTGCGCGGCCTACCTGGCACGCGCCGGGCAGCGCGTTCTGGTGATCGAGAGCCGGCAGCGCGTGGGCGGCGCATGCACCATTGAGGAGCCGTTCCCAGGTGTGCGCATGTCTCCCTGTGCCTACCTGGCCGGGCTGCTGCATCCGCTGGTGCTGGAAGAACTGGATCTGCCGCGGCGCGGGTATGTGTGGACGCCGGCGGTCAATGGGCTGTTCGTGCCGTTCCTCGATGGATCGAGCATTCAACTGTGGGACGATGACGACCGCTGCGCCGAAGAAGTACGCGCTCTTGCGCCCGGCGATGTTGAAGGCTGGCGCGCTATGGGAGACGTGAACCGGCGTTTGCGCGACGCGCTGCGACCGGCTGGCGCTGGGGACCTGTGGATTGGCGAGCCGCCGGCGCGGGAGCAGATTGAAGAGCGGCTGGGCGACGATCCCGAGGCAAAAGCGGTCCTGTTCGATTGGTCGATGGCGGAGTTTGTGGAGCGCTACTTGCAGGACGAGCGCCTGCAGATTGCCTATCTGGGCCAGGGCGTGATCGGCACCAATGCCAGCCCGTTCGATGCGGGGACGGCTTCGATTCGATTTCACCATTCGTCGGGTCGGCTGGGCGGAATGGCCGGCATGTGGGGTTATGTGCGCGGCGGCATGGGGATGGTCTCGTTCTACTTTTGCGACGCGGCGCGCGAGGCTGGGGCGACGGTCGTCTCCGGCGTGCCGGTGGCGAAGATTGTGGCTGGCGAAGGCATCGAGTTGGAAGGTGGTGAGCGGATCGCGGCGCGGATTGTTATTTCAAACGCCGACCCGCGGCAAACGCTCAAGTTGCTGGGAGCGGGGGCCGACGAAGGCTGGCGCGCGCAGGTCGAGCGCGTTCCCATGGAGGGCTGCACCGTGAAGCTCAACGTGCATTTGCGCGAGCTGCCCAACTTCACGGCGCGGCCCGGAGTGAACGAGCCTCACCATTACGGGCAGATCAACGCGCCGCTCAGCAAAGACGAATGGAAAGCAGGATTTGCCGCGGCGCGACGTGGCGAGCTGCCTGCGTATCTATGGTGCGAGCTTTACTTTCAGAGCGCGCACGATCCCTCAATTGTGCCGGCGGGCGAGCACACCATGAGCGTGTTCGCGCAATATGTTCCCTACAAATTCGCGCAAGGGACCTGGGACGAGCGGCGCGAAGAAGTACGCGCTCTGGCCATGAAGTCGCTCGGCCGGTTCTGCTCCAATATAGGGGGTGATGGCATCGACAGTGCGATGATCGACGCGCAGGTGCTTGGTCCGCCGGACATCGAGAAGAAAGTCGGGCTCACGGGCGGCCATATCTTTCAGGGCGAGTGCCTGCCCCAGTACATGTGGGCCAATCGGCTTTCTGCGCGAACGCCGATGCAGGGCGTCTATCTTTGCGGTGCGGCCACGCACCCCGGCGGCTCTGTCATCGGCATCAACGGACGCAATGCGGCGATGGCCGTGCTCAAGGACCTCGCAAGCGCCAATTCAGACAACCGCTGACTTGCTATCCCTGCGCAGCAGGGGCTAACTCGCTGAGAATCTGCCCTGAAATTCTTTAGCTGCGCGCCGCCCCGCGGCTCTGCTATGCTGCGCCCTACATGGCCGACATTCCAGCGCTCAAACGAGGCATACGGTTCCGCGACCTGGTGCTGTTCTACGTGGTGGTGGTGCTCAGCGTGCGCTGGACCGCATCGGCCGCCACTGCCGGTCCCAGCATTCTCATCGTATGGCTGGCGGCGCTCACCTGCTTCTTCATCCCGCTGGCTGCGAGCGTGATGGAACTTTCTTCGCGATATCCCGAAGAAGGCGGTATTTACGTCTGGACGCGCGAGGCATTCGGCGATTTTTCCGGCTTCATTTGCGCGTGGACCTACTGGATGAGCAACCTGCCCTTCTTCGCCGGCGTGCTCTACTTCGGTGCGGCTTCCACGCTGTATGCGTTTGGCCCGCGCGCGCAGGTGCTGGCCGCCAATCCGCTTTACTTCATCGCATTCGCCGTCTTCTGGCTAACGATGATCACTCTGCTCAACATTCGCGGGGTTGACGTGGGCAAATGGCTCAACAATGTTGGCGCACTCGGCAGCCTCGTGCCGCTGACCGTTCTCATCCTGCTCGCCGGCGTTTCCTACTGGCGCTTCGGGCCTGCGATTCACATAACCAGCGCCAGCCTGGTTCCCCATTGGTCGCTGGACAACGCCGTCTTCTGGTCCAACGTCTTCTTTGCCTTCAGCGCAATCGAGGCCGCTTCAGCGATGGGCGACGAGATCCAGAATCCGCGACGAAACATTCCTCTCGCTTTGCTGGTGGGCGGGGTCATTCTGGCCATCGGCTACATCGGCGGATCCGCTGCGCTGCTGCTTACGCTGCCCGCACAATCCGTCGGCGGCCCCGACGGATTCGTCAACGGAGTTCACTTGCTGGCCAGCCGCCTCGGTTTCGGATGGCTGCTTGCGCCCATCGCATTGCTTGTGGCCCTCAACTCCGTCGGCGGTGCAGCGGCTAATCTCTCATCTACCGCACGCTTGCCCTTTGTCGTCGGGGTCGATCGCTATCTTCCTCCCGCATTCGGGTGGATTCATCCGCGCTATCGCACGCCTTGGGTGGCCATCGCGGTGTACGGCGCGGCCGGAATCGTCGTCGCCTTGCTCAGCCAGGCCGGAACCAGCGTTCGCGGCGCCTACAACGTGCTGGTCAGCATGTCCGTTATTTCTCTTTTCATCCCCTATTTATTTCTCTTCTCAGCCATGATTCGCCATCAGGGACGTCCTGCCGCGCCGCAGGTCAGGCGTGTTCCCGGAGGCAAGCCAGTTGCGATTGTGTTGGCGTCGATTGGGTTGATCAGCACGGCCGCGACGATCGTCTTATCCACAATTCCTGGAGCGGACGAAGCCGACAAGCCGCTTGCCGTGGCCAAGGTGCTGGGAGGAACGTTTGTGCTGGTGGGATTCGGGGTTGCGGTGTTTCTGTATGCGCGATTCAAAGCGCGAAGCCAGTGAGCCAGTAAGTCAATTGAAAGCCGAGTCACAATCAGTTTTGCAGATAACTTGCTGACTTGCCCTGGCGCGGCTGGGCTAACTCACTGTCTCAGTTCTTATCGCAATCGGATTCTTGATCGAAGCAGCGATCTTTCCACTTCCCAGCAACCTAAGAACTTCTCCGTAAATTGCGCATTCGAGTAGCGCCGGTCTCCAGACCGGCTGTACTGGCGGCGTCCACGCCGGCAGAGTCCGTGTGCGGGCCGGAGGCCCTCACGACAGCCGACCTGGAGGTCGGCGCTACCTACATACGGATAAGGTCTAGGTCGAATAATCCGCGTTGATGTGGATGTACTCGACGGTCAGGTCGGTGGTCCAGAAAACGCACGACCCTGAGCCTTGATGCAACTGGATGTTGATGGAGAACTCCGGCTGCGCAATGTAGTCGTGCGCGGCGGATTCATCGAACTCCAACGCGCGGCCGCCGTCGCGGCAAATCTGCAGGTCGCCGAAGCGGATGTCGATGCGCTCGGGATCGATCTCGGCGCCGGAGTAGCCAATGGCGGCGACCAGGCGCCCCCAATTGGGATCGCTGCCCGCCCACGCTGTCTTCACCAGCGGCGAATGCGCAATGGCTCTGGCGATCTTCAACGCATCCGCGTCGGAATCTGCGCCTTCAATCTGGAGTTCGACGACGTGGGTGATGCCTTCGCCGTCCGCCACAACCTGGCGGGCAAGCGATTTGCACACCTGCATGAGAGCAGCGGCGAAAGGAGCGTACTCTGCGCCGACCTCGACGCCGCTTGCTCCCGACGCGAGCAACAGCACGGTGTCATTGGTGGACGTGTCGCCGTCGACGGAGATGCGGTTGAAGCTGAGTTCGATGGCCTGGTTGAGATAAGTTTGCAACTCCGCGGGCTCGACGCCTGCGTCGGTGAGGATGTAGACAAGCATGGTGGCGTGCGGCACAAGTTGCGGATGAATCATGCCCGAGCCCTTGCACAAGCCGGCGATGCGGACTTCGCGCGTTGTGCCGTCGGCTTCCTGAATGTCGAAGCGACGAAAGGCAGTTTTCTCTACTAAGTCGGTGGTCAGGATGGCCTGGGCGACCTGCTGGAAGTGGTCGAACTCCGAGCCCAGCGTTGCGGCCAGCGCGGGCATCGCGGCAATCAGTTTTTCCGCAGGCAGCGGGACGCCGATGATGCCGGTGGAGGATGGAAACACCTCCTCAGGTTTGCATTCGAAAACTCGGGCAGCAGCGTCGCAGGTGGCGCGTGCCGCGTCCAGGCCGGCCTGGCCCGCGGCGCAGTTGGCGTTGCCGGCGTTGATGGCCGCCACGCGAACGCGGCCTGCGGAAGCGCGCAGGTTTTCTTTGTCGACAATCAGCGGCGCGGCTGTGACGCGGTTGGCGGTGAAGGCCGCGGCGGCGCTGGCCGGGGAGTCGGCAACGATGAGGGCAAAGTCGGTGCGGCCGCTCTTTTTGAGACCGGCCTTGGTGGCTCCGAATTGAAAGCCTTTGGGAAGCAGATATCGGGTTGCGTCGGCCATGGTGGTTAACCCATTTAATCTAACAGGTGGGCTAAGGACTAAGGACTAGGGACTAGGGAACAGGGAACAGGGACCGAAGAGCCGATGGCTGCCGATCAAGCGGAGATGGGAATGGACGAGGCGATCGAGAGTGACTTTCTCGAACTCCGCGCTGTCAACGTGGCGCGCGGCGAGCGGGTGGTGCTGCACGATGTGAACCTGACCATCCGCACCGGCGAGCACGTGGCCATTCTGGGGCCGAACGGCTGTGGCAAATCGACGCTCATCATGGCCATGACCTGCCAGGTCTATCCCATCGTGCGTGCGGAGATGCGAGTGCGGATCTTTGGCCGCGAGCGCTGGGACCTGACTCAGCTTCGGCGGCACTTTGGCGTGGTGGGCGCGGAATTGCCGGGCGAACGAACGGCTGTGACTACGGGGATTGACGCAGTGACGGCGGGGTTCTTTTCTGCATCGACACTGTGGCCCAACCTGCATGTAACGCAAGAAATGCGCGCGCGGGCCAGGGAGGCGCTGGAGCGGATGGAAGCGACGCACCTGGCGCAGCAACTGGTGGGCGAAATGTCTGCCGGGGAAAAGCGGCGCATCGTGATTGCGCGGGCTCTGGTGCATAGGCCGAAGCAACTGCTGCTCGACGAGCCGTCGAATGCGCTGGACATGGCGGCGCAGCGGGAGTTGCGCGAGACTCTGCGGCGGCTGGCGCAGGAGGGAACGGGGCTGGTACTGGTGACGCATCACCTGGGCGATATTCTGCCTGAGATCGAGCGCGTGATTCTGATGCGCGCCGGGCGAATTGTAGGCGACGGGCCGCGCGAGGATCTGCTCACGGAAACGCGCCTGAGCGAGCTGTTCGGCGCTCCGGTGCGCATCGGGCGCGATGAGGAGTGGCTGCATAGCTGGTGAAGGTTGTATATAGGTACGCTCAGAGAAACCGAACCTCGGGGGCTGCCATTTGCATTTATAAGCAATTTTGTTTATGTTTTGTCGATGAAGCGCAGCGAGCTCAAGCGATGGCTGGCTGAACGCGGCGCGACTTTCGAACCAGCGAAGGGCTCGCATTTCAGGGTTCTTCTGAATGGCAAATCTTCAATATTGCCAATGCACAGCAAGGACCTTGGCAAGGGCCTCGTCGAAACGATCAAAAAGCAACTTGGACTGAAATGATGGAGGAGAGAACATGTTTTCTTATCCGGTAAGGCTCAGGAAGGACGGAGAGTTCATCCTTGTCACTTTCCCCGACATTCCAGAGGCGATCACGCAGGGTGACAATCGCGAACATGCGCTCCGCATGGCGGCCGAGGCGCTCGAGTCCGCGATGGAGTTCTACTTCGATGACCGGCGCGCCGTTCCGGAGCCGTCCAAGCCGAAGAGGGGACAATCATTGGTTGAATTGCCTGCCAGCGTGGCTGCAAAGGCATTGCTCCTGAACGAAATGATTAGCCAGAAAGTCCGCCCCGCCGAACTCGCGCGCCGCCTGAAGACAACCCCGCAGGAAGTGAATCGGCTCACAAACATTCGCCATGCTTCAAAAATCGACGGAATTGCCGTCGCCATGAAGGCGCTGGGCAAGACATTGGAGATTCGGGCGGTCTAGGCCTGGTGGCATCGGACCGGCGAAAACGCCCCAGAATGCTGCAATTCAGCGAGATGAGTTTTCGCTGGATTTGAACAGCATTTGTGGTACCATCCGGGAAATTGGCTTCCCCGAAAAGCCAATGCGGAGGACCCCATGAGCGACTTCACACGACGCGATTTTCTGAAGACGAGCCTTGCTGCGGGTGCGCTGGCAAGCGCTTCAACCCTGCACGCGGAACGCAGGACGGCGACCGATTGGGTGACGCTGGGCCGGTCCGACGTGAAGGTGACGCGGCTGGCGTTCGGCACCGGCACCATGAGCGGGCGCATGCAGATGGCTCTCGGTCAGGACGGCTTCACCCGTCTGGTGCGCCATGCGTACGACAACGGAATCCGCTTCTTTGAGACGTCTGACACCTATGGCGATACGCCGCGCATGCTGGGGATCGCCTTGAATGGCCTGCCGCGCGAGAGCTACCGGATCATGAACAAGGTGACCACGGAATACCAGGGCGACCCGCACAAAAAGCTCGACGAGTTGCGCAGCTTTGCCAACATGGAGTATTTCGACGTGATGCTGCTGCACTGGCAGCACACGGGCAACTGGCCCGCGGAGTCGGCGCGCTGGCAGGACGCGATTCTCGAAGCGGAGCAAAAGAAAACCATCGTCAGCCACGGCGCGTCGGTGCATGGCCTGCCCGCGCTCCGTCAGGTCCCGGGCAACAAGTGGCTGGACATTGCGATGATCCGCGTGAACCACAACGGCACGCGCATGGACGCCGAGATCCCCGACCTCGATGATTTGGGTAATGTGAACGAAGTGGTGACGCACATTCACCAGGTTAAAAAGGAAGGCATGGGCGTGATCAGCATGAAGCTGATCGGCGAAGGCGTCTTCAACCGCGAAGACCGGCAGAAGGCGATGCGTTTCGCGTTCCAGAATGCGAAGGTGGATTGCGTGACGGTCGGCTACAAGAACACCGCCGAGGTCGACGAAGCTATCGAGAATTTGAACCTGGCGCTGGCGTAGCATTTCGTTTCCGAATGCCGCGTTTCCGCGGTTCTCAACAACCCAGC
>Ga0302326_10019840_pt1 | contig 13857 bp, 10 predicted proteins | sample Palsa_T0_3_FD_202264 | JGI IMG/M metagenome (GOLD analysis project Ga0302326, IMG submission 202264) | Peat permafrost microbial communities from Stordalen Mire near Abisko, Sweden - Palsa_T0_3 | ecosystem: Environmental > Terrestrial > Soil > Palsa > Peat permafrost | place: Sweden: Abisko... | reverse complement strand
TTCCCCAGCGTTGGCAAAATGTGTCAAAACGCTCTTTGAGACCGCAAATTGGACTTCCTCCAGCCCTGCGGAACGAGAGAAATCCTTCCCGGGGAAGCAAATAGGGCGCCATTCATGGTCCAGGATGGGCAGGATTTACTTAAGTCGGAATGCCAAACCGTTCTCCGAGGACCAATCAAGTAATTGTTTGTCTCAAGATTCGATATGCGTCGGCCCTGCCGGCACAGCGATTCCGCTATACAGCCGTTATCAAATTACGGTATGCTCGCGATAGCGGGGATTCCATGCATCTGCACGCAACCCACGGATCGCTGAGCGCGCCGGCTTCACGGCGGTGGTCGCGGTCGCGCGCGCAGTGCATCTGCCCGCGCAAGCACTTGCGCGTGCTGCCCACCCGCACTCGACCTAGCCTCTTCGGCGGCGACTAGTTCCTGCTCCGCCGAAGACCGCGCGCCCGCATTGTCGTCCTGCTGCAATCGGGCGAACTCTCTTTTTTTTTGAGAGATTCATCCCTGGAAACGCGGGTCCTTCGGCTGCGGCCGCTCCAGCCAGCCTCCGCTCAGGATGACAGCATTGTTGGCGAGGATGACAGCTTTGTGGTTGCTCAGGTTCACAGCTTTGTTGGCAAGGATGGCAGCATTCAAGTCAGCTCAGGACGACAGATCAATGTTCGATCGGGACGACAGCCCTTTCCCAGCCCTTTTCGAGGAGATACGATCATGAAAAATCAGGAACTGCACGCGCAATTCGGACCAAAGCTCAAGACCGCGCTGCCCGGCCCCCGCGCCAGGGCCGCTGTCGAGAAGGATGGACGGCTCATCTCGCCCAGCTATACGCGTTCTTACCCGCTGGTGGCCAGGAGCGGCCGCGGCATTCGCGTCACCGACGTAGACGGCAACGAGTTCATGGACTTTGCCGCGGGTATCGCCGTCACGTCCACTGGCCACTGTCATCCCGAGGTGGTTGCCGCAATTCAGAAGCAGGCGGCCGAGCTGATCCACATATCCGGCACCGACTTTTACCACGAGCCTCTCACCGACCTGGCCGAGCGTTTGTCGGCTGTGGCGCCCATGGCGGGGCCGCACAAGTTCTTCTATGGCAACTCGGGCGCGGAGGCTGTCGAGTGCGCGCTCAAGCTGGCCCGTTACCACACCGGGCGGCAGCAGGTGATCAGCTTCTTCGGCGCGTTTCACGGCCGCACCATGGGCGCGCTCGCCCTCACCGGCTCCAAGCCACAGCAGAAGCGCCGCTTTGCCCCGCTGATGCCGGGCGTGACGCACATCCAGTATCCCTACGCCTATCGCGGCACCAAGGGCGGCCCAGAGGAGCAGGACGCCTTCAACATGGGCTGCGCCCGCTATCTCGAGGAGAAGCTCTTCAAGACCATCCTGCCGCCGGAAGAGGTGGCCGCGGTGTTCATTGAGCCCATCCAGGGCGAGGGCGGCTACGTGGTGGCGCCGGACAATTTCCTGCGCGAGCTGCGCGACATCTGCACGCGGCACGGCATTCTGCTGGTAGCCGACGAGGTGCAGTCGGGCGCGGGACGCACCGGCAAGTGGTGGGCCATTGAGCACTCGGGCGTAGAGCCGGATATGGTGTGCATGGCCAAGGGCATCGCCAGCGGCATGCCTCTGGGCATCTGCATGACACGCGCGGAGATCATGGACTGGGTACCGGGCTCGCATGCCTCCACCTTCGGCGGCAACCCGGTGTGCCTGGCCGCGGCGCTCGCCACCATGGACGTGCTGGAGCGCGAGGGAATTGCCAACGCGGCGCGCGTGGGCGAGAAGATGCTGGAGCGGCTGCACGGCTGGAAGCGAACCCATCCGCTGGTGGGCGACGTGCGCGGGCGCGGCCTCATGATCGGCATCGAGCTGGTCAAGGACAAGGCCACGCGCGAACCGGCCCAGGCCCTGCGCAACCGGGTGGAGACGCTGGCGTTTGAGCGCGGCCTCATGATCCTGGGTTGCGGCGAGACGTCCCTGCGGCTGTGTCCTCCGCTCATCGTAACCGAGGACGAAGCCACGGTGGCGCTGGACATCCTGGAAGAGGCGCTCAGCGCGGTCGAGACGGAGCACCTCCGCACCCATGAACTGGCGGCGGCAACAGCCTGAGGCCGGCGTCGGGCTTGCCCTGCGCTGGGACGTTTCCTGCATATTTGGCCATGCACCGGAAAGATGCTGTTCCGGCGCATGGCCGCTCTCGCTCGGGCGATGGAAATCGCCATAGGCTTTTGTGGTTTCCCATCCTTGTGCAAGAAACGCACGAGGATAGGCCACCCAAAGTTTCGTTCACACTTGAGTCGAAAGCGGTTTAATGTGCGTGGCCGCGATGGCTGTGGCCGTGCTCGTCGCCGGCGCCGCTGGCCAGCTCTTCCATCGACACCACGCAGCCGTCCGTCACCTCGCAACATACATGCTCAAACTGGATCGTAGTGTGCGCAATGTCGAAGTGCGCGCGCAGCACGTGATTGAGGTTGAGCAGGATGCACGCGCTCTCCGACGGCGGAATGTCGTCGATGGTCACGTGGCAGGCCAGCGCGCGCGACTGCGAGCCCAGGCTCCAGACGTGCAGGTCGTGCACGTCGATCACGCCCGCGACGGCTTCCATACCGGCGCGGATGTCGGGCAGCGAGCAGCCGCGCGGCGTGCCTTCGAGCAGGATGTTGAGGGTCTCGCGCACGATGCCGAAGCTCGACCAAAGGATGAGCGCGGCGATGAGCAGCGAGAGCGCGGGATCGATCCAGTTGCGGCCGGTAAAGAGGATACCCGCGCCGCCGGCGATGACTGCGGCGGTGGAGAGCGTGTCGCCTGCCATGTGCAGGAACGAGCTGCGCAGGTTCACATCGCGGGCCACGCCCCACAACAGGACTGCGATCACGCCGTTCATCAGCACGCCGGCCGCGGCCACGATCATCATCAGGCGCGGCTGCACGGCCACGGGCGCGGAGAGCCGGTGCACGGCCTCGACGGCGATCCAGAGCGAGATGACGATGAGCGTGGCGGCGTTGACGAAAGCGGCCAGGACGCCGGCGCGCAGGTAGCCGAACGTCTTGGAATGGGTGGTGGGACGCGACTGGATGCGGACAGCGACAAAGCTCAGCAGGAGGGCAAGAAAATCCGACATGTTGTGGCCGGACTCGGACAGCAGGGCCAGCGAGTGGGCGCGCAGGCCGGCCACAAAGGTGACGACTACGTAGACGAGCGTGGCCACCAGCGAGATGCGGAGTACGGATTGTGTGCGGCTCGATCCCGGCGAAGCCGGCGCCGCGTGGACATGCATACCATAAGTGTAACCCGGGTTGGGTATAGGAGGCCACCACGCATGGAGAGAAGAAGTGCCGGCGCGCCGCCGTTTTCAAGCCTCCTTTCCCCCGCGATTCGCGCTCTCATGAGACATCATTGGCTGTCGGGCCGGTCAACACAGGAGCGCAGTTTGTAGCAAGGGCTGGCAGCGGGATACAATGGAGGTTTTACAAAACACTTCGGACTTGTCTGCTTGAGGAGATCGATTCGCGATGAATGAACCGGAGATTCTTGAGCGGCTGACCACGATATTCAAGGAAGTTTTCGACGACGAATCGATCAAAGTCGTGCGTGAGCTGTCGGCCAGGGATGTCGATGGGTGGGACAGCCTTGCGCATATTCGACTTATGCTTACTGTCGAAAAGACCTTCAAGGTGAGATTCTCGGCTGCTGAGATCGGAAAGCTGCAGAATGTCGGCGATCTCGTGGCGCTGATCGAAGCCAAGACTTAAGGGCGTGCCGAAAAAGGCCGAAGAACGGCGGGCTTCAGTGCCTGAGGGAATGCTTGCCGGATTTATCGCCCGCCGGGCCTTTTTCCGCAGCCTGTAAACCCCTATGCTGATACTGCGGCCTGTGCGGCAAGACGGAATTCGTCTCCTGGTACAAGACGTGGCGGCATTTGAGTCTATTGGGGCAGCCTTGCAGGAAGCCCGCAGCGGGCGAACTTTGGGAAGCTGCCCTGCCGGCGATCTCGTCCACGCCTGCCCGAGCGGGCCAAGCAGTAAACCTCCCGGGACTGCAGGGATTCAATCCGATCGGACTCTGGCGAATGACCGCACTCTATTCTGAACTGCAATGGCTTGCTCCCGCGCCTCGCGACTTCGCGGAGCGGGTGAAGGCGCTGGCGGATGCGCCCAGGCCTGTGGGCCGCGAAATCCAATCGCTCGCGTCGCACGCCCTGAACCTGAACCAGCTGACGAAGCTGGCGAAGGCGATCGGCAGCGCTCGAGAGCCGGTTGCTTCCGAAGCCGGGGCACTCCTTCCTCTGACGCCATTCCGCCTGGCGGTTCTGAGCAATTCCACCATCGACATGATCTTGCCGGCGCTGGTCGCAAGCGCAGCCCGCCACGGCATCGCGCTTGAGATCATCCAGCCTTCCTACGACCAAGTGGCGCAGGAGGCTCTAACCCCTGATTCAAAGGTGAATGCTTCAAAACCGGATGCGGTCCTGCTGGCGCTGGACTTTCGCGCGCTGCCATTGAAGTTGTCTCCCGGAGACCCCGAGCTCGCCTCGGCCACCGCGCAGGGAGCGTTTGGCTATCTGCAGGCGCTGCGCGACGGCATCAAGGCCAATTCGAACGCCGTCTGCATCTTTCAAACATTCGCTCCTCCGCCGGAGACGCTCTTTGGCAGCCTGGATCGCGCGCTGCCGGGAACGATGCGATTCCTGGTGGAGAAGATCAACAGCGAGTTGGCCGCCTATGTTCTCGGTTCGGGCGATGTGCTGCTCGATGTGGCCACGCTGGCTGAGACTGTCGGCCTGGACGCCTGGCATAACCCGAAGCTCTGGAACCTGGCGAAGTTCTCGTTCTCCGACGAGTTGATCCCGCTGTACTCGGATCATGTTGGGCGGGTGCTGGCCGCTCTGCGCGGCAAAGCGCGCAAGGCCCTCATTCTCGACCTCGACAACACCGTGTGGGGCGGCGTGATCGGGGACGACGGGATCGAGGGGATCAAGATTGCGCAGGGCGATGCTTCCGGTGAGGCGCACCTGGCGGTGCAGCGCATGGCCCTGGACCTGCGCCAGCGCGGAATCGTACTGGCCGTGTCGTCGAAGAACGCCGATGCGGTGGCGCGGGAGCCATTTCTTAGCCATCCCGAGATGCTGCTGAAGCTGGACCATATTGCCGTGTTCCAGGCGAACTGGAACGACAAGGCGACCAACATCCAGGCGATTGCAGCGGAGCTTTCGCTGGGGCTGGACGCCATGGTGTTCCTCGACGACAACCCGGTCGAGCGCGGGCTGGTGCGCCAGTTGCTTCCCCAGGTTGCAGTACCGGAGTTGCCCGAAGATCCTGCATGGTATGCAAGAACGCTGGCGGCCGCCGGATATTTTGAGGCGCTGACTTTTGTAGGAGAAGATCGCCAGCGTACCGCTTATTACCAGGACAATGCGAGGCGCGCCAATCTGCAAAAGCAGGTGGGTGGGGTCGACGCCTATCTTAGGTCGCTCGATATGACCATCGCGTTTCAGCCGTTCGATGCGACCGGACGGGCGCGCATTGTGCAGCTCGTCAACAAGTCAAATCAATATAACCTGACCACCCGCCGCTACACCGAACCCCAGGTCGCTGAGATGGAGAGCGATCCCGCGATCTTCACGCTGCAGGTGCGGCTCAAAGATATATTCGGCGACAATGGCATGATCAGCGTGGTGATCTGCCGGCCCGGCGAGCCCGGCGCCTGGGACATCGATACCTGGCTGATGAGTTGCCGGGTTCTGGGGCGCAGGGTGGAACACATGGTGCTGCTCGAGATTCTTGAGCACGCGCGGTCTGCCGGAATTCAGAAGCTCACCGGGACGTATCTGCCCACCGATCGCAATGCGCTGGTCGTGGATCACTATGCCAGTCTGGGATTCACAAGGACAGACGAAGATAAATCGGGACTGACGCGATGGGAAATCCTGGTGGATGGGCCCGCCCCCGACCGCGCGCCCATGAAAATCGTGAAGCGTGGATTTGCGCCGGTTGCGGAGAAAACACTCGTATGAGCCAGATGGATGCAAACCAGCCGGACGCAGCGGGGGAGGCAAAGCTTCCGCGCCGCGACTGGGTTTTGCTGCCTGTGCTCAGCCTGTTCACGATTGCATTGATCAGCCTGTCTACGGAGTGGACTGCGCGGCGCGTATTTCCGCAGTACCCGGGAAACATCTATCAATGCATCGTCGGGGGCAACACTCCGGACGGAACACGGGGGGTGCCCAATTCCGTTTGCCGCGGCAATCGCGGCGACAGCCCGATCGAGGATTACCGGCTCAACAGCTGCGGACATCGCGCGGGGATGGAATGCGGGCCCAAGCCGCCGGGCACATACAGGATTGTGCTGCTCGGCGCATCCTTTGCGATCGGTGAGGGGGTGCCGATGGAGAAGACTCTGGCCGCGGTGCTGCCTGCCGACCTCTCATCGCGGACCGGGGGTAAAGTCGACCTCTATAACGAAGGCATGTTTTCAGAGAGCCCGGCCACGATCGGTTCGCATTTCGATCAGGTGACGGCGGCGCAGCCCGATATGATCCTCTGGGTACTGACGCCATTCGACATCAAACTGGAAACGGTTGTGATGAGCAGCGCAGGTTCTTCCCCTGCGGCTGGGAAAGACGATTCCCCACCACGGGAGAAGCTGAGCGTGATGGGCCGAATCCGCCGCCGGTTGCGGGTCACGATCGCCACGCGGGGGATCGCGGAAACGACCAGCGTGCTCTTTCATTATTACGTCGGAATGTATTCAAATCACCTGACCTCCGTGGTGCTGCTGCGGCACTTGCTCGATAGAAATCAGAGCCAGTATGTCAAGTCGTACCTGGCGAACCCCGACGCGGAATTCCTGAATGCCAATCCTGGCGCCGGATGGCAGAGCAACCTCACCAGATTCGGAGCGGACTACGAACAGATCGAGGCACAAGCCAGGGCGGCGGGCGTGCCGCTAGTAGTGGTGCTGATACCGAATCGAGCCCAGGCAGCCATGATCTCCATGGGCAAATGGCCATCCGGCGCCGATCCATTCAGGCTCGATGAAGACCTCCGCTCCATCGTGTCTGGCCGCGGCGGCATCTATGTTGACATTTTGCCGGACTTCCGCGACGTCCCCAGCGCTGAGCAGTATTTCTACATGGTCAACGGCCATCCCGATGAGCACGGCAACGCGCTGCTGGCGGGCATGCTCGCCAGGGCGCTAACCAGCGGCGCTGTGCCCGCGCTCGGCACCGGGCCTCGCGGCCCATTGGAGCCGCGATAACCATGGACTCAGCTTCATTTCAATTTGTTCTGTTCGGCCTCGTCGTGGCGGCATTCTCCAACTTCAGTCAATCCCGCGTCTGGCGCTCAGCGGTTCTCTTCGTCGCCAGCATGGTATTCCTTCTACTGTTGGCTCACGATCCACGAGTCCTGACGGCAGTGGCCGGCTTTCTCGCCCTGGGCTACATTTGCCTCTTGCTGTTGCAGCGTGGGTGGTCGCGATTATTTGTCTGGATCATGGTCGCCGTCGTTCTCGTATATGCGTGGCTGAAACGGTACACTTTTCTTCCCAACGGCATCCTCCCGCATGGGTCGTTTTTTCTCCTCGGACTTTCTTACATCCTCTTCCGCGTGCTTCATCTGCTGGTGGATTCAAAGGATCGCGGGAGCAGGGCGCCCATTGGTGTTGGCGCCTATCTCCTCTACATGCTGAATTTCAATACCTTCCTCTCCGGACCTATTCAGTTCTACGACGATTTCGCGCGCGATCAGTTTGCCCTTCAGCCGATTCCACTTGGAGCGCGCGTTGTCGGGTTGCAGATCGAACGAATCATCCGCGGATTCTTCAAAGTGAACGTGCTCGCCACGCTGCTCTTCGCGGCACAGGAAGACGCGCTGCAGAAGATCTTTCAGCCGCTGCCCCTCTCGCTCCGGCTGTTCGCCGCCTTCCGGCTCACCGTGGCTTACCCATTCTTTCTCTATGCAAATTTCTCCGGCTACATCGACATAGTGATTGCATCGTCACGGCTCATGCGGGTTCGGCTGCCGGAGAACTTCGACCGCCCGTTCTCGGCTACATCGTTCCTGGATTTCTGGAACCGCTGGCACATGTCCCTCTCCAACTGGGTCAAGACGTATGTCTATAATCCGCTGCTGATGGCGCTGATGCGGCACATCTCCTCCGTGGCGTTGCAGCCGTTTCTCGGCGTCTTCTGTTTCTTCGCGGCCTTTTTCCTGGTAGGGATCTGGCATGGCCGCACCTCGGAATTCATCTTCCTGGGACTGCTGTTCGGCATTGGCGTCTCGGTCAATAAACTCTGGCAGGTGACAATGGCGCGCGTCCTCGGTCGCAAGGGCTACAGGGCGCTTGCCGGTAATTTCCTTTATTCCTCATCCAGCCGCGGCCTCACGTTCGCGTGGTTTGCCCTTGCCAATTTCTGGTTCTGGGCGGACTGGAGGCAGATCGGCTCCATCTTCACCGCACTGGCCCCAGTCCAGTGGCTCGGCGTCTGGGTTGCGATCTGGCTCTGTGCAACCGTAATCCTGGCTCTATGGGAGTGGCTGCGCGCCGCACTGCTTGCCGTGAAGACCAGCGAAGGGCCGGTCCTGGTCAGCCGCTATGCTCGCGTCGTCTATGCGTCTGCCCTCGGCCTGGCGGCAGTGGTTATGACCATTCTGCTTAACCAGCCGGTCCCCGAAGTGATCTACAAAAAATTCTAGGATCGGCGGCGGAAAAATGACCCTCGATGCTTTTGGAGAATGCTTATTTGCCTGACTCGGTGTAGCAATGATTGCTCCGTTGTCTTCGCGTCTTTCCGTTGTACGCGACGGAATTGACGTGCAGCCTGCGTTCTTGACTGGACAATAAGGCGCGTGGAACACTACCACCACCTATAGTCCTGACGCAGCCGGCGCCTGCCATTGATTTCGGTCTCGAATAAGAGCCCGTTCTCAGCTTCAATAACAACACGAGTGTCCCGAGGTGGAATCTTCCCATGAGCAATGCAAAGTCAGTCGACGATTTTACTTCTCTGGTAGTCGCCAACAATCCGCTGCACAGTTCGTTTATGAAGGCCTCGCTTGCTTCCATGCGGGAAGATACTCATTCGGAGTTGACGGATTATCTCAAGTATTGTCTGTCGATCGGATTATCGCTTGAGTATCTGGCTGACAGTTACAATACGATTGTCAACGATACCTTGATGGAGCAGATGTTCTTCGCAGAGAACAAGCGTTACCGCTGGAGCCGCTTTGACGAGTTGGCCCACGCCGTCTACTTCGATGACACGTACATGCGAAAATACATGTACGGGCTGGCCATCACCGCTTTCCTCTGGCCCAATCATGTAGCGCTGCATGACTTTTTTGTCCGCACGTTTCCGCGCGGCCAAAAGGGGAACTATCTCGAAATAGGGCCGGGGCATGGCTATTATTTTATGAAATCGGCGCGGTTGGGTAGCTTCGAGCGATTGCTCGGCGTCGACATCAGCTCCGCCAGCGTGGCACTTACGCGCGATATGATTCGCCATTTCGAAATCGAGAAAAAATGCCAAGCCGAAGTGATCGAAACCGACTTCCTGACCTTTCACGAGGAAAACAGGGAATACTCCTGCATTGTCATGGGAGAAGTCCTGGAGCATGTCGAGGATCCCGGCCGGTTTCTTTCAACCATCGCCCGCCTGAGCGGCCCCGAGACTCATATCTTTGTGACCACTTGCATGAATGCGCCGGCTGTCGACCATATTTCTCTCTTCCGCACAGGAAAGGATGTTGAAGACATCATTACGTCGAGCGGCCTCAAAATAGTTGAGACCTGCTACGTTCCGTACGTGGGAAAGACTCTGGCGGAATGCGAAAAGCGTGCCCTGGCCGTGAATGTGGGTTATGTGCTGCGGAAGGCATAGAGATGTCCGGAAAGCTCTTGGAGGATGTACTTGGAAGCTATCTCAGGCTTTACTCTTCATCACGTTGGGTATGCCGTTAAGGCGATTGAGCCGGTTTCCGATATCTACGTGGCGCGCTATGGTTATGCCGTGCGCTCGCCAATCATTCACGATCCCGTGCAGACCGCTCTTGTGCAGTTTTTCGCCCTTCCGGGAGACCGCGTGTACCTTGAATTCGTATCTCCGGATGGACCGGAAAGCCGTCTCGCCAATGCCGTTCGCAAAGGGGGCGGGCTTAACCATCTCTGCTTGATTGCCAATGACATCGAGAAGGACTCCGAGTCGCTTGTCCAAACCGGGATGATGCTCATATCGCCACCGCAACCGGCGGTAGCGTTTGCCGGGCGTAAGATCTGTTGGCTGGTGGGGGAAGATCTGATTCCAATCGAACTCGTGGAACGAACCCGACCAGACGATGGTTGCGAACCTGGACTTTGAAGCAGGCCGGGCAGCTCCACTTTGCCATACGGATGCTAGGCGGTACCAACTTCGTGCGGGTCGCAACCCGCCACATCCACGGCAGCGGCGAGGTCAGTTCCGCCCCGGCCGCAGATGGCTCATATCGAGCGGCTCGGGGTCGTCGTAAGGCTTCATCAGCGGAAGGCCCATGCGCATGCCGGTCCACTGCTCGGCAACCACGATGCTGTTTTGCGGATTGCCGGGCTGGTAACGCACCGAGCAGGGAAAGCCCGCGCGCACCTGGGAAGTATCGACGATGTCGCGCATCAGCGTGATGTCCTGCGAACATTCGTAATCCACGCCGCCGATGCGATAGCTGAACATGAGCATGGTCAGCTTGCGGCCGTCCGCGACATCGACCTCGCAAACGTCGAGCAGCATGCCGTCGACGATGCGTCCGGACTGCACCAGCATCTGGCGGCGCTCGCGCTCGATCTCCTCGGGGGTGGGCCGTTTGCGCAGCATCAGCCACGCCGCGCCCGTGCCCAGCAAGGCCACGCCGGCCAGTCCTGCAACAATCGCCCCTGCGTTTGCGGTCATTCGCGGCGGGACTCCAGGGTCCTGCCTAGAGGATACCGCAGACGGAACCGCGCGCGCCGCGACCGGCACAACCTTGCGGCGGCGCAGGTGGTCGAATTCCGTCAAGGGAAAATGGATTCGATGCGGCGAAAATCCGGTTTGACCGGCTGCATTTATTCATTGCGGAGGACGCCGGTCACGTCCGTGCGGGCTGCCTGCGCGGCTGGAACGATGCTGGCCGCGAGGGCCACAGCGGTCATCAGGACCCAGGCCGCAGTGAACGACCAGGCGTCGTGCGGCTTGACGCCCACCAGCACCGAGGTCAGCAGGCGGCTGAGGGCGAAGGCCGCGGCCAGCCCGGCCACGCCGCCCAGCAGGATCAGCCGCGCCGCCTGCGAGACGACCAGGCGCAGCAGGCCGCGGCGCGTTGCGCCCAGGGCGAGGCGGATGCCCATCTCCTGGGTGCGCTGGGCCACAGAATAAGCGAACACGCCGTAGACGCCGACGGCGGAGAGCACCATGGCCAGCGCCGCAAAGCTCGAAATGAGCAGCATGGTGAGCCGCCGCTGCGCGACGGCGTTGGCCACGCGCCGATCCATGGTTTCCACGTCAAAGAGCGGCTGCTGGGGGTCGACCGCGGCGACGGCTTCGCGCAGCGCATTGGCCAGCATGGCCGGGTTGCCGGAGGTGCGAACCGCGAGGCTGATTTCCGGCGAGGGCGCCTGCGCCATGGGCAGAAACGCCTCGGGGCGCACCTCGCTCTCCAGGCCGTTGTGGCGCACGTCGTCGCAGATGCCCACGATGGTGATAGGGGCCGAATCCTGCCCGCGCGCCATGGTGTGGAAGCGTTTGCCGATCGCGTCGTCGCCGGGGAAGAAGCGGCTCGCGAAGGCGCGTGTGACGATTGCGACCAGCGGGGCCGTAGCGTTGTCCGCAGCAGTAAAGCCGCGGCCGCGCAGGATTGGCGTGCCCACGGCGCGGAAGTAATCCGGCGTGATGCGGGGCAGCGGGACCGAGGGCCTCAAGCCGCCAGGCGCGACGGGAATGCCGTCAAATGCGATGCTGTTGCCCATGTAGTCGGGCTGCAGAGGCAGCACGGTGGTGGCGGCAGCCGCGGTCACTCCGGGCAGCGCGTTCATGCGCGAGACGAGCTGGTCGACGAAGCCGCGGATGCGATCGCCGTCAGCATAGCGCGCGGGGTTGAGCAGTGTGATGCCGGTGAGCGTGTTGCCGGGGTCAAAGCCGGAGTCGAAGCGGAGCACGTTGACAAAGCTGCGCACCACCAGGCCGGCAGAGGCCAGCAGCACTACGGCGAGGCCCACCTCGGCGACAAGCAGTGTGTGGCGCAGCCAGCGCTGATCGCGCCCCGACGTCATGCGCGAGGCGGCCGATTGCAGGGCGCTGCGCAGGTCGGCGCGCGAGCCGCCGATGGCCGGCGCCAGGCCGAATAGGACCGTGGTGGCGACGCCGAGGCCCACGGTGAATGCCATCACCCAGGCGTCGATGCCGATGGCCGCGCTGAGTTTGCCAAAGGGCAGGCGCAGCATCTCCGCCGCGCGCGCGAAGAGTGTAGTCTCGGGGCCGGCTTCGATGGGCACGTGGCGCACCGCCTGCGTGACGATGAACGCAATCAACAGCCCGAGCGCCACGGCGCAGGCTGACACCAGCAGGCTCTCAATGAGGAACTGGCGAATGAGCCGCTTACGCGATGCGCCCAATGCGCCCCGCACGGCGATCTCGTGGCGGCGGCTCACGGCGCGCGCCAGCTGCAGATTGGCCACGTTGGCGCAGGCGATCAGCAGCACCGCGCCCACTGCTGCCAGCAGGATCAGCAGCGGCGTGCGGTCGTCGCCGGCGATGTGGCGCTGCAGCGTTTCGACGCGGGTCTCGTGGCCCTCCGCCATGCGCGCGTAGGGCACCGGATAGGCATGCATGCGCGCGTCAAAGAACGTGATCATCTCGGCCTGCGCCTGCTGCACGGTGGCGCCCGGGCGCAGCTGCGCGATCACGCTGAGCAGCAGCACGCGCTTGTCCAGCGTGACGCTGGCATCCGGATCGAGTCCGAGCGGCGCGTACACATCGGGCTCGATTGAGAGGTCGGGGAACTGGAAGCGCGCGGGCAGCACGCCGATCACCGTCTGCGCCGTGCCGTCCAGCGTGATCGATTTGCCCACGATGGCGCTGTCGGCATGGAACCGATTACGCCAGAGACGATCGCTGATTAAGACAACGTTAGCGCCGCCGGGCTTGTCGTCCGCAACTGTGATGCCGCGCCCCAATTGCGGCGTCGCGCCCAGGACGGCGAGGAAGTTTGCGGTGACCTGGGCGCGGGTCACACGCAGAGCATCGCCCGCGCCGGTCAGGTTGCTGTCTTGCGTGAAATACGCGAGCAACCGATCGAACGAGCGAGTCCCCGAACGGGCCGCGATCAGGTCGGGAGACATCACATTGCTGGTATGAATCTTCGGCCACACGTTGGCGATCCACACCAGGCGGCTTGCGCCGGGATAGGGCAGCGGACGCAGCAGCAGAGAATAGACAGCGGAAAAAATGGCCGCTGCGGCGCCGATGCCAAGGCCCAGCGTGATGACCGCTGTCAGCGTGAACGCGCGATTGCGGCGCAACTGGCGCAGGCCGTAGCGCAGGTCCTGCCCGAGCAGCTCGAGACCCGCGCCGGAGCGATGGTCGCGCACGCGCTGCTTCACCTGCTCCACGCCGCCAAAGTCGGCCAGCGCGGTGCGGCGCGCCTCGGCTGCGGACATGCCAGCCGCGGTCCGCTCCGATGCGGTCATCTCCACCCAGGCGCGTAACTCTTCATCGAGTTCTGCCTCGGCGCGCTGCCTGGCGAAGAGGTTCTTCCACGCGCTCGCCATGCGAAAAAAAAGTCTCATCATGCACCTCCGGTCCTCAGGCCTCTTGATCTTGCGCGAAAATGGGTGCCCCAGGTCCCGCCTC
>Ga0302326_10019839_pt1 | contig 13857 bp, 15 predicted proteins | sample Palsa_T0_3_FD_202264 | JGI IMG/M metagenome (GOLD analysis project Ga0302326, IMG submission 202264) | Peat permafrost microbial communities from Stordalen Mire near Abisko, Sweden - Palsa_T0_3 | ecosystem: Environmental > Terrestrial > Soil > Palsa > Peat permafrost | place: Sweden: Abisko... | reverse complement strand
CCAGGAGTCAGAGTCCATTCGACGGGGTCGCCGACCGCGAGATTTGCCTGCTGCAGCAATTCCTCGGGGATTTCGACCGTGACAGCGTTACCGATCCGAGCAATCTGCGTGGCCATCGATTCCTCCAGCTCCGTATCCATGTTAACGCCGGATCGACTCCACAGGAGATTTAAGACGAATCGCGTTTGGGGTGATGCCGCACTGACTTCTCGATGGCGTTCCATTTCGCCCGCGTCTCTTTTGCTAATCGAGGATTAGTCTTGCGCTCCAGGTGTGCCAGCTCTTTCTGCATCTTCTGATAGTTGGCGAGGCGGGCGGGGTCGAGATTTGCAGACGTTACCGCGCAGCCCGGCTCCGCGTTGTGGGTGCAGTCGCGAAAGCGGCAATTCTGGGCCAGCCCCTGAATATCGTCGAAGCTGGCTTCCAGATTCCCGCCTCCGCCGGTTGAAGAACCGGCCGAAGCAGGATCGCCGCTGGCCCAGAGTTGGACTTCGCGCAGCCCCGGCAAGTCCATCAGCAGCCAGCCGCCCGGCATGCGGAAGAGCTGGCGTGTGGTGGTAGTGTGGCGGCCACGGCTGTCAGAGGCGCGGACTTCGGTGGTGGCCTGTCGCTCGTCGCCAAGCAGCCGGTTGAGGATGGTGGATTTGCCGACTCCCGAAGAGCCGATGAGCGCAGCCGTCTGTCCCTGTGCCAGCTGCGCGGGAATCGCATCGAGATTCTCGTCGGAACGCGCGCTGATGGGAAGCACGGTGATGGCCGGACTCAATAGCTGCACGGTCGCGACAATTTCGGCGAGATCAAGGTTGAGCTCTGCGGCTAAGTCCGCCTTGTTGAGCAGCACCACCGGCCGCGCGCCGCTCTCGTTGGCCATCACCAGAAAACGCTCGATGCGGCGAGGGTTGTAGTCGCGGTCAAGGCCGCTCACGATAAACAGCACGTCGATGTTGGCGGCCAGCACCTGCTCGCGGATTTCGCGCTCAGGCTGCTTACGCGAAAGCTTGGTCTGGCGGTTGAGTACGCGGTCTATAACTGGCGCATCGGGCCGCAGAATCACCCAGTCGCCCACAGCAGGCCAGAGCGCTCCGGATTTGCGAAGCACTCCGGTCACGCTCGCATCGACGTCGCCTGTTCCCGCGTCATCGGTTGCGGTCCAAACGAGAAAACGGCCGTGATTGGCGGAAGCTACGCGGCCGGGGATGCCGTCTGGCGCAGTGGCAAGCTGGCTCTCAAAAAAGCTGGACCAGCCTAAATCTTGAAGTTGCATGGAAATCATCCTCTCTGGGCGAATGTGCAGAGACACAGCCCAGCCAGGTCGCACCGGCGGGCGAGTGAGTGAGAGGACGAATTAAGCAAGGACGTTCAGCGGCACTCCGTTTAGGGACACTGTATCAAATGCGAGGGCACACCGGCTCAGGGCGTTCACGCAGAATGCTTTGAATCTAGCGTCACGGCGTGGCCATCTGCTGGTAGCATAGGGCGATTGTCCAGCTCCCCCAGGGCTCGGTACGTAAGATGGTGCCTGTTCAAGGAAACATACCAAAAACGCAAGGAGAGTTCCGATGAAGATTGTTTATGCAATTGCACGCTATTTGCTGGGCGCGGGATTTCTGTTCTTTGGCTCGAACCTGCTTTTCAATTTTTTGAAAGGGAAATTGCCCGATGGGCCGGCGGCGACGTTTGTTGGTCTGCTGGTTTCTAACCACTACACCTACGTTATTGGGACCTTGATGATGGTTTCGGGGATACTGTTTCTGGTGAACCGGTTTGTCGCATTTGGGTTAGTGCTCCTGGGCCCGATATTGGTGAACATTCTGATGTTTCACATCCTGATCTTGCCCGACGGTTTTCAGGCCGGCGTGTTTTTCACGCTGCTCTGGTTCCTGGTTTTCTGGCAGCATCGCGCTGCGTTCAGGGGAATATTCGCTGCGCGGCCTGAAGGCTGACTCTGGCGCGACACTGGGCCGTGCCGGCTGACTACAATCTAGACAGCATGATTCAGTATCTCTATCTCGGGCGAGTGGGCTACGAAGATGGCCTGCGCCTGCAGGCGGAGATTGCTGTCCTCGTTGCCGAAGGCCGGCTAAACAACGTGCTGCTGCTGCTCGAGCATCCGCCGGTGCTGACGCTGGGCCGGAATGCCAACCGCGCCAATGTGCTGGCCAGTGATGCATTGCTCAGCGCACGCGGAGTTACGCTGCATGAGATCAACCGCGGCGGCGATGTTACGTATCACGGACCAGGTCAGCTTGTCGGTTACCCTATCTTCGATTTGCGTACGCTGAAAAATCCCAACGGTGGCCGTATGGGCCCTGTGGACTTTGTGCGCGGCATGGAAGAAGCGCTGATTTGCGTTTGCGGCGTATATGGCGTGATCGCGGGGCGCGTGCCGGGGTTGACCGGGGTGTGGGTGAGTCAGGATCTAGGGACTAAGGGACTAGGGACCAAGGGACTAGGGACTGAGGGACTAGGGACTGAGGGACTAGAAACTAGCTCGGTGGCTCGCGGAGCTGAGCGCAAAATCGGGGCGATCGGGATTCATGTGGCGAAGGGAATTACTTCGCACGGGTTTGCGTTGAATGTAACGACCGACCTGCGGGATTTCGAGCTGATTATCCCTTGTGGAATTCCGGATCACGCTGTAACGAGCATGCGAGTTGAGATAGACAACCCCGAAGCCGTTGCCGCGCTTGAAGCGGTAGCGCACCAGGTCGCGCGCCAATTTGGCATGGTGTTCGAAGAACATGTGCTGGCAGTCGACAGCCTGGAAGCACTGCGAGCCAATGCATTGCCGGCGCGCGAGTTTCCTGCGGAAGACACGCCCTTGAGCGTAACGCCTGAGATAGAGCGGCTGCTGGGGGTTGGCGAGCGGCCTGTCCGGGCTTGACTCATGTGCCGCGATTTATAATCCGGCTGGAATGGGCAGCTTGATTTTGCCCCCTGAGGCCGTAGAAAGGGATTCATGCCAACCGACGTAGTGATGCCGCAGATGGGCGAGTCAATCTTTGAGGGCACCATCACCAAGTGGCTCAAAAAGGCGGGCGACGCCGTCGAGAAGGACGAGCCACTGTTCGAGATCTCGACCGACAAGGTGGACGCCGAAATTCCCTCACCCGTGGCGGGCGTGTTGACTGAGATCAAGATTGCAGAAGGCTCGACCGTCGGCATCAACACGGTGGTGGCCGTAGTAACGGAGAGCGGCGAAGAGCAGGGAACAGGGATCAGGGATCAGGGATCAGCCGTCGCCGTGCCCGCGCTGATGACGGCTCAGGCGGCGAGCGGCCCGGCCTGTGGCGGCACCGAGGTGGTGATGCCACAGATGGGCGAATCCATCTTCGAAGGCACCATCACCAAATGGCTGAAAAAAGCCGGAGATCATGTCGAGAAAGACGAGCCGCTGTTTGAAATCTCTACCGACAAGGTGGACGCGGAGATTCCTTCGCCTGTGGCCGGTGTACTGACCGAAATCAAGATTGGCGAAGGCGCAACAGTTCAAATCAATACCGTCGTGGCTCTGATCGGTGGCGCTAGCAGTGGTGCAGACGCCTCTACAGGGGCCGCCCCCACACAGGCTGCTGCTTTGCCCACTCCAACGCCAATGCAATCTGCCATCGCCCCTGCACCAGGGCCGGCTCCCCAGGCCAGCAACGGAGCGCCGGTGCGGTTTTCACCGCTGGTACGCCGAATCGCCAAGGAAAACAACCTCGACCTTGGCCGCGTCGCCTCACTGGCTGGGTCAGGCGCCGGCGGCCGAATCACCAAAGAAGATGTGCTCAAGCACTTGAGCGAGAATGGGCCGGGTAGCGCGGCCGCGCAGACTTCTGCAAAGCCAGCCACTGCCGCTCCTACGGCACCCGTTCCCGCAGCATCCACTCTGCCTGGAACCGTAGCCCCGCTGAGCCGCATGCGCGCCATTATTGCCGAGCGCATGGTGGAGAGCATGCGCATCGCGCCGCACGTCTACTCGGTTTACAAAGTGGATATGACGCGAGTCGTCCGCCTGCGCGAGCGCGAACGAGCCCGTTTTGAGCAGAAGCACGGGGTCAAGCTGACCTTTATGCCGTTCATCGCCGCGGCGGCCATTGAGGCCTTGCGCCGGCATCCTATTGTGAATGCTTCGCTGAAAGAAAACTCGATCCACTATCACGCCAATATCCATTTGGGCATCGCCGTAGCTCTCGAATGGGGCCTGATTGTGCCGGTAGTGAAGCAAGCCGAGACGCTGAGCTTTGTCGCCTTGGCACGAGCCATGGGCGATCTGGCCGAGCGTGCGCGCACCAAAAAGCTCAAGCCCGAAGAAGCGACCGGGTCGACATTTACGCTGACCAATTCGGGAGTCTTCGGCGGCGAGTTTGGGACACCGATCATCAATCAGCCGGAGTCGGCCATTCTGGCCATTGGCGGCCTCAAGAAAGAAGCCGTCGTAATCACCGACGCCGAAGGCAGCGACGCCATCGCCATCCGCGCCATGCAGAGCCACTGCCTGGGCTTCGATCATCGTCTGATCGATGGCGCCGACGCCGGCAAGTTCATGAGCGTGTTCAAGCGCGTGCTGGAGGGGTGGGACCGGGAGATCGGATGAGGGTGTTCTGCTCAGGTCTTCGCGAGCGTAATTCTTGAATGCCTTTTGGGGAGCAATGAATGCCAATACGTGCGCAAGTCCTATCCTCAGCACTTGTTTTATGCTCGATTGTCCACACCGCGCGAGCCCAGGACACGCCTGCCGCAAACACTCAGAGTAATTTCCGCGTCGTAGTTGCCGACCCCGCCAAATCGACAGATAACCTAATATCTGTGCCCCCCGAAACATCGTGGACGATGTCAATTGCGATGACCGACAACAACGCCCCGGCGCCTCGCGAAACGGGGACCCTTGCCGCGTGGATTCAAAAGGAGTCGGCGATCAATGGGCTCCAATCCACAGGTCTGCATCCGTGGCGCATCGTAATCGAATATGACCAGTTCGACGGAGATGGTGACAACTTCAACAGCGGAGTGTTCGAAGAGCTTTGGGCCGGCCCCAGGAAATACAAACTAAGCTACAAGAGCAATGACCTGAATCAGACCGATTACGCCACAGAGGACGGGCTCTTTCGCCTGGGAGATCAACGCTGGCCGAAGCGCGGAGAGATGCAAGTCCCGAGTGAAATCGTTGATCCGTTTTCGTTTGCCGCCACGCTTCAAGACGTCCACTCGAAGGGTATTGAGCGCGCATTCGGTGTGCATACTCTGGACTGCGTAGTGTTCGAGAGCGGGCCCGGAAAGATCAGCACGCCGACTCAATACTGCTTTGAACACGACGGTGCGACCCTTCGGTACACGCGCGGGTTTGGCTGGTTTCAAACTACCTATAACGATATTGTCTCGTTCGAGGGTCGCAGTATCGCGCGTGAAGTTGAAGTCACCGATGGGGGCAAGCCTTATCTCAAGCTTCGCGTAAAGGCCATCGAAGAACTCCCTCAAGTGGATGCGAAAGAGTTCGAGCCACCCTCAGATGCAATTAATCTCCAGGGTAGAAGGTTGTTCGGGGTTCTTATGAAACCTGTGCGACAGCCGTTTCCGCAGTGGCAGTCGTCGCTTAGGGGCCAGCACTTTTCCGTCACGATTGAGGTGGTGGTCGGAAAGGATGGGCATGTCATTGGTGCCCACGCCGTCTCAGGCCCGTCCGAGGCGTTTAAGGATGCTGAAAATACTGCGCGAAAGTGGACCTTTCAGCCATATCTCGTGCTTGGTGAACCGGCAGAGGTGGAGACCAAGATCATTCTGAGCAATAACTAGGACGGAGCCTGTTAGGCGCTATTCCAAACACCCCATAGCGATGCGAACCAGCCAGGCCAACCTGCAAATCTGTGTATTGGTTAGGGCTCGATGCCCAGCCACCGGTTCCAAGAGTTGATCCTTGCTGACGGTGCTGATGTTTTCGGCCCATACAACGCTGTCTTCGCGGAGGCCGGTTTCTCCGGCACGCAGCAGCAGGTGCCAGGGGCCAAGCTTCTGAGTGGAAGTCGAGAGCGGAATGGCGAGCACGCTGTCTGCGCGAGGATGCTGGTTGCGGCCATTTTGGGAGACGATCACGGCTGGCCGGTTCTTGCCGGGGGTATCGGTGGCAAAATGTGCCCACCAGATCTCCCCGCGCAGTGGAGAGCGCGGCTGCTGCGGGTTCAATCTGGAATCCCGATAAACATGCTCGGCCCGGTCATCTGCGCCCACTCGCGTTGCTCAGCCAACTCTGCGTCTGAGGCAGTGTCGTAGTATTCCTTGCAGGCCGCCTCGATCTCCTGGCGCTTCGTTTCGAGCATTGCCTCGCGGAGCAACAGATCGAGCGCTTCGGAGTCCGAACTTGCGCGCCGCTTCTGTCGCGTCTCAACAACGTATGCTACGGCCTCAGGGCTGAGGGTGAAGCTTCGCTTCATCTTCCGAGATGTCGCTTGCATTGTCATACTGATTATCCTACCAGAAATCTTCTAGTGTGTACCCGTCGACGCAAGGATGCAACATTGGCTCACTGCCCCTGCGCCCAAGCCAGCCCGTCCGTCGCTTTCCCCGTAGCAATCAGCCGAGTCACCGTCCAGTTCTCCAGATTGATCTCGGCTACCTGATTGCTCTTTTCGCACGACACATAGGCGGCCTTGCCGTCGGGGCGGACGATGATTTCCTGCGGATAATCGCCGACAGCCACAGAGCGGACTACCTTCATCGCCTTTACGTCGAAGACGGCGATCTTGTTTTGATCGGGCAGAGTGATCAGCAGCCAGCGGCCGTCGGGGGTTGGTGCGGTTCCGTACGCGACGCCTTCGAGCGGGCGTCGCCAGGCAATCGCGTTTTTGGTGGTGTCGATCATGACCAGTTCGGGTTTCGTCTGATCGGCGGTAAAGACCCAGTGGTCATCGGGAGAGATGGAGATGCGCTGCGTATTAGAAGAAATCTGAACGATTTTCAGCACCTTGCGGGCCTTGATATCAAGCACCGACACAGTGCCGGGGCCGACGTTCGCGGTATAGCCGCGCAGGCCGTCATGGGAGAGCGCCAGCATGTGGCTTTCTGGCTGCCCGGTGGGGATGTAGCCAACAATCTTGAGCGTCTTGGGGTCGATCAGCGTGATGGTTTGGTTGAGCTCGGTTGTAACGTAGAGCAGGCCGTCTTTCGGTCCAATCAGCGGGCAGTGCGGCCGAACACCATGGCCGAAGTCGACAACGTTGACGACCTTCTGGGTGGCAACGTCGATGACCGTAAGAGTGCGGCCGTCGGTGCCCGGCTTGCCCACGCCGGAGTTGCCGTAGATGGGCACATACGCAAAGCGGCCGTCCGGCGAGGCGATGACTTCATGGCCGGTGGTGCCGCCTTCGGGAACCGAAGCAAGCACCTTGCCGGAAACGGGATCGATGATGGCCAGGCTCTGTTGTCCTTTTTCCGCGACCAGCAGGCGAGACTGTTGAGCGGACGCGGATGCAGCAAGCAGAGTGATCGAAAGAGCGAAACGAATTGACTGCAAAGGAGCCTCCGGGGATACGGAATGAGTGTAGAGCATTGCCCATGCCCATCAAGGAAACGCCGTTGTTTTTTTATTTCAGATTGCCGGCTGGTTTGGTTGATTCGAGGCGGCTTATGGGGAGAATACTGCACAGTCCCACGGAAAACCGGTGTGCTTTTTTGTTCTTCGGCCGCTGAGTGGGGAGAAACGGGGGATGCCATGAGTCTTCAATGCACCGCTCAATGCTTTGCAATTCCATTGTGCGCCTTGGGGAGGAAATGATGCGCAAAACGGAGCGAGGAAAATCTGTGCTAGAGGGAGGCTGCCAGGTGGTTGATTCAACGTGTGTAAGCTCATGGTGATGGAGGCCAGGGCTTAGCGGGATAGACGAGTCTTGCTTGACAGCACTCCTGGAGTTGGTCGGCTCAGTTTGAAGGCAAGGATTAACGGCTCAGCGGAGGTTCGGCGCCATCCTCAAAGGAAATCAGAGGTTCCCCTGGTCTGTTTTCCGCGCTGCGTACGCATCCAGGCGCTTTTTATAAAGGAGCAGCACGCTGGGGCCGAACGAAAGCAACATAACGGCTACACCAGTTGCAATGCCGAAGCTGGTGGCGACGGGCGCTGAGCAATCGCTGCGGCGCCGCACGATCACGTGGCAGGGGACGGCGATCAGAAGCTCCAACACGCTCCCCTTCAGCAGCCATGACACCAGTCGCGTTGTCGGCACATTGGAATTCCGGAAAAACAGGAGAAAGACAATTCCCCACAGCAACCACAGGATTGCCCAGGCGACAATCACATAAGTTTCCGTTGGCCAGAAGCGGTCAATGAACTTGTCGCTATAGACCGCCGCTCCCAGTGAACTCAAAGCGGCGAAGGTGAGGAGAGCAAACAGCATCGCCGTGACAGTGTACGAGACCAGGATGGGCGCCCTTGGCTTGAGCCGCTTCTGAGAGGTGTCGACAGAAAGGAAGAGCAAAACAACCTGGCCGCAGACGAGAATCCCAATCGGGACCCAAACCATCCACAGAGCGAAGAGGCTTTTCATATCCGAGAGGAAACTCGGTGAAGATGGAGTGCTATAGCCAGACAGGACGGCCAGACCCGGCACCAGCAATCCCACAACAATCAAGGCGTACAACAGGCTGACAATGATGCCCCATTTGCGCATTAGCGTCCTTTCTGTATGCCGCGTTTCGCGTGCATTTTTCCATAGCCGGTTTGAATACCGATCACTATACGCCCCCAGGGCTGAGCCGCTAGCCGGCGAGTGGATAGGACTCCCGGGGTCGAATTGTCTATTGCCAAGCGTGCCTGCTGCACGAAGAATAGTCCGCAGGGAAATGGGGTGCGGCGCGGATGAGCTTGAATTTTGTTTCGAAGGCGCGGGTCATCGGCGCAGGGAGAATCTTCTTTGCCCTTGCGTTGATCGGGATCGGCGGGCAGCATTTCTTCTTCCGTCAGTTTGTGCCCATGGTTGTTCCTGTGTGGCCGGCATGGATTCCGGGAGGGCTGTTCTGGGTCTTGCTGGTGGGGACAATCCTTATCGGCGGTGGCGTGGCGATCCTGGCGGGTACGATCCTGGCGGGCCCGATCTTAGCACGCATCAAGGCACGCACAGCGGCTACGGTGGTGGCTGCGCTGTTCCTGTTCTCGTTCTTGCTGCTGCACACACCCGCAAACATAAGGTCACGCGTAACCAGCGTGGAAGGATGGGCCGATGCGCTCACGGCGTTTACGTTTGCCGGTGGCTGCCTTGTGGTGGCGGGAACGTTTCCGCAATCGGCAGCAGGTAGCCGCGGAAACCCAATTGGGTGGCTGGAAAAGCTGATCCCGCTTGGGATGTATCCGCTGGCGATCATGGTCATCGTGTTCGGAACCGATCATTTCCTCAACGTGCCGCTTATGGCTTCCATGGTGCCGGCGTGGATTCCAGGGCACGTCTTCTGGACCTGGTTTGCCGGCGCAGCGCTGATTGCTGCCGGGGTCGCGATGATTGTGAGGGTCAAGGCGCGGCTGGCTGCCACGCTGTTGGGCGCGATGCTCCTCATCTGGGTTCTGATTCTGCACATTCCAAGAGCCATGGCCGATCCCTACAGCGGGGTTGGAGGAGAGTGGACCAGCGTGTTCGAAGCCCTGGCGGCCAGCGGCGTTGCGTTCATTCTGGGTCAGACCCTGGCTGAAAGAAGCAATCAATCCCGTTGAGACCCTAGCCGTGCGCGGCCCAGGGATCGTAGTTGCCGACTGACCAGGTGTGGCCCTCGGGATCGCGGACGGCGAATTCGCGGCTACCGTAGTCGGTGTTCTGCAGCGGCCGAATAATTGTCGCTCCGGCGGTGACGGCGCGGGCATGTACGGCGTCGGTGTCTGGGACGACAACGTACGCGCTCTCGGTTTCCATGCCGTCGAGCTCGTCGGGGGATTTGAATCTGCGGCCGTGCTCGTCATCCTTCGCGGAACCGAGCATGATCATGCCGCCGTTCAGCTTTAACTCGGCGTGGCCGATGGTGCCGTTGGGGCCTTCGTAGACGGCGTGGCGTTCGAATCCGATAACCGAGCATAGCCAGTCGATGGCGGCAGGGGCGTTGCGGTAGCGCAGGGCAGGGATGACGGTGGATTTGGAATGGGTAGCTGGCGTAGACATCGGAAGAACCTCCGTAGCAGCAGGAAAAGCTGACCTTGTCAGCATGACATTCAGCAGCGGCGGCCTCTTGGAAGAATCGGAAATGAGCGAATCTTGATTGCCGCCCTAGTTTGCCGAAACGTGATTAGCCCACAGAGTACGGCGCGCGGAGTAGGTTGTTGCGTCGATTCCTGAAAAGGCGCGGAAGTCGTTGGCGAAGTGGGACTGATCGTAGTAGCCGCAAGCGAGCGCCATCTCTGCCCACGGTACATCCACGCTGGCATGCAATTGCTGCACGGCGCGTTGGAATCGCTGGATGCGCGTCCAGGCCTTGGGCGAGAAGCCGACCTGCTCCCGAAAAACCTGCGAGAAACGGCGCTCACTGCAGCCGGTGCTCTTCGCAACCTCGTGAACCGTGGCCACGCCGGGTGCGCGTTGAAAACTGCTCAGGGCAAAGTCCACGAGGGGGTTCCGCGAGAGGCGGCCGGCGAAGCGCTGCAGCAAAAACTGCTCGAGAGCGTGGAATTTCTCAAACGGCGTCGCGGCCTCGCGCAGGCGGTCGCGAAGGTTTCGAGCGGAGAGCCCCCATATTTCTTCCAGGCTTGTGCTCCGATTGCTGAAAAGATCCACCGCATCTGACGCGAACGGCGCAAAGCCGCCGGGTTTGAAGACGATGCCGATCAGCTCGGCCATGTCAGATGTGTCGACGATCTCAAAGGTTGAGCGGGCTCCGACGATCAGCGATGGCGGCATCCGGTGCGGGGATTGGCCTTCAGGGCAATCGAGCAGAAAATCGCGGTCGAGGTTGAGAATCACCTGAACGCGCCCGGTGGGCAGGATGCGCTCCCGGCTATGGGGCGCGTGCGCAACCCTCGCATACCAGAGCGTGCGCACGAATTGGTTAAGCGGAGCGGCCGGGATGTGTTCGAGGTAAATCACCGGGACCTCGTGGTGGTTATAGCACGAAGGAGTGGGAGAGAGAAAAGAGGCTCTCTTCGGGATGAGATGCGCGGGGATTGTCTGGGGTATGCTTGGCGGCATGGGACTGCCCGCCAAGGACGCGGAACTGGTGCAGATAATGGATGCGGCGCTGAACGATGCGACGCGCCGGGCCGGCGAATGGTTGGTGTGCCGTGAGGGATGTTCGCAATGCTGCTATGGCGCCTTCGCCATCAACGCGTTGGATGCGGCGCGGCTGCGGGCGGGGATGGATGCGCTGCGGATCGCGGAGCCGGTTTTGGCGGCGGAGATTGAGCGGCGGGCGCAGGCCTGGATCGCTGGGTATGGCGCTGACTATCCCGGAGATTTAGAAACGGGCCGGTTGGGCGAGACAGAAGCGGACGGAGAGCAGTTTGAGGACTTCGCCAATGAGGCGGCCTGCCCGGCGCTCGATGAAGCTACCGGGCGATGCGATGTGTATGCGTTCAGGCCGATGACTTGCCGGGTGTTTGGGCCGCCGGTGCGTATGGAGGCTGGGACGGGTGAGAGCGGAGCGCTGGGGCATTGCGAGCTTTGCTTCCACGGGGCGAGCGCGGAGCAGGTCAAGGCATGCGAAATGGAAGTTCCGCATGAATTGGAAGCGGAGGTGCTGGGTGAACTCGGCGAGACCGGAGAGACGGTCGTCGCGTTTGCTCTGCTCTCAAGCTTCGCAGAAGCCCACCCGCGCTAAACTGGGGCGTGGATATCCCCATGACCATGCGCCCGTGCTGGGCTGAAATCAACACTCGAGCCCTCGAAGATAACTTTCGATTCTTGAAGAGCCTGGCGGCTGACGACGCGGAGTTGCTGGCCGTGGTTAAGAGCGACGCCTATGGGCATTCGCTCGATCTTTGTGCGCCCGCTGCCGTGCGGGCCGGGGCGCGCTGGCTGGGTGTGACCAGTGTGGAAGAGGGCATTGCGGCGCGCGCATTGTGTCCCGAGGCGAACGTGCTGATCATGTGCGGGTGCTTTCCCGGCGAGGGCGCCGCCGTGGTCAGGCACAGGCTTACGCCTGTGGTCTGGGAACCTTGGCAGCTGGACGAGCTGGAAGGTGCGGCTCGGGCGGCTGGGGTCGCGGCGGGTACTTTGCCGGTGCATCTCGAAATCGATACCGGAATGAGCCGGCAGGGCGTTGATCTGACTCGGTTGGCGGCGATTTTAGCGCGGCTTGAAGCGGGCAGCTCGCTCCGCCTTGAAGGCGTGCTGACACACCTGTTTGCAGCAGATGAGAGCGACCGACGCGCGACCGATGGGCAGATGGCTCGATTGGATGAGGCGCTGGGCCAGATTGCCGCAGCTGGGTTTGACGGCTCAGAAAAGGGAGCGGAGTGGCTGAGCGTGGGGAGCTCGGCTTTGTTGCTGAGTGGACAGTCGTGCCAGATTGCTGATCTCGCCAAAAAGTGGGGCATGAAAGCGCTGCTACGGCCCGGGCTCGCGCTCTTTGGCGTGGCTCCGCAGTTTGAGCCAGATGAGCCCGTCTTGGTTGCCGCGGCGCGTGCCCATCTGAAGCCGGTGCTGACCTGGAAAACTCAAGTGGTGGGAGTGCGAACGGTTCCGGCCGGCGCGGTCATCGGCTATAACGGTACCTTTGTAGCCACGGAGCCTATGCGCCTGGCGCTGCTGGCCGTCGGATATGCGGATGGTCTGGATCGGCGGCTGGGAAACTGCTTCAGCCTGCTGGTGCGGGGCGAGCGCGCTCCGCTGGTAGGCCGTATCAGCATGGACCTGGCTGTTGTGGATGTGACGGAGATCGAAGGGGTTGTGGCCGGCGATGAGGTGGTGATTCTGGGTTCGCAGGGGGGCACTCAGGGCAATGAGACGATCAGCGCCGAAGACCACGCCAGGGCTTCCGGAACAATCCCCTGGGAAGTCTTTACGCGGATCGGGCAACGTGTGAGGCGGGTTGCGGTCTAGACGGTTTCCTGCGGGCAGGCGGAGGCCAGGGTTGCAGCGCCTTCAACCGCGGCGATCATGGCTTCTGTACCCATGCAGGAGTTGAGCAGCAAGTGATAGAGCCCCCTGGCGCACCACTCCTGCTGATAAGCCTTGCGAATCACGGCGGCGCGGCGCTTGTCAGAGGCAGCCAGCATGTGGTCGGCCTGGTCGGCTTGCTGGGGAAAGGCCTGTATGAACCAGTCGCGTTTGGCGGCAGCCGTGGCATACACAAAAACATGGAAGCAGCCGGGCTGGTTGGCCAGCGCACAGGCAGATCCACGGCCGACGACGACGCAGTTGCCTTCCTTGGCGGCCTTCAAAATCTCCTGCCGGATGAGCGACAACATGCGCTCGGAATCGAAGACTTGATCGTCTGACAGGCCAGCGATGGAGTAACCCGAATCGTGCCAGAAGACCTTGCCGTAGCGGTAATACCAGGGGTCGAGGCGCTCATCGTATTTCTTCGCGAGTTCCGGGGAGACGCCGGCGGCTCTGGCGGCGGCGCAGGGCAGGTCGGCATCCAGAAGCCGCCAGCCAAGATGCGCGGCCAGGTCATGCGCGAACTCGCCGCCGCGGGAACCGTATTCGCGTTCAACAGTGATGACACGGATAGGGGCGTGGGTCATGGCAACATTTCTCCTGCGAGAGGAGGATACCAGAAAGCAGATTGCAGGTTACAGATGGCAGTGGACAGTTTTCACGCATCGGTTGTCGGGCATCCCCGGCTCTGATCGAATTCGGGCGGAATTCAGCAAGAAATTTGCCCTGATACCTTGACGGTCTACACAAGCTTGTTGTAGATAATCATAGTATGGGTAAACCGAACGATCTGGTACAAGGCACGCTGGACCTC
>Ga0302326_10019838_pt1 | contig 13857 bp, 15 predicted proteins | sample Palsa_T0_3_FD_202264 | JGI IMG/M metagenome (GOLD analysis project Ga0302326, IMG submission 202264) | Peat permafrost microbial communities from Stordalen Mire near Abisko, Sweden - Palsa_T0_3 | ecosystem: Environmental > Terrestrial > Soil > Palsa > Peat permafrost | place: Sweden: Abisko... | reverse complement strand
GACGTTGCGACGGATCGAGCGCGACCTGCACGACGGCACCCAGGCCCAGCTGGTCGCCCTGGCCATGCGCCTCGGGATGGCCAAGGAGAAGCTGGCCGAGGGCGACGGCGACGGGGTCGGGGTCGGGGTCGGAGTCGATCTCGATCGTGTGCGCCAGCTGGTGGACGACGCGCACCGCGGCGCCAAGGAGGCGATCATCGAGCTGCGCGACCTGGCCCGCGGGATCCATCCCCCGGCGCTCGACGTCGGGCTGGAAGGCGCTCTCGCCACCCTGGCCGCTCGCAGCACGATCCCGACCGAGCTCACCGTCGCCCTGGACGGCAGGCCGACGCCGGCCATAGAGGCCATCGCCTACTTCTGCGTCGCCGAGCTGCTGGCCAACGTGGCCCAACATGCCCACGCCTCGCGGGCGACCGTCACGTGCACCGAGCATGGAGGGTGGCTGCGCGTGGTCGTGCGGGACGACGGCACCGGCGGGGCCCTGCTCTCCCGCCTGGGGTCGTCGTCGAGCGGGTTGGTCGGTCTCACCGATCGGGTGCATGCCGTCGACGGGCGCCTCGACATCGCCAGCCCGCCACGCGGCCCTACGGTGGTCACCGTGGACCTTCCGCTGCACGCCTAGGTGTCGACTCCGCTGACCCCGGTCCCCCTGCGCGTCGTCGTCGCCGAGGACTCGGCCGTGCTGCGCGACGGGCTCGTCCAACTTCTGGTCGACCGGGGCTTCACCATCACCGGCGCCGTGGCTGATCCCGAGGCTCTGCGCAGATCGGTGGAGCGGGATTGCCCCGACGTGGCGGTCGTCGACATCCGCATGCCCCCGACCTTCACCGATGAAGGGCTGCGTGCCGCCATCGAGTTGCGCCGCCAGCATCAGGGTCTCGGGATCCTGCTCTTCTCGCAATACATCGAGACCCGCTATGCCGCCGAGCTCCTGGCGGACGACGCGGCAGGGATCGGCTACCTCCTCAAGGACCGGGTGGCCGACGTGAGCGACTTCGTCGAGGCACTCGTGCGCGTGGCCTCGGGTGGGACCGCGCTGGACCCCGAGGTGGTCACCCAGCTTCTCGGCGCCTCACGCCGTACCGACTCGATCTCCGTCTTGAGCGCCCGTGAGCGAGAGGTGCTGTCCCTCATGGCAGAGGGACGTTCCAATGTCGCCATCGCGCGCGATCTCGTGATCTCCGAGGGCGCCGTCGAGAAGCATGTGGCGAACATCTTCACCAAGCTCGATCTGCCGGTGTCGCAATCCGATCATCGCCGCGTGCTGGCGGTGCTGCGGTACCTCGACTCCTAGATTCAGCCGGGAGCGAGCTTCTTCAGCCATGCCGTCGAGTGGGCGACGATCTCGAAACCCATGGCCTCGTTGACGGCGATCATGTGCTCGTTCTCGGCCGCGTTCCAGGTGTTGATGGTGCGCACCGCTGGGTGCGCCTCCACGACCGCCGCCAGGTTCGCCACCTTTGTGGCGAACCCGAGCCCGCGCCCGCGGTGCTCCCGCACGACCAAGGTGTCGTGTTGCCATGAGGACTCCGGTGCTCCGAGGGGAACGGCGATCTCCGTGAAGGCCACCAGCCGTCCCGACGCGTCGTGGCGGGCCGCCGTGGTCACCTTGGCTCTGTTCTGCGCCGCGAACGACGCCTCGATCTGCCGGACCCGCGCCTCGTCCCAGACCTCCTCCTCGCGGTCCTGCTCCCCCATTGGCACATCGGTCGACATCCGGCGTCCCAGCTCGCACCGATCGTCTATGAACGCCGCCGGCCACCGGTCGGGGAACGTGAGCAGGGAATAGCCGGACGGATGTGCTCTGGGGTCTGCGGCCAGCTCGCGGGCACGGTCCTCGCTGAGGGGCACCCGGAGCGCACGGCGGACCATGTGCTGGATCGGCGCGAAGCCGAGTCGCTTGGCGAAGTCGGCGCCCGCATCGCGGTAGCCGGGTCGCGTCGGCACCTCGTCCATGCCCCTGAGCTCGCTGCGACCGGCGCGGCGGGCCAACCGTTCGGCCTCCGAGACCAGCGCGCGCCCGACGCCGTGCCGCCGGGCCTCGGGTCGCACGGCCACGCCGAGATCAGCCACATCGCGGTTCTCCCTGCGGTACATCGTCAGATCGGCAATGCCGACAACGCGGCCGTCGGCAGCCAGGGCCGACAAGCACCGCTGCTCTTCGGGACCCTCCTCGTCGAGGGCCATCGCCAGGCGCTCCGCGTACTGCCAGCCGGGGCCGTCCGGCCAGCGCTCCTGGTCGGTGACGTGCATCACGGCGAACCAGGCATCGAAGGCCTGCGGGTGGCGCGGATCGATCTCGACGACGTGCACGGGCCGGCCCTCGCCGATAGTCACGGAGACGGCACCAGCTCTTTCTGCCAGAACGTGCCCGTGGCCACCACCACGAAACCCAGCATGTCGTTGACGGCGATCATCGGGATGTTCTCCTGCGCGTTGCCGGTGCTGATCAGGGTCACCGCGGGAAGGGTGGATGCCAGGGCATCGAGGTTGGCCAGCTTGACCGCCAGCCCCAACCGATGGCCGCGGTGCTCGCGCAGGACCAGCGTCGCCCACTGCCAGCCCTCGTGCGGGTGATCCTGCGGCAGCGCCACCTCGGAGAAGGCCACGAGCCGGCCCGACTCGACGTGCTCAGCGACGGCCACCAGCTTGCGCATGCCCGCGGCCACCATCCACCGGTCCATCTCCTCGACCCGCGCCGCGTCCCATACCTCCTCTTCGTGCCGTTCGTCGCCCGAAGGAGCGTCCGTCGACATGCGGCGACCGAGCTCGCACTGGTCCGCCAGATACTCCTTCGGCCATGGCGCCATGAAGGTGTGCATGCGATAGCCCACGGCGGCCTTCTCCACGTCCTCGGCCACGCTGGCCCGCCGCGCCGCGTCAAGGGGAAGGGTCAGGTGCCGGCGGTTTCCGGCCTGGGTGCGCACGAAGCCCAGGCGGCGCGCGAAGGCTTCCGCTCCATGGGATTCCAGCATGGCGGTCGGCACCTCGAAGAGGCCGTTGAGCACCGATCGGCCGTCGGCGGCGGCCCGGCGTTCGACTTCGGCCACAAGGGCCGTGCCGACGCCCCGCCGGCGGTGTGCGCGGTCCACGCGCACGTCGAGGGACACGCTGTGCTGATTCTCGCGACGCGGCACCTCAATGAGCACGATGCCGATGGTCGCCCCCTTCGCGTCCAGGGCAGAGAGGCAGTGGTACTCGATCGCGGCTTGGTCGGGCCGGGCCAGCGCATGCGCCTCGCGCCGGGTCCAACCGCCGAGCTCGGGCCAGTGTTCGAAGTCGGTGGCCCGCAGCACGGCGTACCAGGCATCGAAGGCGGCCTCGTCACCGGGATCGATCCGTCGCACCTCCATGGCGACACGATGCCACGCGATCAGCGCAGGGCCGCACCACACTGCACCCCGGCCGCCTCGATGCACCGGGCGCGCAGCGCGCCGACCTCATCGTCGGTCAAGGTGTGGTCCAGAGAGCAGAAGCGCAGCCGGTAGGCCAGGCTGCGCTTTCCCGCCCCGATACCCGGGCCTCGGTACACGTCGAAGAGGACAACCGACTCGAGAAGATCGCCCGCCGCCTGCCCGAGGGCCTCAGCGACGAGGTCGGCCGGGACGGCGTCGTCCACCACGAGCGCCAGGTCGATATCCGAGGAGGGGAAGCGACTCACGGCCGCCGCCACCATGGCGCGCCGGGGCACGATGGCCTCATCGAAGAGGAGCGCCAGGTCAACCTCCAGCCAGCCGATTCGTCGAGCGGAGGTGCCCGTGCCTGTCGTCTGGGTCAGACCGAAGCTGACGGCAACATCGGGGTCGATCTCGCCCACGGCGCCGATCGTCCGCCCCGCCACCACGAGTCGGGCCGATCGGGTGGGGTGCAGCCCCGGCAACAGCCGGGTCTCATCTTCGGGAGCGACGAGGCGCACGCCCCTGAGGCGGAAGGCTTCGGACAGCACATGCCAGGCCGCCACCGCGCTCGTGACATCGTCGCCCTCATAGGCGAAGACCGCGCTCAGGAGCTCGCGCTCGCCGGGGAGCAACGCGGTCTGGGTGCCGCCGGTCCCGCTCCGCTCCACCACGCGCGGGGAGCCCTCGTCGGGATGCGAGAACACCACGCCCACCTCGAACAGGCGGATCGCCCCCTGGCGGCGGCCGGCGTTGTACGCCAGCGCGCCCAGCAGGCCGGGCATGAGTGTGCGGCGGAGGTACGGCTCCTCGGCAATGAGCGGATTGGACACCCGTACCGCCGGTCCCGTCAGTCCCACCATGCGATGCGCCTCCGCGGACACGAAGGTGTTGGTCCACCCCTCCGAGGCACCGATGCCGCACAGCACGCTCTTGGTGAGGCGCCGTGACCGCTGCAAGGAGGTCAGATGGCCGGGTTGGGGCCAGGTCGGCGTGTGGCGGGGAATGTGGGCGTACCCGAACATCCGGGCTACTTCCTCTATGACATCGTCGATCCCGTACGGCGCCGGGCGCACGTCCGGCCGGTTGGTCGGGACCAGAACCCGCAATCGCTCATCGGCACCGGGCTGACCGTCGTCGGGCGTCGTGGTGAACCCGATCGGATCGAGGAGCGCGGCGATCTCGTCGCGCTCGAGGGGCACCCCGATCTGGCGCTGCACGCGGGCGATGGGCACACTGAGTGTGAACGGTTCGGGAACCTGGCCCCGGATGTCCAGGGTTCCGGCACTCACCCCCAGGCCGGGGACGCTCTCGGCCAGGAGTTGGCTGAAACGATTGACGGAGGCCTCGATGCCCCACGGGTCGCACCCCCGCTCGAAGCGGGCCGAGGCCTCGGTGCGCAACCCCAGGCGCTTCGATGTGCGGGCGATGGCCATCGGGGTGAAGTAGGCCGCCTCGAGCAACACCTCCGCCGTCGATTCGGAGATCTCCGACGAGGCACCTCCCATGATCCCGGCGATGCCGACCACGCTGTCGTCGCCGTCACAGATGACGCAGTCCTCGCCCGTGTCGCCGAGACTTCGCCCGGAGATTCCCAACGTGCGCGTCACACCGTCGAGCGTCTCGAGCTTCTCCCCGGCCCGGGCGCGGCGGACGATCAGGCCGCGACCGCCCAGCTTCGTGATGTCGTACGGGTGGGTGGGCTGGCCCCGTTCGAGCATGACGTAGTTCGACGCGTCCACGACGTTGTTGATGGGCCGCATGCCGGCCCGCGTCAACCGCTGCGCAATCCACTGCGGAGACGGACCGACCACCACCCCTTCGAGGACGGACACGACCAGCCGGGGGCAGAGGTCGGCATCCTCGACCGTCGCACTGGCTGCTTGCGCAACCGGCCGTCCACCCACCGGAGGCGCCGGAGGTTCCGGCAGGGTGAAGACAAGGCCGAGTCGGGCGGCCAGATCCCGGGCGATGCCGGCCATGCTCCACGCGTCGGGTCGATTGCCCTCGACGGTGATGTCGAACACGGTGTCGGGCTCCAGCCCGAGCGCCTCGGTCAGCCGCGTCCCGGGCGCCGCGGCGACCTCGTCGCCCAGCACCAGGAGGCCGGCGCTGTCATCGGACAGCCCGAGCTCCTTGCCGGAGCACAACATCCCGTTGGAGTCGACGCCGCGCAGCGGGCGGCGGGCTATCTCCATCCCGTTGGGAAGCACTGCGCCCACCCGGGCCAGGGGGACCCGGTCCCCCACGGCAAAGTTGTGCGCCCCGCACACGATCTGGACCGGGCCGTCGCCCGCCTCCACCACGACGCGGCGGATCTTGTCGGCGCCCGCAATGGGGGCGATCTCGGTCACGAGGCTCACCACAACCTCTTCGAGCCCCCCACCAACGTGCTCGATCCCCTCGACTACGAGTCCCAGATCGTCGAGCGCGGCCACCAGGGCCGCGATGTCGTCGGAAAATGGGGCGAAGTCACGGAGCCAGCTGAGCGGAGCGAGCACGGATGTCTTTCTCTTGAGCGGGGCGGTTGTCGGCGGGTTCGGGCCGTCTCAGAACTGAGACAAGAATCGAATGTCGTTCTCCATGAAGGAGCGCAGGTCGGGGATCTCGTGGCGCATGAGTGCGAGTCGATCGATGCCGAACCCGAAGGCGAAGCCGGACCACACGTCGGAGTCGATCCCCACGGCGGCGAAGACGGCGGGGTCGACCATGCCGCATCCCCCGAGCTCTACCCAGCCGATGTTCGAGCAGGTGCGGCATCCCGCACCCCGGCAGATGGCGCACGTGATCTCGAACTCCGCCGAGGGCTCGGTGAACGGGAAATAGGCCGGACGCAGGCGTGACTGCATTCCCTCTCCGAAATAGGCCGAGGTGAACGTCTGGATGGTGCCGGCCAGGTCGCCGAAGGTGATGCCGCGGTCGACCACGAGACCTTCAATCTGATTGAACACGGGGAGGTGGCGTGCGTCGGGCGTATCGAGCCGGAAGCATTTCCCCGGCATGACGGCATGGATCGGCAGCGTGCCGTCGCGGACAGCCGCTTCCATGAGATGGACCTGCACCGGCGAGGTGTGGGTACGCAGGAGCACGGTCTCGGGCTCCCCGATGTCGAGGTACATCGTGTCGTACATGCCCCGGGCCGGATGGGCCGGCGGCATGTTGAGCGCCTCGAAGTTGTACCAGTCCGACTCGGCTTCCGGGCCCTCCGCCACGTCGAAGCCCATGCCCACGAACACGTCCTCGAGCTCGTCGCGGGCCTGAGAGACCAGATGGAGATGGCCCCGGCTCAGCGGCGAGGTCACGTGATCGGGGATGACCTCGGTGAGGTCCAGGCGATCCGCCGCCAGGAGCTCCACCCTTTCCTTTGCCGCCAGCGCGGCCCGTCGGGCTGCCACGAGCGCATCGAGGGTGGACCGGGCCTCGTGCAGCTGGCGTCCCGCTTCCTTGCGGCGATCGGGATCGAGCGAGCCCAGGGAGCGGTGGGCGCCGGTGAGGGCGGAGCGCTTCCCGAACAGCTCGGTCTCGACCTGCGCCAGGGCGTCCGTCGTCGGGGCCGCCTCGATGGCCGCCGCACCGTTGCTGACGATCTGTTCGATGTCGCTCTTCTCGCTCACGTGCTCTCAGTCTTCCCCGGACGAAATGGTAGAGGTCCCTGGTACCTCCGTCGGCGATCGACGCTGGCGGAGCGCCTCGAAACACAGCACGGCGCAGGCCACGCCGACGTTCAGGGACTCGGCCCGCCCGTCCATCGGGATGGCCACCGTGCCGCCGACGGCGTCGAGTACCTCGGGCGCCAACCCGGCCGCCTCGTTGCCGAGGAACAGGGCAGTCGGTATCGACCAGTCGAGCGCGGCATAGTCGGTGCCATTGCGCACCACCGTGGCCAAGGTCCGATAGCCCCGGCCGGCGAGCGATGCCGCTACTGCGACCGGATCAGCCTGGACGGTGAAGGGGACATGGAACAGCGATCCCGCCGATGCCCGCACTGTCTTGGGGTTGTACGGATCGACCGATTCGCCACTGAAGATGACAGTGTTGACCCCGGCAGCATCGGCCGTCCGGAGCACCGTGCCGGCATTGCCCGGATCCCGCACGTCCACCAGGACGACGAGGAGCGGCTGATCGAGCGGGTCGACCGGGTCGACCGGGTCGTCGTCCGCACGGGCATCCATCATCGGAAGGATGGTCAGGACAGGTTGGGGCGTGACCGTGTCGGCCACCCTCTCCAAGACGCCGGGCGCCAAGGCAAAGAGCCGCGCCCCCGCTTGGAGGGCACGGTCACAGGTCTCCCGGGTCAGCGGGTCGTCAGCACCCTCGGGGGCGAGATACACCGATTCGATCTCCGCCCCCGCTCGCAGCGCCGACCGCAACAACTCCGCCCCTTCGGCGACGAACACGCGCTCCGCCCAGCGGGCCGAGCGCTTCTGCAGCAGTCCCCGCAAGCGACGCACCCGCCGATGCGTGAAGGCCAGCGGTTGGCTCAGGAGGAAAGGACCTCGGCCGGCTCCTTGGCGGGGGCCGCTTCCGTGGCGGGCAACGCGGCCTTGGCCGCGGCAACGAGAGCGCCGAATGCCTCGGGATCCGTGACCGCCAGGTCAGCCAGGACCTTGCGGTCGACCTCGATGCCGGCCAGGTGGAGACCGTTGATCAGGCGGCTGTAGCTCATCCCATGGAGGCGCGCCCCCGCGTTGATGCGCTGGATCCACAGCTTGCGAAAGTCTCCCTTGCGGGCCCGACGGTCCCGAAAGGCGTACTGCATCGAGTGCATGAGCTGCTCGTTGGCCGACCGGTATGTGCGGCTCTTGTTTCCGTAGTACCCCTTCGCCTGTTCCAACACGGCGCGATGGTGCTTGCGCCCATGAACAGATCGCTTGACTCTGGCCATTGGGGGTCCTCCTCTCTTCTCGTCGTTTTCGCCCCTGCGTGTGCGGCATGCCGCAAATCAGATGCCGAGCATTCTCCGCACTGATTTTTCGTCAGCCTTGGACACGTCGGCCGCACGCCCGAGACGGCGGGTCCGCACGCTGCTCTTCGTCTCAAAGTTGTGACCACGAAATGCCTGGTCACGGCGCAGCCGGCCGGTGCCGGTGACCTTGATCCGCTTGGCGGCACCCTTGTCCGTCTTCATCTTCGGCATTACGTCATCCCTCTTCGGCTGTTGCCGTCACTGTCGGAGTCTCTGGTGCTGTCGGTGCCGGCGGTGCTGCTGCCTTCGCCGGCTCACTGCCGTTGGTGGAATTGTTCGCCTCCGGAGTTGCCGCAGACGACCGATCACCGCGATGTTGGTTGGCTGTCCGGGAAGCAGCGGCCTGACGGGCCCGCTTGTCGGGAGCCAGCACCATGATCATGTTGCGGTTGTCGAGCTTGGGCTCGGCCTCGATTTTCGCGATGCCCTCCATCTGCTCGGCAATCCGATCCAAAATCCGCTTTCCGTGCTCGGGGTGGTACACCTCACGCCCACGGAACATGATCGTGATCTTGACCTTGTGACCTTCGTTCAAGAACTTGCCGACCTGACGGGTCTTGGTATCGAAGTCCCCGGGACCGATCTTCGGCCGGTACTTCATCTCCTTGATCCCGACATGGACTGTCTTGCGGCGGCTCTCCTTGGCACGCTGTGCCTCGTCGAACTTGAACTTTCCGAAATCCATGATCCGGCAGACCGGAGGGTTGGCCATGGGGGCCACCTCCACCAGGTCCAGATCAAGCTCCTTGGCTATGGCCAAGGCCTCGGGTAACGCCTTGATGCCTAACTGCACACCATCGGGGTCGACGAGTCGGACTTCGCGGGCACGGATTCGATCATTGATCCGGTGCTCTGTTGTTGTTTCAGCGACGATGCGGCACCACACCTCTCACTTGGGCACGCGGTCTTTCCGCGAGCCATTCGGTGGAGCGAGGCCGATCGTCGGGCAGAGCCCGTGCCGGGAAACCTTCGACCCGGCGCACTTCTGTCGCTCAGAGAGCGCGTATGTGGCCAGGTGGAGGCCTTCTGGTGAGAGGCCCCGCTTCCATGTAGTCAAGGTGAATATTGTACCAGGATGAGCAGCCTTTGGACACCGTCAGGCGAACACTTCCCCCAGAACGAGCCAGGTGCGGAGAGTGCGCCCCCTTCGCCACCCTCACCCCCTTCACCGCCGCCGCCCTCTTCACCGCCGGCGCCGCCGGATCTGAGCGCAGAGGCCCAGGCCGAGTTCGACGCCATGCGCCAGCAACTGGCCAACACCCCGGCCGAAGTGGTGATGGCCAACCATTGTTACGGGATCTTCGAGCTGGCCACCATCTACCTCTCACACACGCCGCCCATGCTTTTCGAGGCGCGGTTGGCCATCGACAGCCTCGGTGCGCTCCTCAACGGGGTCAAGGGCCGACTCGGAGAAGCAGAACCGTCACTCTTGGAGGCACTCTCCCAAATCCGTCTGGCCTATGTGCAGCTCGAAGGAGCGGAACGGTCAGCCGCCGAAAGCGCCTCCAACGCGGACCAGAACTAGCAAGAGGCTAGAGGCTCACAGGCTCACGAGGCCCCGGCGATCGACGCACTCTCCGCCGCCGCGGCCAGGCCGTTGACGGTCAGGCCGATGAACCGCCCGAGCTGGCGCTGATAGATCCAGCCGGTACCGGGCAACTTGGCCCGAAAGGTCGAGCGCCAAATGATGGTCGTGCCCGCCCCCGAATGCTGCAGGCGCACGACGGCCGTGTAATCGCGCACCGCCAGACCCGAAACGAGCTCGTAGCTGAAGATCTCGTTCGGCCGCACGATGAGAAGGCGCTCCTTGCTGCGGACCCGGCCGGTGCGGAAAATCCGTACCGCGCCCACCCCTTCGGGATCGCCGTTGCCCTTTTCGACCAACTCGAACGAACCGACGGGTGACCACTCCGGCCACGTCGAACCGTCGACCAGCAAGGCGAAGACAGTCTCGGGGGGTGCCTTGGCGGTCATGTGGTGCTCGATCACTTTTTGTCCCACGGGAACCCTCCGCTCCGCTCGATCGGCGCTCGAACCGCCACAGCGTCCCACTCCGTCCGACTCTTCGTCTGCCTTTCCCTACTGTACCATTTGGTACATGCCGGACAAGTCATCGGACACGTCAATGGCCGACCCGAGGCCCGGGTCCGGCGGCTCGACCAAGGAGCTCCTCTTGGGCCGCGTAGTGGATCACTTCGCCGCCGACGGCCTGGGGGATATGAGCCTCCGCAAGATCGCCGACGCCATTGGGACGAGCCACCGCATGCTGCTCTACCACTTCGGATCCAAGAGCGGTCTGTTGCTCGAGGTCGTGCGTGCGGTCGAGGAGCGTGCGCGCGTGCAGCTCGGCACCATCGCCGGATCGACGGGCCACGAGACCGACCAGGTCGTGCGAGGGGTGTGGCAGTTCCTGGCCGATCCGGGACAGGGCGAATTCGAACGGCTCTTCTTCGCCCTCTACGGGCGGGCACTGCAGGGCGACGAGCTGGTGCGGCCGCTTCTCGCCGAATCGATACAGAGCTGGCTCGATACGAACGAGATCCTCGCTACCGCCCAGGGCATCCCGGCCGAGGTGGCCCGGGTGCATGCCCGCCTCGGTCTGGCCGTGGTGCGCGGGCTCCTCCTCGACCTGTTGGCCACGGGCGACCGGGCCGGGGTCGACGCCGCGCTGGAGACGTACGCCCGGCGCTACGCCGGGCGTTGGTGGGAGCTCGAGCCGGACCCGGTCGATCCGACCACGGTCAGCGCCCGCGCCTCGTAACGTCCGAGGTGGCCCGGCACCACGATGAATGTCACCTCGGTGCCCGTATCGATGCGGCGCGACCCGTCGGCGATGGCCGTGGCGTGGAAGGCAAACGGGGAGCCGGCCGCCTCGGTGACCGTGCCGATTCCCCGGCGGGCGTCGAACGAGGTGACCCTCCCGAGGAAGGGCCCGGCGGATGGGACGGAGCCGACCGTGCCCGCCATGCTCAGGTGCCCGCCATGGTCAATGCACGATCTTGGACAACGGGATCTCCAAGATGTCGGTGGCCCCGTGGTCGCGTAGCGCCGGGATGAGCGTGTTGATGTCCGACTTCGCCACGACGGCCTCGAGCGCGAACGCACCGCCACCGGAGAGCTCCGAGATGGTCGGCGCCCGCATCGAGGGCAGGACCGAGAGGACAGCGTCGAGCTGGTCGGCCGAGACGTTGAGCTTGACCAGCACCTTTCCCCGCGCCTCGAGGGTGCCCTGCAACAGGGTGAGGATCTGCTCCATGGCATGGCGCTTGACCGGATCGGCCGCCGCCGTCGGGTTGGCGATGAACTCGGTGTGCGACACCAACAGCGTCTCGATGATGCGCAAGCCGGCGGCCCGGAGGGCGCTCCCCGTCTCGGTCATGTCGACGACGGCATCGGCTATCTCGGGCACCTTGGCCTCGGTGGCGCCGTAGGAGAACGAGATCTCCGCTTCGATCCCGTGGCCCGCCAGGACCTTGCGCGTCAGCTCGGGGTACTCCGAACTGATGCGGAGCGGCCCGGGCTGTGCCGCCAGTTCGGCCAGGCTGGTCACGGGCGAGTCGCTCGCCACGGCGAGCACCACCCGGGCCGGCTTGTTGGTCGCCTTGGAGTAGGTCAGCTCGCCGAGCGAGACCACGTCACTCCCCCGCTCCTCGATGCAGTCGCGCCCCGTGATGCCCAGATCGAAGAGGCCCTCGGCGACATAGGCCGGGATCTCCTGGGGGCGCAGGATCCGCACGTCGTCGATGCGGGGGTCGTCGATGCTGGCCCGGTACGCCACGTCCGAGGCACGGGTGACGGCGAGGTCGGCATCTTCGAAGAGCTGCATGGTGGCGCGCTCGAGCGAGCCCTTGGGGAGAACCAGGCGGAGCATGGGGAGATCATCGCAGACCGGACCGGGTGGGGCGGGCGGTCAGTGGGCGCCGGGTAATGGCGACAGGGAAAGGGAGAGCAGTTCGAGGTCGGTGGTCTCTGGCTCGGTGGTCGAGGGATTGGTGGTCGAAGGGCCGGCTACCGGGGCTCGGCGTCCTCGCCGCAATCGCCGGCGCCACTCCTCTGCGTCGAACGGGGCGGGATCGGTCCGATCGATGAACGCGGACACGACCTCGACGAAGCGTGCCGGGTCGGTGTGATGGGGAAAGTGCCCGGCCTCGTCGAAGATCTCGAGTTCGCTGCCGGGCATGGCCGCATGGGCAAGGCGGCCGTGTCCGAGGGGAATGACCGCATCGTGGCGACCCCAGACAAGGAGGGTCGGGAGTCCCTCGGCCAGATAGGCCCGGTCCAGCATCGTGATCACCTGGCCTCGCCAGTCCACTCCGGATCGCAGGGTGCGGAGGATCGCCCGCCGGGCGTGGGTGTCGGGAAGAGAATCGAAGACGGCGAGCAACTCTTCCGCATCCCTTCCGAGTGGGATGTTGAGCTGGCCGATGAGGTCGGCGGCCAGTCGGCCGGCCAGTCGGACCGGGGAAAGGCCGAATAGCGGCATCAGCGCCTCAACGCCCGGAATCGCGGCCAGCCGCAAGAGAGGGCTCACCGATCGCCCGATCCCGCCGCTGCCGACCAGCACCAGGCGCTCGCAGCGCTCGGGGAACTGGTAGGCGAACTGTGCCGCCACGCCGCCTCCGAGTGAATGGCCGATGACCGTGGCCCGGTCGATCTCCAGAACGCTGAGCAGATCACGCATGCCGTTGGCGTAGGCGGCCACCGAATAGTCGGCTCTCGGCTTCTCGGAACGCCCATGGCCGAGCAGGTCGGGTGCCACCACGGTGTGGTGCAGGGCGAGCTGGTCGAGGACGGGCCTCCACGAATCGGAGCTGTCGCCGATTCCGTGGATAAGGAGGAGCGGGGGGCCTTCTCCGTAGCTGACATAGGCCCGCCGATAGCCGTGGATCGTGCAGAACTGCACGGGATGATCGGTTTCCCGCCGAACGCCGGGCTTGGAGCGGATCTGGGCGGGGTCTATCGGCTCGGGCGCTGGAGCCGCCTCGTGCACTGGACTTGCCTCTTGCATCTGAGTCGTCTCGTGCGCTGGACTCGTCATGCCACCCGTCAGCCAACTTTCAAACGGCGCAGTATGCACCCGAGATCGATGGTACGGATCGGAGGTATCCGCCTCGTGTCGGCGGTGTAAACGGCGCGTTACGCGTGCCCCTCGTCCCGCGTCCCCCCTCTCCGGAGGCCTTCTGTGTCACAACCACTTTCTAGGATTCCTGTGTGGTTTCAGTGACCAATCCAACGGCGAAGTATCTGGACGAACTGACCGGGATCGTGCGCTCGCTCCAACGTCTGGTCCGCGCCGCCGCTCCCGGGCGCAGCACCGGCGACGAGGCCCGTGCCGTCGTGGCACTCTTCGCCGAGGCCGAGCGGGCGGCAACGTCGGGCACGGCCCTGTTCAGCCCCGTGGTCGTGGCGACCGGGTCCTTCGCCAAGGAAGGCCACGGCTCGGCCGCCGAGTGGCTGGGGGCGCTCGAGGGCTCCTCGACCGGGGCGGCCCGGGGC
>Ga0302326_10019837_pt1 | contig 13858 bp, 11 predicted proteins | sample Palsa_T0_3_FD_202264 | JGI IMG/M metagenome (GOLD analysis project Ga0302326, IMG submission 202264) | Peat permafrost microbial communities from Stordalen Mire near Abisko, Sweden - Palsa_T0_3 | ecosystem: Environmental > Terrestrial > Soil > Palsa > Peat permafrost | place: Sweden: Abisko... | reverse complement strand
GGCGTCGTCGGGCTGCATCTCCTCGACCACGTCGGCCGAGCGCTCGATCTCGAGGCTGTCGAGCAGCCGGATCTGGTCCTGCTCCGGCATCTCCTCGAGCAGATCGGCCAGCTCGTCGTCGTCGAGCGCCGCCGCGAGCTGGCTCCGCCTGGCCTGCGGCAGCGTCTCGATGGCGGTGGCGAGGTCGGCCGGCGCCATCTCGCGCAGGCTGCTGAGCTGCTCGGCGAGCGGGCCCGGCTCGAACAGCTGGCGGCATTCCTGCCACGGCACGATGTGCGGGCTGTGGCCGAGGAGGCTCCGGCCGCGGCCGAGGGCGACGGCGGTCACCTCCCACCCGTTGCGGACCTCTTCGCGCTGCGCGATGGCCACGTCGGCGACCGTGCCGACCGGGGTGCGCTGGCCGTACAGGGACGAGGCGAGGATCTCCCCGGTGCGCTGCGTGAACGGGTCGAGGTCGACGTTGCCGCCGAGCAGGTGCGCCCCCTCGACCGAGATCTCTCTGATGCGGCCGAACGGGACGAAGATCGTGCGCCGCCGCAGGGCGACCACCAGGCCGAGCGCGCGCGGCGGATCGTTGCCCGCCAGCGGCCAGATCACCACGTCGCGGACGCGGCCGATGGCGAGGTCGTCGCTGTCAAGCAGCGGGCGACCGCTCAGCCGGGAGGTGAAGACCTGCGGCTGCTCGGCCGCGCCCCCGGCCGGCAGTCCGGCGTCCCGTCCCACGAATGACGTCACGGCAACATTATTGATGCCAGCGTCAGCCCTCCGCGACAGCGACCCGTCCGAGGCCGCCGCTAACCTGCGCTCAGTCGTGCGCCCAGCCGGTCAGCCCGAGCATGTCGGAGCTCCCTTGGCCGCGCCATCCGCCGTCAACCGCGGGCGCCTCGATCCGCAGCCGATGCACCCGCAGCCGACCGCCAGCCTGGCCGACCAGGACAATGACCAGGTAGCGGCGTGCGAGCGCGGGCACCGGGGCGGACAGCTCCGCGTACTGGCCGCCCGGCACCACCGCGACCGTCGGGAAGCCGTCTGGCCGGTAGGCGCGGCGGGCGGTGCGGCGCGGAACCGCGCTGCCGGCCGCCCCGACCAGCCCGGCCAGCCAGCCCGGGAGCAGCGCGGGGCGGACCGCGACGGCGGCCAGCACGGGCGGACGACCCGGATTGCCCAAGGCCACGACGGCGACCGGGCGCGCCTCGCCGGGCTGCCCGCTCGACCGGAGCACGGCCCGGACCGGCGCGTCGTCCGGCCGGTCGCCGTTCCTGAACCCCTCTCGTGCGTGCCAGCACACCCCCGCGAACGCGACCGCGCCGATGCCGAGCGCGATGAAAAGACTAAACATGGTCGCAACCATGGCAATATTGGATCTGTCATGACAGTGCCAATCAGATCAGAAGTGGCCCCGATCGGCCCGCACGCGCTGGCCGACCTGCTCGGCCGGTGGCCCGCCGCCGACGGCCCGCTCTATCGCCTGCTGGCGACGCGGATCGGCAGGCTCGCCGATACCGGCGAGCTCCCCCCTGGGATCAGGCTGCCGCCGGAGCGGGCCCTGGCGGCTGCGCTCGCGGTCAGCAGGAACACGGTCGCGCTGGCCTACCAGGTGCTGCGCGACGACGGCATGGCCGAGAGCCGTCAGGGGTCCGGTACCCGGCTGATGCCGCACCGAATCACCCCCGCCGCCGCGCACCGCGCCAACGGCTATTTCGCCGGGATGCTGGGCGACGCCGTCGCCATCGACCTGTCCGTCGGCGCGGTCGAGTGCGCGCCCATCGTGGCCGAGGCGCTGCAGTCCCCCCGCGACGTCCTCGGCCCCCGCGAGCTGTCCCGGCTCACCGTCGGCACCGGTTACCTCCCGTTCGGGCTGGCTGAGCTCCGCGCGGCGATCGCGTCCATGCTCACCACCGCCCACTCCGTCCCCACGTCGGCGGCTGAAGTGCTGGTCACCACCGGCGCCCAGCAGGCCCTCGGGCTGCTGGTGCAGTCCGAGGTCACGCCCGGCCAGGTGGTGGTGACCGAAGACCCGACGTTCCCCGGCTTCCTCGACGCGGTCCAGCGGGCCGGCGGGCGGCTGGTCGGTGTGCCGCCGGGCGACGTCGCCGCGATCGCCGACGCGGTGGCCGTGCACCGGCCCGCGCTGGTCTACCTGGTCCCGAGCTTCCACAACCCGACCGGGGCGCTGCTGCCCGCCGCCGCCCGGCGCGACATCGTCGAGCTGGCCCGACGGCATCCGGACGTCACCGTCATCGACGACCTCGCGATAGCGGAGCTGCCGCTGGCGGGCGGGCCGCCCGGGTGGCGGCAGCGGCCAGCGCCGCCGCCGCTGGCGGCGCTCGCGCCGCGGCTGCCCAACGTGGTGACGGTCGGGTCGTTCTCCAAGACCTACTGGGGCGGGCTGCGGACCGGCTGGTTGCGCGCGCCCGAGGGCATCATCGCCAGGCTCGCCGCCGCCAAGGCCGCCGCCGACCTCGGCTCGCCGCCGTTTCAGCAGGCCATCGTGGCGGAGCTGGTCCGCGACCGGCACGACGAGATCCTCAAGTACCGGGCCGACTGGACGCGGGACCGGTACGCGGTGGTGGCGTCGGCGCTCTCGTCGCTGCTGCCCGATTGGGAGTGGACGCCGCCGGAGGGCGGGCTGACGATCTGGGCGCGGCTGCCCGGCGACGCCGACTCCTCGGCGTTCGCCCAGGCCGCGCTCCGGCGCGGCGTCGCCGTCGTCCCCGGGCGGCTGCTGTCGGTGTCGGCGCGCCGCTCGCCATGGCTGCGGCTGGCCTTCGTCCGGCCGCCCGCGGAGCTGGCCGCCGCCGTGCAGACGCTGGCGGCCGTCCAACCAGGCGCTTCGGGTGAGGCAGAATTGTCTGGCACCGTGTCCCGACCAGGAAGCTGAAAACGCGATGAGCTCCGTACCCTCCGCCAGGCCCCGCCTTGACCCGCACGACCCGGCAGGCATCGACGCCCTGCTGAGCGAGGAGGAGCGCGCCGTCCGGCAGGCGGTGCGGGACTTCTGCGCCGACAAGATCAACCCGCACATCGCCCAGTGGTACGAGGACGGCGAGTTCCCGCAGGCGCGGGAGCTCGCCCGCGAGCTGGGCAAGATCGGCCTGCTCGGCATGCACCTGACCGGTTACGGCTGCGCCGGCATGTCCGCCGTCGACTACGGGCTGGCCTGCCTCGAGCTCGAGGCGGCCGACTCCGGGCTGCGGTCCCTGGTCTCGGTCCAGGGCTCGCTGGCGATGTACGCGATCTGGCGGTTCGGCAGCGAGGCCCAGAAGCAGGAGTGGCTGCCGCCGATGGCGGCGGGCGAGGCGATCGGCTGCTTCGGCCTCACCGAGCCCGACGCGGGCTCCGACCCGGCGGCGATGCGCACGTCCGCGCGCCGCGACGGGGCCGACTGGGTGCTGAACGGCCGGAAGATGTGGATCACCAACGGCACGATCGCCGACGTCGCCGTGGTCTGGGCGCGGACCGAGGAGGACATCCGCGGGTTCGTGGTGCCGACGGCCGCGCCCGGCTTCTCCGCGCCGGAGATCAAGCACAAGGGGTCGTTGCGCGCCTCGGTCACGGCCGAGCTCGTGCTCGACTCGGTGCGGCTGCCCGCCGACGCGGTGCTGCCCGAGGCGACCGGGCTGCGCGGGCCGCTCTCATGCCTGAACGAGGCGCGCTACGGGATCTTGTGGGGGGCGCTCGGCGCGGCCCGGTCCTGCTATGAGACCGCCCTGGAGTACGCCGGGACGCGGATCCAGTTCGGCGCGCCGCTCGGGTCCTTCCAGCTCACCCAGGAGAAGCTGGTCAACATGGCGGTCGAGCTGGGCAAGGGCCAGCTGCTGGCGCTGCACTTCGGCCGGCTGAAGGACACCGGCCAACTGGCTCCCGAGCACGTTTCCTTCGGCAAGCTGAACAACACCCGCGAGGCGCTCGAGATCTGCCGCTCCGCCCGCACCATCCTGGGCGGGAACGGCATCTCCTACGAGTTCCCGATCATGCGCCACATGGCGAACCTGGAGTCGGTTCTCACCTACGAGGGCACCCCGGAGATGCACACGCTGGTCATCGGCCAGACCCTCACCGGCGAGCAGGCGTTCAGGAAGTAGCCCCTCCCGGCGCGCCGGATGGCCTCCCTGCGGCCGGCCCAGGCCCTAAGATCGGGGACGTGAATCGTTCGGCGCGGCGGGTAATGGCAGGCTGCGGCGGTCTGGGGACGGCCGTCGCGTTGGCAGGATGCGGGCTACTCAGCCAGGGCGTCACGATCACCGCGCCGGCCGTGATGACGGTGTCGAGCGCGGCCGTCGAGCGGGGCGAGCTGCCGTCCAGGTTCACCTGCGAAGGGTCCCGACTGCTCTCCCCGCCGATCAACTGGTCAGGCGAGCCGAAGGGCACCCAGTCGATTGCGATCGTGGTTGACGACGCCGACGCGCCGATCAGCCCGTACGTGTACTGGATCGTGTTCGACATCCAACCGGGAACGGCGGGGATCGCGGAGGGGGTGCTGCCGACGGGAGCGAAGCAGGCCAGAGGCAGCGCTGGATACGACCGCTATGACCCGCCGTGCCCCGGTTCATCAGGGCACAGCTACCGGCTCACCGTGTACGCTCTCAACCGCGTGCTGAACCTGCCGAACGGCACGTCGCTGATGTCCGCGTGGCGCGCGATCGCCGCCGCCACCATCGGCCGGGGCCGACTACCCGTGAACGCGTCGTCGTGAGCGCCGCGTGCGCGAGGGCCACGTTCGTGAGCGCGGCATCGTGAGCGCGGGGCCGACCCTGCATGGGGCGGCCGAATACTGCTGCGCCTCTTGTCGTGAATGTCTGGTAATGGGTTATTTGGTGGTGAAGTTTCGTGATTCACGAGACAGGTAGGCATAGGGTTCGTAACAATCTAACGAACCAGTGCCGGTTCAAGGGTGCTAGCGAAAACGGGGGCAGGTTCGCGTATATGGCCGCGCGCGCCTCGCTAGTGCCAACGCCAGGCCGTGCTCTGCCGGGTGGTGTTGAATGTCGTTCCTGAGCCGTCGGCCCTCGCGGTCAGGCAATCGCGAAGGCGATGCCGGACGTGACGATGAATACGACGACTACGACTACGCGCCTGACGGCTACCGAGGCGACGAAGACGAGAACTGGTCGCCGGGCGAGTACTTCTCTCCTGAGGGCATCAAGGGCCGGTGGGCCGACGGGCAGCGGCCCGGTGAGCGGCCGCCCGCCCGCGGTCGGCGCGGTGACCCCGGGCGCGGGGATGCCGAACGCGGCGATTCCGGACGAGGTGACCGCGGGCGCGGCGACTCCGGGCGCGGCGACTCCGGGCGCGGCGACTCCGGGCCTGGGTACCAGGACCGGACCGACGCGGCCGGCTACGGCGACGACGGTTACAGCGGTTACGGGCCGGGCGGCGGCTACGGCACCGAGGAGTACGCCACCGGCGCCTACGACCTGCCCGACGGCACCGACGAGGAGCGCGGCGAACGAGGCGGTCGGCGACGCAAGGAGCGCGGCGAACGCAGCAGCAGCAGGCTCCGCATCGGCCGCCGGGACCGCGGCGAGGAAATCTGGCCCGACGACGGTGTGTCGGATGAGGACTACTGGGCCTCGGTTGCGTCCGACCGCCCGCTGACCGGCGCCCACCCGCCACTCGAGGCCGATCTGCCGCCCGCCGCCGACAGCAGGCCGACCAGCCGGCCGGCTGGCCGGGGCGGCAGCGAAGACCCACGCGGCGCGACCGGCCCGCGGCCCGGGGCGGACCCGCGCGCGGCCGGCGACCACCGCTTCGGCGACGAACAGCGTTTCGGCGACGAACAGCGCGGCGCGACCGGCCGTCTGGGCCCTCCCCCTGGCCTGGCCGGCGACTATCAGCCGGGCGGTGGCTCCGGCAACGGCGCCACCGCGGGCAGCGTCAGCTCGGGCCGGGCAGGCAGCGGTCCGATGGCCGGCTACGCCCCGTCCGGCGGTGCGCGCCCGGGGACCGGGCCGATGGCGGCCCGGCCGGGCACCGGGCCGATGAGCGCCTGGTCAAGCCAGGCCGGATACACGCCGCCGGCCACCGGACCCCGGCCGTCCTTCCCGCCCGGCAGCGGTGCGGCGGCCGGCCGGCCGGCCGCCGGGCGCGCGCCCGGCGCCGCCGTTTGGGGCGAGCGGACCGAGCGGATCGACCGAGTCAACGCGGCCGGCTACCCGGAGCCGCGCGGGAACGGTCGCAGCCAGGCACCCGGCCGGCCGGCCGGGGCGTCCGCTGGCGCGGCCTCCGACCCGTTCGGCGCCGCGGCCGCGCCGGGCACGCCCGGCCGCGGCCGGGTCGATAGCGGACGGCCGGACAACAGCCGGATCGACAGTTCCCGGGGCGACGGCGGGCGGCTCGACGGCCCGGACTGGCGAACGCCTGACCGCCGGGATCAGGGTCGCGACGCCAACCGCGAGTCCGGCCGTGCCAGCGGCGGCTGGCCGGCGGTCGGCCGGGGCGGCCTCACCGCCGACCGGGCGGGCGACCGTCCCGGCGCCGACGACCCCCTGACCAGCACCGCGTACTCGCAAGCCTCGGCGGGCGACTCGGACGGGCGTTCCTACCGGGTGGCCGCGCGCCGTTCGCAGGCCCAGACTCAGCTGACCGAGCAGACTCAGGTCTTCAGCGCGCCGACCGGCTACCCGTCCGACCAGCAGCGAACCGGGCCGTACGAGACCGGCCTCACAGGCGAGTACCCGGCCCCGCAGTACGACACCCCGCAGTACGACAGCGGAGCGTCGGCCGGACCCAGCCGTGCGCGCGGCGGGCAGTACCAGACGGGCGCCCCCGGCGACTACCCGGCCAGCCAGCACCGCGCGACCGGTGTGTCCGGAGTGAACGGCAAGTCCGCCGCCGACCAGTACCGGACCGGCGAGCACCAGACTGGCGACTACCGGACCGGCGAGTACCAGACCGGCGAGTACCAGACCGGTGATTACCGGACTGGCGAGTACCAGACCGGCGAGTACGGCCAGTACCGGCCCGACCCGCAGCCCTCGGCCGCCCGCTACCCGGGCTACTCCGGTGGCCAGCCGGGCCCATCCGGGCAGCCGGCCTCCGCCGCCAGCTCGAGCCAGCCGGCCCAGCCGGCTCGGCGCGGGCACCAGGGCCCGGCCGGCCCCGGCGGATCGGGCGCCCCCAGCGGGCCGAACGGATTCGGCGGCCACGCGGCCGGCAACCCCGGGCGCGGCAGCCTGCCGAACGCCGTCGGCGCGCCCTCCGGGCAGTACCCGGCGCAGCAGCCCCGGCCTCGGCCGCAGCGCCCGCAGCCGCAGCTATCGCAGCCGCAGCTGTCACAGCCGCAGCTATCGCAGTCCCAGGCACCGCAGTCCCAGCCGTCACGCCAGCCCGCCCAGACGCAGCTGCCGGCCACAGGCGCTCAGGGCGGGAACGGCCACGGCGGGAACGGTCAGGGCGCGGGCAGCCAGGGTGGCGGCGCACCGGGCAGGTCCCTGCCGGCCGGCACCGGGCGCAATCCCTACGAGTCGGCGGTGACCGGTTCCTATCCCTATCCGGTCCAGCCCTACCCGGCCCGGCCGGGGCCGGGCGGCAACCGGGCGAGTGGCGCGAACCCGGCGGCCGACGGTCGCGACGACCGGTACTACCGGCCGACCCAGGCCCCGGCTGACGGGTATGACCCGGGCACCAACGGGGACGACGGCTACGGCGCTCCCCGAGACCGCCGCTACTGACCGGTTCCACCCTAAACGCGGAAGTTTGTGGGAGTTCTACGACCCTGCACAAAGGCTTATGCACCGATGCACGAGCCGGTAGCCTCTCGATCATGCGCGACGAGACGATCGGAAGCTTCCTCACCCGCCTTGCTGCCCGCAGCGCGGCACCCGGCGGTGGCGCCGCCGGGGCGCTGCACGCCGCGCAGGCCGCAGCGCTGCTGGCGATGGTCGCCCGGTTCAGCGACGGCCCGAGGTACGACGCCGAGACCGTCGGCCGGGTCCGCGCCGCGGCGGATGGGCTGGCTGAAGAGGCGGTCGACCTCGCGGTGGCCGACGAGACCGCGTTCGGCAAGGTGGCGGCCGCCTACCAGCTGCCCCGGCAGACCCCGGAGGAGAAGGAGGCCCGCTCCGCCGCGATCGCCGAGGCAGCCGGCGGCGCCGCCCGCCCGCCGGCCGACCTGATGGCCGCCGCGGTCCGGCTGGTCGGCCTGGCCGAGGAGCTGCTGCCGGTCGCGAACAAGAACGTGATCTCCGACATCGCGGCGGCGTCGGCCGCGATCACCGCCGCCGCGGTCACCGCCCGGGTGAACATCGAGGCGAACCTGCCCGGGATCAGGGACGAGGAGCTGGCGGCGGAGCTGAAGGCGACCGCCGTCCTCGCCGACGGGGTGGCCGACCGGGCGGACCGGGTGGTCGTCGCCGTCCGCGAGGAGATCTCGCGGTGACCATGGAGCTCTCCGGCCGCGAGCTGGCGAAGACGATCCGCGCGGCGGCCGCCGCCGAGGCGGCCGAGCTCGCCCAGGCGGGCCGGCAGCCGCGGCTCGCGGTGGTCACCGCCAACGACGACGGCGGCAGCGCCGCCTACGTCCGCTCGATCGCCAACGCGGCGGCGCGGGAGGGCATCGCCTGCGACGTGTCGCGCACCACCACCGCGGCCGGCATCGCCGCGATGCTCGCGCAGCTCGCCGATGACCCCGAGGTGCACGGCGTCATACTGCAGACGCCGCTGCCCGACGGCGCGAACCTGGCCGGCCTCGCGACCGTGATCCCGTCGGCCAAGGACGTCGACGGGGCCAGCCCGGAGTCGCTCGGCAGGCTGGTGGCCGGGCTGCCCGCCTTCGCCCCGGCCACCGCCGAGGCGGTGCTCGCCCTGCTCGATCACTACCAGGTTGAGCTCCGGGGCAGGCACGCGGTGGTAGTGGGCCGCTCCGTGGTGGTCGGCAAGCCGGTCGCCCACCTGCTGCTCGACCGGCACGCCACCGTCACCATCTGCCATTCGCGGACCGCGGACCTCGCCTCGATCACCCGCCAGGCCGACGTCCTGGTGGCCGCCGCCGGCCGGGCCGCCCTGATCGGCCCTGGTCACGTCTCGCCCGGCACTACCGTCATCGACGTCGGCACCAACGCCACGCCCGGCGGAGCCCTGGCGGGCGATGTGGACCCGGCCGTCGCGGCGATCGGCGGGGTGGCGCTGACCCCCGTACCGGGCGGCGTGGGCCCGGTCACAACCGCGCTGCTGCTCCGGCACGTGGTCGCCGCCGCCGCGGCCGGCTGACGAGTCCGGAGCGACGAGAGCGCTCCCGAGTCGGGGGTGGCTGGAGCGGTCGGGTGTTACGGCGGAGAAAAATTTCTCGTTTCTCCCGTTCCGTGGCCTCAGATTGAGTAGAAACGAACCCTGTGACGCAAGAAACGGGTTACTGGGACAGTCAGGCGGCCACCTTCGACCACGAGCCTGACCACGGCCTGCTCGATCCCCAGGTCAGGCAGGCGTGGCGGCGGCTCCTGCTGGCGGAGCTTCCGGCCGCGCCGGCCGCGATCGCCGACCTTGGCTGCGGCACCGGGACGCTGTCGGTGCTGCTGGCGGCGGAGGGGTACGCGGTCACCGGGCTCGACTTCGCGCCGCAGATGGTCAGGGCGGCCCGGGCCAAGGCGAGGTCGGCCGGCGTCAGCGCCCGGTTCGAGCTGTCGGACGCGGCCGCCCCGACGCTGCCCGCCGCCAGCTTCGACGTGGTGCTCGCCCGGCACGTGCTGTGGGCCATGCCCGAGCCCGACGACGCGCTCGCGGCCTGGCTCCGGCTGCTGCTCCCGGGCGGGCTGCTCCTGCTGGTCGAGGGGCGCTGGTCGACCGGCGCCGGGCTGACCGCCCAGGAGGCCGGCCGGGCGGTGCTGCGGCACCGCTCGGACGCGACCATCACCACGCTGAGCGACCCCGCCCTGTGGGGCGCCGCGGTCACCGACGAGCGCTACCTCCTGGTCAGCCGTCGTTAGCCGATCGTCAGGCCCGGACCGGCCGACCGGGCCTGGCGTTGGTGTCGAGCTGGCCGTCGCGGACCACGAAGGTGCCGTTGACCAGCACATGCCGGATGCCGGAGGACGGCCGGGTGCTGGTGGAGTAGGTGGCCTGATCGGTGATGCCGTCCGCATCGAAGACCACGATGTCCGCGTCGCTGCCCGCGCTGACCCGGCCCTTCCGCCGCATCGCGGGCACCCGGTCCTGCAGCAGCGCCGCCGGGCGGAGGCTGCACTTGGCCAGGATCTCGGACAGCGGCGGCCCGCCGCCCCGGCTGAGCGTGCGGATCGAGCGGGCGTACGTCCCGGCCGTCCTCGGGTGAGTGACGGCCGTGGGCGGCAGCGGCCAGACGGCCGGCTCGGGAGCGGCGCCGATCCAGGTCAGCGGCATGGCGTCGCTGGCGATGACGGAGCCCGGGAAGGTCAGGTACCGCTGGAGGACAGCCTGGTCAGCTGGGTCGTCGTCGTCCAGCTGCCTGATGATGGCGAGCCCGCCGGGGTCGACCGCGCGCAGCTCACTCAGCCTGGCCGCGGTCGCGACCTCCTCGCCGGTGGGCGCGTAGATGATCGACCTGGGCGTCAGGCCGCGCGCGGCGAGCCGGTTCGGCGCCAGGAAGGCCGCCCCGATGCCGGTCATCCCGGCGCCGTAGGGGTAGGCCTCGGTGCTGACCTGCGCCCCCGCCCGCTGGGCGCGCTCGACCAGCCCGAGCACCCGGTCGGCGTGCCGCAGGGTCGTGCTGTTGACGTGGCAGTAGTGCATGCGGGCACCGGTCTCGCCCGCCGTCCGGACGATCTCCTCGGCCCCGTCGACCGGTCCGTCCGGGGTGAACTCGACGAGGTCCCGCGCGTGGGTGAAGGTGGGCACCCCGCTGGCCGCGGCGAGCGCGGCGACCCGCACGTATTCCTCGGGCGCGGTGCCGGGGGCGTACCCGAGGAGCAGGCCGATCCCCAGCGCGCCGTCGGCGACGTCGGCTTCCAGCAGGCGCAGGACGCGACCGATTTCCGTTGCCGAAGCCTCGCGTTGCCATCGCGGGTTCGCCAGGTTGGCGAACAGCGACTCGGCTCCGCCGTCGGGCGTTACGTCGGCCAGCACGGCCATCCTGGCCATCGTCCAGGAGGCGGCGAACCCGTAGTTCAGCGGCCGTCCCGTCACCGCCGCGGCCGCGTAGGCGGCCGCCACCGGGGTGCAGCCCGCCTCGAGCTCCAGCGCGGTCGTGACCCCGTCCGCGACCTGAAGCCGAGCGCTGCCCAGGTCGCGGGCGTGACTGTGCAGGTCCACGAAGCCCGCCGTGACCACCTGGCCGGCCACGTCCGCCTCCACCCGGCCCGCTGGCAGGCCGATGCCCACCGCCGCCACCCGGTCGCCCGCGATGGCCACGTCGCACACGTCGTCCAGCCCCGATTCCGGGTCGATGACCCGCCCGCCCCGCAGCACCACGTCATAGGTAGTCACGGTGGCTCATTACCCAATCCGCCGCCCGCGGCCGGCGACGGTCGGCCGGGATCGGCTGACGGGCCGTCCCGTTGGCGGATGCCCCAGCCCGCGACCGTCTTCTTCTGTCCCTCGGGCCGATTGTTTTGCGGCCGGCGCCACCACATAATCGGCAGGGCCCGGACTAGTCCAGGAGAAGGGAGCACGCAACGGTGGAGGTATCCCTCGAAGGCAAGGTCGCGCTGGTGACGGGCGTCGGGCCGAATATCGGCAGCGGGGTGGCGCTGGCGCTGGCCAAGTACGGCGCCAAGGTCGCGTGCAACGACGTGTCCAAGGAGTCGATCGACGCCTGCCTGGCCCGGGTCGAGCGGAACGGCGGCGAGGCCATGGCCGCCCCGGGCGACGTCACCGACGAGGCAGCCGTCAAGGGCTACGTCAACGACGTCCTGGCGCGCTGGGGCCGGATCGACATCCTGGTCAACAACGCCGCGCTGCTCGGCGGCCGCGGCGTCCTGGACGAGACGGCGGAGGCGTTCCAGCGGGCGGTGATGGTCTCCGCGATGGGCACCTTCCTCAACACCAAGCACGTCGGGCGGGCGATGGCCGAGCGCGGCATCAGGGGCTCGATTGTCTGCGTCTCCTCCTCCAACGGCTGGTCCGGGACGGCCGGCGTGTGCGCCTACGCGTTCCACAAGGGCGGTGTGAACAACTTCGTCCGGGCCGCCGCGATGGACCTCGCGCCGTACGGCATCCGGGTGAACAGCTACACGCCGACCGCACCGAACCCGGACAACCCGGAGCTGCTGGCCGAGCGCGCCGCCCAGGGCCTCGGGCCGGGCGGGGTGCTGTCGGGCCCGCCCGGCGGCGGTCTCGGCGGGCCGACCGGTGACGAGGAGTGGCGGCGGCCGAGCCGGTACGCCGGGCCGCGGGCGCCGATGGTGCCGATGGGCAGCACCGGCACGCCGACCGACATCGGCCACGCGATCGCCTGGCTCTGCTCCGACTACGCGCGGCTGATCACCGGCATCGACCTGGTCGTCGACGGCGGCGCCAGGGCGAGAAACTTCGCCTACATCCCGGCCGCGCCCGATCAGCTAGCCGGCCCGCTGCCGCTGATCACGCTCGACAGCACGCCGATGCCGGAGGGCTTCGGCCCCTTCTAGCCGACGCCCGAGCCGACGCCGCCCGTCCCGGCCGCATCAGCCGGGACGGGCGGCAGGCCTAGCCGTGAGCGGCGACCGAGAAGCCCGCCAGCATGCTCTCCAGGCGGGGCGGCAGGTCAAGGACGACAACCGACTCCTGCTCGGCCGGGTCGGTCCGGGCCACCACCGCCACCATCGGGGCCGCGCTCCTGTTCACCGGCAGGTGCGGGGTTCCCGGCGGCACGTAGAGGAAGTCGCCCGCTCGCAGCACCGTCCGCATGGCCAGGTCCGGGCCGTGCCAGACCTCGACCTCGCCCTCGGCAATGTAGATCGCGGTCTCGTGCCCGTCGTGCAGATGCGGCGTGCCGCGGGTGCCCGGCGGGATCGTCAGCACGTGCATGCAGAGCGCCTGGCTCCCCGCCGACCCGCGGCTGACCCCGGTGCTCAGGCTGACACCCTGCTTCCCGTCGTAGCTGTCGCCGGTGCGGATGACCACGCAGCCGCCGTCGGTCCCCTGTCGCATCGTCTGTGTCACGGTTGCTCCCCCTTGCGAAATAATAAATAACGCCTAACTCGGGACATTTCCGATTCGGAACTGGCGGCGCGCACGGTTGAGGGGAACCAGGGCCCGCAGCGGGGATGCCAATGCCGTGGCGTGAAACAGTGCCGCCGTCCAGAAAGCACCGATCGGTCGGCAGCTACGCTACGCCGCACAATTGCATACGCAAAGTCACCACCCCGGTGTCTATTCGAGTCAAGTGCCGATCGGTGCAACTTTCGCCCCCGTAGTCGCTCCTGCACCATCGTCAGTTCCCCGCTTCGTGTTACCGCACACCCGTTACCAGACTCCTGTTCGAGGGAATGACCGTCGGTGTGAAGGTCTCAGGCGTGGGTCGCGCCGAACCGGGGCCGCTGTGGTCCGCGCTCGCGGCGGCCGACGCGGGGTGGCACGTCTTCCCCTGCGCGGCCGGCTCGAAGCGGCCTGCCCTGCGGCAGAACTGGCAGGAGCTCGCCACCACCGACCACGGCCGGATCCGCGCCTGGTGGTCGCGCCAGCCCTACAACGTCGGTATCGCCTGCGGCCCGTCCGGCCTGGTCGTCATCGACCTGGACGTCGCCCGCGACCAGCCCGAGGGAGCCGGCCGGCCGGGACTTGACGGCCCCGCTTCCGGCGTCGACGCGCTCGAGCGACTGTGCCGGGCGCACGGCCAGCGCTACCCGGCCGGCACCTATACCGTCGGCACGCCGTCCGGGGGCAGCCACCTGTACTTCACCGCTCCCGCGACGCCGGTGCGGAACTCGGCCGGGCGGCTCGGGCCGCTCATCGACGTCCGCGCCGA
>Ga0302326_10019836_pt1 | contig 13858 bp, 11 predicted proteins | sample Palsa_T0_3_FD_202264 | JGI IMG/M metagenome (GOLD analysis project Ga0302326, IMG submission 202264) | Peat permafrost microbial communities from Stordalen Mire near Abisko, Sweden - Palsa_T0_3 | ecosystem: Environmental > Terrestrial > Soil > Palsa > Peat permafrost | place: Sweden: Abisko... | reverse complement strand
GCGTCCGTCGAACATGGTGACGAGCACCCCGGAGATGTGGAGCTCGGGATTGAGCGCCTCGCGGATCCGGGCCACGACGTTCGTCAGCTGCGAAAGGCCCTCGAGCGCGTAGTACTCCGCCTGGACCGGAATGACGACCTCGCTCGCAGCCGTCAGGGCATTGAGGGTCAAGAGGCCGAGCGAAGGCGGGCAATCGATCAGAATGTAGTCGTACCGGCCGGCGAGAGGCGCGAGGGCCCGCCGCAGGCGCGTTTCGCGCGAGAGGACCGAGACGAGTTCGATTTCCGCGCCGGCCAACTGAATCGTCGCCGGAACGAGCTCGAGTTTCGGCACACCCGTAAGGACGATCGCCTCTTCGAGCGGCTCATCCCCCAGCAGAACGCCGTAGATATCGCGCTCGAGGCCACGCTTTTCCACGCCGAGGCCACTGGTGGTATTGCCCTGCGGATCGATATCGACCAGCAATACGCGGCTGCCGAGCATCGCCAGCGACGCCCCGAGGTTGACCGCGGTCGTCGTCTTACCGACGCCGCCTTTCTGGTTCACGATCGCGACCGTACGCGTCATGCAGAAGCCCGAAGCGAGACGCGCAAGCAGAGCGGGCAAGATGCCGCCCGTACGACCGGCAGTCCGCGCGGCGAAGAATCCGAGGCCGAGTAAGGGCCGCTCGGACGCATTTCACTCACGCTTTTAGCCATTCGAGCCGCCCAAGAGCGTTCCCCGTGGAACGGCCAGGACCACCCCGAGGGGTACGTTCCATGTGGAACGCGCAGGCAGGCCCGTTATTTCAACCTCGCGATGATCCGCTCGGCGGCCTCGCGCAGGCCCTCGGGCGTGTTGAGCGCCGGGTCATCCGTAACGAGTTCCAGCAAGGCCTGCAGGACAACCCCCACGTCGGGACCCCCTCGAGCGCCCGGCGCCAGCCTGCCGGCGGCCACCAGGGCCGCGATCACATTCGATCCGTCCAGTGCGAGATCGCGAACCGTCAGGGGCGGCTCCTCGGCGGCAATTGCTCGCACGCGCTCCGCGAAACGCTCGTTCCCGTCGCCCCGCTTCGGGAGCCCGCTTCCAACGACGTCCGCCGCTCGCAGCGCAAACTGACGCTCCAACAGATCCGGCCCGATCCGCCGGATGAAGCGCCGGATCGTCCGCGGCTCTTGGACCGGGTCCGCCGCGTACATGTGGTGCTTTACCAGCCGGCAGACGTCCGTCGTCAGCTCTCCCGGAAAGCGCAGGCGCCCGAGCAGTTCGCGCGCCATCACCTCGCCCACGACCTCGTGGCGATAAAAATGCGTGCCGCCCTCATCCTGAGATTTCGTTCGCGGTTTGGCGACATCGTGTAAGAGCGCTGCCAGCCGGAGAACGATGTCGCCCGGTGGCGTCGCATCGAGCGTGACCAGACTATGCCGGTAGACGTCGTACGCGTGATAGAGGTTCTGCTCAACCCCCAAGCCTTCAGCAACCTCAGGAAGCACGAATTCGAGCAGGCCGCCTTCCCGCATCAGCTCGATCCCGAGCGAGGGAACCGGCGCACTTTCGAGCAGCTTCACGAGCTCTTCCCGGACCCGTTCGGGCGAAACGCTTGCGACCAGCGGAGCCGCCGAGCGCATCGCGCTCATCGTGCGCTCGCTGATGTGGTAGGAGAAGCGAGCCGCAAACTGGCAGGCGCGCAGCATGCGCAGCGGGTCTTCTTCGAAGGCCTCGGCCCGCAAGAGATCGATCCGGCCGGCGCGGATGTCGTCGACCCCGCCGTATGGATCGATCAAGGTACCCGCCGGAATGGCGCGCGCGAGCATGTTCATGCGAAAATCCCGGCGCGCCAAATCGTCCTCGAGCGGGATCGCCGGACCCCACTCGAGCGCAAACTCACGATGCCCGACGCCCGTCGAACGTTCTCGCCGCGGCAACGCCACGTCGACGGTCGTGCCCTCGATCGTCACCTTGACCACCGCAAACGACGCTCCGGCAACATCGGCTCTTCCGACGCGCCGCAGCCGCTCGAGCAATTCGTCGAGTTCGAGCCCGACGACCACGTAGTCGAGATCCTTGGCGCGACGGACCGCACCGTAAAACTCACTGCGCACCTCGTCACGCACCCGGCCGCCGACGGCGTACAGGGCCTCCGGCGGCAGCGCGCCGGCAAGCGTGCAGTCGATGTGGGCGCTCGCCGCGTCAACCATCGCCGCCGGCCTCGAAGCAGAGGGGCCGCTTTGCGGGCACACCGGCGCGGCGGGGGAAACGGGGGCCGCTCGGCACGGTCTTGCGCACGAGCAAAAGCCGGCGCTCGCGGGCTTCGGGATCGTCCACCGGCAACTCGGCCTCGATCTCGCCGCCGAGTACGAGAGCCGCATCGGCGGCCGCGATCCGTTCCGGCTCCTCGAGTTTCCCGCGCTGCAGCACGGCGAGGCCGCCGATCGCCAAAAAGGGCAAGGTCAACTCGATGACCGTCGGTGCGCTACCTACCGCCCGCGCGGTCGCAGCCGCAAAGCGCTCGCGCAGCTCAGGATCGCGAGCTGCATCCTCGGCCCGCTCCGCGCGCACTTCGACCGGCAGCCCAAGCTGCCTCACGACTTCCAGAAGAAAACGCGCCTTTTTCGCAACCGACTCGATCAAGGTCGCCCGCGCCCCCGTCACGATGACGAGCGGAATCGCCGGAAAGCCCCCGCCGCTCCCCACGTCGACGAACGGCCCCGTCACGTACGGCAACAGACCGAGCGAATCGTTCACGTGGGCAGCGGCCGCCTGCGGATCGCGCGCGGAGGTCAAGTTCAGGGTGCCGTTCGCCGCCAGCAGAGCCTCGAGATAACGCGCGAGCTGCTCCCGGACCACCGGGTCGCTCGTCGTTTCCTCGAGCGCCTCACGAATCGCCGCGCTCATGCCGGCGTCGCGACAGGCCGCTCGCTCGGGCGCACGCCGGCTCGCGCGCGATGCAGGGCGATCCCCAGAATCGCAACGTCGGCCGGTGAAATGCCGGAAATTCGCGCCGCCGCTCCGAGCGAACGGGGCCGGTGCCGTGCAAACTTCTCGCGCGCCTCGAGCGAGAGCGCCGAAACCTCACCGAAGACGAAGCCCTCGGGAACCGGATCATCCTCGGCCCGGCGAGCCCGCGCAACCGCCGCTTCCTGGCGCCGCACATAGCCTTCGAGCTTCAATTCGATCGCCGCCCGCTCGAGGATTGCCGGCTCCGCATCGAGCGCGCCCGCCACGTCGCCCGGACCAATCTCCGGCCGCCGCAACGCCTCCGCCACCGTCGAACCCGCCAGCGCCGGATACTCGTCGCGCCCCAGACGCGTCCGCAAAGCAGCCGAGATCGTGCGCCCCAACCGTTCGCGCCGCTCGAGAAAATCGTCATGGGCGGCCTCAGGCAGCAACCCGATCTCGTACCCGAGCGGCGAGAGCCGCAAATCCGCATTATCGTGCCGCAACAGCACACGATGCTCCGCCCGCGAACTCAACATGCGATACGGTTCATCGACCCCGCGCGTGATCAAATCGTCGATCAGCACCCCAATGTACGCTTCCCCGCGCCCAAGAATGAGGGCCGGTTTGCCCTGCGCCGCCCGCGCCGCATTGATGCCCGCCACCAACCCCTGAGCAGCCGCCTCTTCATACCCCGACGTCCCGTTGAGCTGCCCGCAGTGATACAGCCCGGCAATCCGCCGCGTTTCCAGCGAAGCAAACAGCTCCGTCGGCGGCACATAATCGTATTCAACCGCATACCCCGCTCGCAACATCTCCGCCGCCTCAAGCCCCGGCAACGTACGCAGCATCTCCAATTGCACATCAGCCGGAAGCGACGTCGAAAACCCGCCGATGTACAGCGAGTTCATGTCCCACCCTTCCGGCTCAACGAAGATCAAATGCGACGGATTATGCGAAAACTTAACTACCTTATCTTCAATGGACGGGCAATAGCGCGGCCCAATCCCACGAATCAAATCGAGCCCATACAGCGGCGAACGGTGCAAATTGTCGCGCACGAGCGCATGCGTGCGCGCATTGGTAGCAACGATGTGACAATCGAGTTGAGGCCCCGCAAAGCGCGGCTCGCTCCGATATGAAAAGACCAGCGGCTCATTCGAAGGCGCCTGCACGCGCATGCGCCCAAATTCGACGCTCCCCGCATCAACCCGCGGCGGCGTCCCCGTCTTCAAGCGCCCGGTCGGAAACCCGAGTCGCCGCAACGCCCGCGACAGCGCAAGCGCCGGCGCTTCCCCCAACCGCCCCGCCGCTTCACTATGCTCGCCACGAAAAATCTTGCCACCCAAAAACGTGCCGGTCGCCAGCACCACGCACCCGCTGCGATACACGCGCCCATCGCTCGTAACGACCCCGGCGATCGCGCCCCCGTCAACGAGCAAATCGTCGACAAGCCCGGCCACGATCGTCAAGTTCGGCGTCGCATGCAACAGTTCGCCAGCAACGCGAACGTAGCTCGCCTTGTCCGCCTGCGCACGCAACGCCCGCACCGCCGGCCCCTTCGATTCGTTCAAAAACCGCACGTGCAACGAACACCGATCGATGATACGCGCCATCGCCCCACCAAGCGCATCGATCTCCCGAACGAGTTGCCCCTTCGCGCTACCGCCGATCGAAGGATTGCACGCAAGCGTGCAAATACGCTCCGGATCGCCCGTCACAAGCAACGTCGCGACCCCCATCATAGCCGCCGCATGCGCCGCCTCAAGCCCCGCATGCCCGCCGCCCACCACGATGACCGCCGCATCGCTTCCTCGCGTACTCAACCGCGCCATCGTATCATTTCACCCGCCGTAAAGTCCAAGCCCTCGATAAGGCTCGGTTACACGCAGGCATGCGGCGGGGACGCCCGCGATTTGCCATCGTGGCAAATCGCTACTCGCCGATTTTTCGCTTACGCGCCTCCGGCGCTCCGCGAAAAACTCGGATGCCCCGCCGCATGCCTGCGTGTAACCGAGCCTCACCGGAGCCCCGAATGAACCACGCACGCTATTGCTAAGCATGTCATTTCCCGATGCAAAACCGGGCAAAGATTGCGTCAAGCAACGCTTCACTCGCATCGCGCCCGGTAAGTTCGCCAAGCGCCACCGCCGCTCGCATAAGATCGCCCGAAATCAAGTCAACCGGCGCGCCGTCAGCAAGCGTTTGACGCGCAACCTTGAGTGCACGCCGCGCTTCGAGGACTGCGTCGGCCTGGCGAGCCGTACCAAGCATCGGCCGCGCCAAATCCACGAGTTCGCCGCCGGCGAGTCGCGCAAGTTCCGCGCGCACGCCTTCAACGCTGGCGCGCTCGAGCACGCTTCCAAGCAGCGCATCGCGTTCGGGCTCGTCGCGCGCATCGTATCCGACCCGCCCGAGATCGCATTTGTTGAAGTAGACGAGCCGCTCGTGCGAACGCGTGCGTACGAGCAACGCGCGTGCTTTCGCGTCGAGCCGCTGCGCCGCATCGATCACGACGAGCACGATCGTCGCCTGCGCAAGCGCAGCCTCGCTACGCGCGATACCGGCGGCTTCAAGGGCGTCTTGCGCAACGCGAAGACCGGCCGTATCGACGATGCGAGCGCTCAGGCCGCCGCCGAGCGCGATGGTTTCCTCGATCGTGTCGCGCGTCGTTCCGGCCGTCTCGGAAACGAGTGCACGCGGCGTGCCGAGCAGCGCGTTCAGTAATGAGGACTTCCCCGCGTTCGGCGGCCCGACGATCGCAACCGAGACCCCATCGCGCAGCAACCGCCCGCGCTCCCACGAACTCGCGAGTTCCCCGAGCGCCGCATCGACCGCTGCAAGTCGTGCCTCGAGCTCGTGCGCCGAGGGCGCCTCGACTTCATCGGGAAAGTCGAGCGTCGCCGCGAGTTCCTCGTGGATCGCCCCGAGCTGCGCCCGTAAGCGTTCGACCTCGCTAGCAAGACCGCCGGAAAGCCGGGCTGCGGCCGCGCGCGCCGTGCTGCGCTGTTCGGCTTCGATCAAGTCGGCCACCGCTTCGGCTGCGGACAGATCGAGCTTCCCGGCGTGGAACGCGCGGCGCGTGAATTCACCGGGCGTTGCGAGACGCGCCCCGGCCGACAGCAGCGCTAGCAGCGTGTCGCGCGCGACCGCGGGCGAACCGTGCACTTGCAGTTCGAGTACGTCCTCACCCGTGTAACTGTTCGGCGCGGGGAAGAAGAGCGCGAGCGCCTCGTCGATCCGCTCGCCGTCGGGCCCGATGACCGTGCCGCGCGTGGCGACGCGCGGACGCAAGGGCGCGCGCGTGCGAAACACGTGCCGGCCGATGTCGAGCGCCTCCGGCCCGCTCGTGCGCACGATGGCAACCGCTCCGCGGCCGGCCGGCGTCGCGATCGCCGCGATCGTCTCGCCGTTCACCGCGCGGTCCGGCCGGGTTTCCCGCCGCCTACGCGGGACGGGGGATGACGACCACGCGGCGCTCAGGCTCCACGCCGCTCGACTCGGTCGAGACATAGGGATTGTCGGCGAGCGCCAGATGGATCACTTTGCGTTCGCTCGGCAACATCGGTTCGAGCGGAATCGGGCGCTTCTCGCGCATTGCGCGCTCGAGCGTCTGTAGCGCCAGCCCCTTCAAAAGATCGGCGCGCCGCGCGCGGTAGCCCTCGGCATCGATCGTGAAGTAGTGCCGGTCTTTCTTGACGCCCGCATTGACGATGTTGTTGAAGATCAGATTGAGCGCTTCGAGCGTGTGCCCGTGCCGTCCGATCAAGTTGGCGAGATCCGGACCGTCGACTTCCAAGTACTCGCCTTCGGTGCGCGCGTAGTAACGCACGTGCGCCCCGGTGACACCCATCTTGTCGAGCATCTGCTCGAGCAGCTCGCGCGCCGGGCGCACCGATTCCGGCTCCGGCGTCGCCGCTTGGCGCTCGCGTGGCGGGCCGGGAACAAAGTCGCGTTTGGGAGGCCGGCCGCCTGCGCCCGATGCCGCGGGGCGTCTCACGCGTCCGCCGCGCCGCCTTTGACCGTAGCCGGGCGTCCCGGGCTCTTTGTTTTCGTCGTCCATCGTTACGTCATCGTCTCCTGTACTCGAAGTGCGCTGAGCGCGCGCTCGCGTGTTAGCGGCGTGAACTGCGGCGGCGCCGGGCCGCGCGTGAACCGCCGGAATTTCCCGTTGCGGCCTTGACCGGAACCTCACCGCCGCCCGCCAGCGCAGCCTTACCGTTGCGCACGCTGCCGGCCGTAAGCGCGGCTTCGGGGTGCGGTCCGATGCCCGACGGATTCGTGTGATACTTGCGAATCAGATAGAGCTGCTGCGCCATCGTGAAGACGTTGAACGCCAGCCAGTAGATGATGATCGCCGACGGCCACGCATACCGGAAGCCGAAATAGCCGATCATCACGGGCGAAATGAAGGCCATGATCTTTTGCTGCTGGGCTTGCTGCGGATCGCTCGACGGCGTGGTGAGCCGCACGCTGAAATACATCGAAACGATGTAGCATCCGAGCAACACGTAGTCGGGATTGGCGAGGCTCGTCGCCAGAATGTGATTGGAGTTGGCCGAGAACGGACTTCCGATCCAGAGCCACTTCTGGCTTGCAAAGACCGCCTTGTCACCGATCACGGCCCAGTACAGGCTGATCAAGATCGGCAGCTGCAGCAGCATCGGCGCGCAGCCGGCCGCGGGGTTGGCGCCGCTCTCTTTATAGAGCGCCATCGTCGCTTCGTTGAGCTTGACCTTGTCGTCTTTGTAGCGCTGCTGCAGCGCCTTCATCTTCGGCTGCAGCTGCTGCATCTTCAACATCGACTTGAACTGCATCGTGTTGAGCGGCCAGAACGCGAGCTTAACGAAAGCAGCCAGCAGAATCAGCGACCAGCCATAGTTATGAACGACACTGAAGATGCCCGTGAGCAGCGCCCGCAACGCGTCGATAATGGGTAGAAACGGATTAGCGAACGCGAGCCACGCCGCGAGATGGAGCTCCAAGGGGACAGCCTTTCAGAAAACTACGGGACGGAGTCGACGCCCCCAGGGTTCCAGGGATTGCAACGGACGATGCGCCGGACGGAGAGCACTACGCCGCGCAACAGTCCGTGTTTCAACACCGCCTCCTTCGCGTACTGCGAGCAGGTCGGATCGAAGCGGCAGTTGCGCCCGAGGAACGGGGAAACGAGCCACTGGTACAGCGTGATTGCGCCCGCAACCGCCATTCCCGCTTGCCTCACCGCGCGGCCGCCGGTCCCGCCCCTTTGACGGGGGCCGGCGCTCGGGGCCGACGAGGGGCGCCGGAGGTGCGGCCTTCTGCGGATCCTGATGGACCCGCCAGTCCATCGAGTTCGACGAGCCGCCCGAGAGCGCTCGAAACGTCGGCGGACAGACGCGCGTAGGGCGATTCGCCCGCCCCGGCTTTGGCGACGAAGAGCACGCACAGCGGTCGTGCGGGCGCCGGCAAGGCATCGAGCGCTCCCCGAATCCGCCGCCGGACCCGGTTGCGGACGACCGCCGAGCCGACTGCCTTCGAGACGGTCACGGCCACCTGAGCACCCTGACGTTGGGCGGGCACGGCGTATGCCGAAAAGGTCGCGGTAACCGCGCGCCGCCCGCGCTTGCGCACGAAGGCAATCTCACTCGAGCGCCGCAGGCGATCGTACCAGCGCAACGGCGCCTCCTCCGGAACTCAGACCGTCAGGCGCTTGCGGCCCTTCTTACGGCGGGCAGCCAGCACTTTGCGCCCGTTCTTCGTGCTCATCCGCTCGAGGAAGCCATGGACGCGCTTACGGCGGCGGTTGTGCGGTTGAAAGGTGCGTTTCACGGTCGAGAACTCCCGGGCTGTGCCCGCGGCATGCGGGGCACGAAATAAGACCCCCAAGTATAGCGGCCACGCCGGCGATCCGTCAACGGCTTTCCAAGTTCTGCGAATCCTTCCCACGTTGTCCACACGTGTGGATAAAGGTGTGAGCCGGACAGCCCGCCTGAAAGCCGCAAACCGCGCTGCGACGCCCCTTTCCCGCCGTTTGCCGCACGAATCCGGCTGTGGACTCACGAGGGATCGGCGGCCGGAAAGGTCCATTTCTCGGACTTTTCACGGGACCTAGCCGCCTGTGGATATGTGCATAAATCCGTGTAGAAATTGCAGAGGACTCGGGGGGGCGCGCTCCAATCCAACGACCTCATTCTCGGGGAGTCTTAGACGTCCGAGGACGTCGTTGTCCGGGAACGTTTTACTAAGGCGGTCAAGTATGAGTCTCGCGGTCGGTACACCAGGTGTATCCAACGAACTTTGGAGCGCGGCACTGGCCGCGCTGGAACGCAAGTACTCAAAGCCGATCTTCGAGATGTGGCTCAAGCCGATGCGACCGGTCGCTATGAGCGATGAGGAAATCGTGCTCTCGGTCCAATCGCCGTTCGCTCGCGATTGGGTCGAGAACCGGCTCAAGGGCGACATCTCCGACGTGCTGACCGAGCTGCTCGGCGCGACGATTGCCCTGCGCTTTGTGGTAGCGGCTGACGCCCCTGATCTCGCCGAACCCGATGACCGCCAGGCGCCCGCCGGCGGGGCCCGCGCGGCGCTGTCCGAGGACATCCGTCACGGGAACCTCAATCCGCGCTACACCTTCGAAGAATTCGTCGTGGGAAACTCCAATCGCTTTGCCCATGCGGCTTCGCAAGCCGTGGCCGAGGCCCCGGCCCGGGCCTACAACCCCCTCTTTTTGTATGGGGGCGTGGGTCTTGGCAAGACCCACCTGATGCACGCGATCGGTCACCGGGTCCTCGCCCAAAACCCGAGCGCCAACATCGTCTACGTCTCGAGCGAGAAGTTCACCAACGAGTTCATCATCGCGATCAAGAACAACCAAACAGTCGAGTTCCGTAATAAATACCGCCACGTCGACGTGCTCCTGATCGACGACATCCAATTCCTCGAGGGCAAGGAACAGACGCAAGAGGAATTCTTCCATACATTTAACTCGCTTCATGAAGCCCAGCGGCAACTGGTCATCTCTAGCGACCGCCCACCAAAAGAAATACAAACGCTCGAGTCGCGGCTCCGCTCCCGTTTTGAATGGGGCCTGCTGACCGACATTCAGCCGCCCGATCTCGAGACGCGTGAAGCCATCTTGCGTAAGAAGGCCGAGTCCGAGAAGATCCCGGTACCCGACGACGTCACCTCGTTTATCGCGAAAGTCATCCCTTCGAACATCCGCGAACTCGAAGGAGCGCTGATCCGCGTCGTCGCGTTCGCCTCGCTGACCAAGTCGCCGATCACGGCGGACCTTGCCTCGGAAGTTCTAAAGAACATCGTGGCGACCGCGCCGGCCCGCCGCATCACGATTGCGTTGATCAAGGAACGGGTCGCCAAAGCCCACGGCTTGACCGTCAAAGAGATGGATCACCAGCGCCGCGACCAACGCTTGGCGGCGCCGCGCCAGATCGCGATGTACCTGGCAACCGAGCTGACCGACTGCTCCCTGCCGCAAATCGCCCGCGAGTTCGGAAAGAAAGATCATACGACCGTCATGTACGCGCGCGACAAAGTGAAGAATCAGATCGGGGTCGATGAAGTCTATCGCAACAAGGTGCGCTCCCTCATGGCTCTGTGCCAGAGCGATTGAGCACCCGCGCCGGCCGGACCCCGCCCCGCCACGGCGCCGCGTATGCGGCGCTTTCTCTGTACGGCGCCACGCCCGCAGCGCTGTCTCTTACCGTGCCGCGTCTGCGGCGCGTTCTCTTACCGTGCCGCGTCCGCGGCGCGTTCTCTTACCGTGCCGCCTCCGCGGCGCGCTCTCTTACCGTGCCGCGTCCGCGGCGCGCTCTCTTACCGTGCCGCCTCCGCGGCGCGTTCTCTTATTGAGGCGCTCTTGTTTTCATCCGCAGGACGTGTGAAGAGGACTGTACAGGGCGTGTTTGCACGGGTGGATAACTTTCGACCGCAGCCCTACCGGTGAAAATGTGTAGATCCTCGGGCAAACGATACACAGTTTCTCCGGGCGCTACAACGGTGTGGTAGCACGGTTCGCGCGTTTCTCCGCAGATTACACCGCCTTACTACTGTTACGACTATCTTTCTTTATATTTACGGGACCGGACACGATCGGGCGACGGGAGTGGATACGTGAAGTTTAGCTGCAGCACCAAGGACATTGCATCGGCTGTCGGAGCGGCGAGCAAGGTCGTAAACGCGCACACGACGGTGCCGATTCTTTCCAACGTGCTGCTGACGGCAACCGACAACACGATCCGGGTGCGTGCGACCGATCTCGAACTGACGCTCGAACACGTTTTTCCGGCGGAGATCGCCGAGCCCGGCAGCGTGACGATACCGGCCAAGCTCTTCAGCGGATACCTCGGTAATTTACCGGCGGGCGTGATGGAATTGAGCGGCACGCCGACTCGTGCAAGCGTGAAATGGGAGCGCTCGAACTACGACTTCCACGCTCTCCCGCCCGACGAGTATCCGCCCTTACCCTCGTCGGCAAAAGGCACGACCTTCGCGCTCGATGCCAAAACATTTCGCGACGGCGTCAATTCGACGATTTTTGCTGCCTCGAGCGAAGAGGCGCGCGGCGCGGTGCTGATGGGCACACTGCTCGAGATCGCAGGCGACAAGCTGACGATGGTTGCGACCGACGGCTATCGCCTTGCCAAGTGGGAAACGGTGTTGGCGCGCGGTATCGAGGATTCGGGAACCGTAAAATATATCGTGCCATCACGAGCGCTAGCCGAAGCAGCACGCAATCTCGGCGGTGCAGAAACGGTCGAGGTCAGTGCGCTCGGTCCCTCGGGGAACCAGTTGGCTTTCGCGGCAGAGAACGCATCGATCGTCGTACGGCTGGTCGACGGGCAGTATCCGAACTACGGCCAGGTGATTCCCTCGCAGTTCGACCGCTCGGTAACGGTCAACACGAGCGCGCTAATCGCGGGTTTGCGGCGAGCGGAGCTGGTCGCGGGCGACCGTGCCAGCATGGTCAAGATCAACGTGTCGGATTCGCGCTTGATCATCACCGCCAACTCCGATATGACCGGTAACGCCTATGAAGAGCTCGAGGTCGAACAAACGGGCGACGACCTGACGATCGCCTTCAACGCGCGCTATCTCGTCGAGATACTCAACCACGTCGATGCGCCGCAGATCGTCATGGAGTTCTTGGGACCGTTGTCGCCGGCCGCAATCCGGCCCTCGGACGCTGCTGCGGGCGTCAACCAGATGTATGTGCTGATGCCCCTGCGGCAATAGCCGTAGGCTGTTGGAGAGCCGGCCGGAACCCGAGCGGATTTGATTCTCGAACATCTGGTGTTGAGCAACGTCCGCAACTATGTCGCGCTCGATTTCAGCCCGCCCGCCGGGCTGAACGTTCTGGTCGGTTCGAACGCTCAGGGAAAAAGCAACTTACTCGAAGCGATCGCGCTTTTGGGGACGGGAAAGTCGTTTCGCACCGCGCGTGAAAGCGAGATCGTGCGCAGCGGGATGCCGAGCGCCGCCCTAACCGGTGAAGCGCGCGTCGGGGCGGGGATCGTGCGGCTGGCATGCATGCTCAATTTGGGCGCAAGCGGCTTACGAAAAACCTACGGCATCAACGGGCGCAGCGTGCGTTATGCGTCCTATCTTGGGCAGATGCGTGTCGTGACGTTCGTGCCGGCGCATCTGGCGCTCGTCAGCGGGCCGCCGGCGGGCCGGCGCTCGCTGCTCAATGCCGCGCTTGCGCAGGAAAGCCGCGGTTATTATGCGGCGCTTGCCGGGTATCAGAAATACCTCGCCCAAAAGAATGCGCTCTTGCGCGGGGCGATCGCACCCGACGAAACGCTGCTTGCAACCTACGACGATCATCTGATCGAGACGGGCACCAAATTGATCCTCGCACGGCGCGCGTTTGCGAGCGCACTCGACGAGCGGGCACGAGCGGTGCACCACAGTTGGGTCGGCGACAACGACGGTGAACTCGAGATCGCCTACGTGCCGGACGTCCCGGCCGAGTTGCCGACCAGTGACGGCGTCGCGGCAGCTTTCGCACAACGCCTGCGCGAACGGCGTATCGGCGAGGTCGCGCGACGGACGGCGCTCGTTGGGCCGCACCGCGACGATCTGGTCTTTCGCCTGGGCGGGTTGCCGCTCGCGGCATTCGGTTCGCAAGGCCAGCAGCGCACCGCCGTGCTGGCGCTCAAAGTGGCTGAGTACGGCGTACTCGAGGCGCGGGCGGGCGAGGCGCCGCTGCTCTTGCTCGACGACGTGCTCTCCGAACTCGATCCCGAGCGCCAGCGCGCCTTTTTGCGCGGAGTCGGCTCGTTCGAACAAGCCTTCGTGACGACAACCCACGACGTCGACGTGCCGGTGGCCGCCGCGTACCGGATCGCAAACGCGAGTTTGGAGCGGGTAGCGTGAGCCTGCGCCCGCTGAGCGCCGCGCTCGAAGGCTGGTCGCCGGCACGCGGAATCGCGCCGGAGCCGCTCCATGCGATCGCCGCTGCTTGGCCCGCGATCGTCGGTGCCGATGTCGCCGCTCATTGCGGTCCGCTCGAGATCGCCGGCGGGACGCTCGTGATCACGACCCGCTCGAGCGCGTGGAGCCAGCAGCTGCAATTCCTCTCGCTGCGGATTCTCGAGGGCGTGCGCGCGGTCGCCGCCGGTGCGACCGTCGAGCGTTTGAGCTTTCGGGTCGGGGTGCCCCGGCGAGGTGAACGGCCGGCGTCCGTCAGTGCGCCGCGCGCCTCGGCAAAACGGCATTTCCGCGAATCGGTCAGCGCGCCGGCTGTTGATTTGGCCGAAGCACTCGAGCGCTTGCGCCGCCGGATTCGGGCGCTGCGCCGGACGGCAAGCGTCGTCTGCAGCGGATGTGGAGCGCCCCTCGACGGCGGCCCGGTCGCGCTCTGCGCGCCGTGCGCAGGCGAGGCGCAGGGCAGTCAGCGGACCGAGTTGCAGCGGTTGCTCTATATGGCGCCGTGGCT
>Ga0302326_10019834_pt1 | contig 13859 bp, 8 predicted proteins | sample Palsa_T0_3_FD_202264 | JGI IMG/M metagenome (GOLD analysis project Ga0302326, IMG submission 202264) | Peat permafrost microbial communities from Stordalen Mire near Abisko, Sweden - Palsa_T0_3 | ecosystem: Environmental > Terrestrial > Soil > Palsa > Peat permafrost | place: Sweden: Abisko... | reverse complement strand
AGGTGATTCGTCGGCTCGTCGAACACCAGAATATTTGGCTTCTGCATCATCAGTTTGCAGAACAGCAGCCGCGCCGCCTCCCCGCCGGACAGCGCCTCAGTCGGCTTCAGCCCCTCTTCACCGCTGAATAGCATCTGCCCGAGGATGCCGCGAATATCTTCCTTCGTCGCCTTCTCGTCAAACTGATGCAGCCACTCCGCAGCCGTCATGCCCTTCTCGATGGCGGAGGTATGATCCTGCGCGAAGTAACCGATCTGCGCCTCGTGCCCCCACTTCACCGTGCCGGCATCGCGGCCGTCAGCCTCCGGAGTGATCCCGGGAGCATCGGCCAGCAGCGCCTTCAACAGCGTCGTCTTACCCTGGCCGTTGCGGCCGATGAGAGCAATCTTCTCGCCGCGCATCACCGCGCCAGTAAATCCCTTGAGGATTTCCTGCTCTCCGTAAGATTTGCGCAAGCCTTCGTACTCCAGAATGTGCTTGCCCGACGGCCGGAGAATATCGAAGCGAATGTAAGGCCGTTGGATATTCGACCGCGCCAGCTCGCTCGTCTGCAGCCGCTCGACTTCCTTCTTCCGCGAAGTCACCTGGCTGGATCGCGTGCCCGCGCCGAAGCGCGAAATGAACTCATTCAGCTGCGCAATCTTCTTCTCCCGCGCCTCATTCTGCGACTCCAGACGCGACCGCACCTGCGTCTTCGCCAGCACCATGTCGTCGTAGCCGCCGGTGTAGGTAATGATCGTCTCGTAGTCGATGTCCGCAATATGCGTGCACACGTTATTGAGAAAGTGCCGGTCGTGCGAGATCGTGATCAGCGTTCCCTCGCGGCGAATCAGGAAATCTTCGAGCCAGTGGATCGAGTCAAGGTCGAGATAGTTGGTCGGCTCATCCAGCAGCAGCGCCTGCGGATTGCCGAACAGCGCCTGCGCCAGCAGCACGCGAACCTTCTGCCCGCCCTGCATCTCGCCCATCTTGCGGTCGTGCAGCTCGTCAGGAATATCGAGCCCCTGCAGCAGAATCGCAGCGTCGGACTCGGCCGTGTAGCCGTCCTCTTCGCCGACGATGCCTTCGAGCTCGCCGATGCGGATGCCATCCGCATCTGTCAGCTCAGCTTTCTCGTAGAGCTTGTCGCGCTCTTCCATCGCCGCCCACAGTGGCTTGTTGCCCATGATGACGGTATCGACGACGCGAAACGCGTCGAAGGCATATTGGTCCTGCTTGAGCACGCCAAGCTTGCGCGGACGAACAACATTGCCCTTTTGCGGGTCGATGTCCCCGGCAAGGACTTTCATGAACGTGGATTTGCCGGACCCATTGGGTCCAGTCAGACCGTAGCGGCGGCCAGCCGTAAAGGTTACGGAGACATCCTCGAACAGGACTTTCCCTCCGAACCGCATCGAGACATTGGAAACTGAAAGCATGGGAATCTCTATTTTCCCATGAATCGGGCTGTGCCGCATCGGCCGCGGGCGATTTAGAACTTCGCTAAATCAACCATGGCCTTCAGGAAATCCTCCGGCTGCGGCAGGATGGCGTCTTCGAGCAGCGGCTGGTAGGCAACGAACAGGTCCTTCGCGGCGACACGCTTGACGGGCGCATCGAGGTCCTCGAATAACTCGTCGGCGATACGCGCTGCGATTTCGGCGCCGAAGCCGAAGCTGAGCATGTCTTCGTGAGCGACGATGACGCGGCTGGTCTTGCGCACCGAAGTCGCGATGCCCTCCCAGTCATACGGGCTCAGCGAGCGTAGATCGAGCACTTCAACGCTCAGATTGTGCTCGCGCTCGGCACGCTGCGCAGCTTGCAGAGCGCGTGGAACCGTCGCCCCGTAAGTAACGACGGTGATATCGGCGCCTTCACGGACGACTTTCAGCTTGCCGAACGGGATGGTGTAATCGGGCCCCGGATAAGCGGCGCGGCCGAACGTTTCGCGATAGAGCCGCTTGTGCTCGAGAAACAGTACGGGATCGTCGCAGCGCAGCGCGGTACGCAGCAAGCCGTTCGCATCCAGCGCGTTCGACGGGAAGATGACCCGCATCCCCGGTGTGTGGGTGAAAATGCTCTCCCCGCATTGCGAGTGGTAAATCGAGCCGCCAGTTAGATACCCCCCGATGGCAACGCGAATGACAGCGGGCGCGGAAAAGGTGTTATTCGAGCGCCAGCGGATCGTCGGCAGCTCGTCGCGCAGCTGCTGCATCGCAGGCCAGATGTAGTCGAAGAACTGGATCTCGCCGACCGGCTTCATGCCGCGGGTCGCCATGCCGGTAGCGCGGCCGACGATCGTGGCCTCCGCAAGCTGCGAATTGAACACTCGCTGGCTGCCGAATTGGGCCTGCAAGCCGGCGGTCAGCTTAAAGACGCCTCCCTTGCCCTTCACTGACTTGTTCTTGAGGTATTCTTCGCGGCTGCAGTCGGCCACATCCTCGCCGAAAAGAACGATTCGCGGATCGCGCTGCATCTCGTCGCGCAGGCAGGAATTGATTAGGTCAGCCATGGTGCGCTCTGTGGCATCGGCGGTGTTGGCCGGTGCGACAGCGAGCGCATCCGACGTCGGGTCGAAATCTTCGCTGTAAACGAAGTGGCTGATGCTGCTCGCTTCCGGCAGCGGCGCGCGCAAAACGCGATCGGTGGCCGCCTGGATTTCATCGTCAACCTGTTTTTCGAGATTGGTGATGCCGGCTTCGTCGAGGACGCCTTCGCGAATGAGAAACAGCTGCCACTTGGTAAGAGGATCACGGTGCGCGTCAGCGGTCCGCTCAGCATCGGGTCGGTAAGCGCGCTCGTCGTCGGAGAGTGAATGCGAATAGGGGCGAACGACGTGCCCGTGAACAAAGGCCGGACCAAAGCCGGCGCGGCAGTGCGCCACCGCATCGCGAAAGGCCGCGTAGCTGGCCAGAGGATCGGTGCCGTCGACCTCAGCGAAATAGAAGTTGGGGAAATTTGCGACCAGCTTCGAGATGTTGCCGCCTGCCGTGTTGACTTCTACTGGAGTCGAGATGGCGTAGCCGTTGTCTTCGACAACAAACAGTACGGGCAGCTTGAGATTTGAGGCCGCGTTCAGCGACTCCCAGAATTCGCCCTGGCTGGTCGTGCCATCGCCAACGGAGGTGTAAACGACCTCGTCGCCAGAGAACGAAATGTTGTGAAACTCGCGATAGTCGCCCGGCTGCTTCTCGGCCGCCTTCGGATGGCTGGCAAAATAGCGGCCCGCCTCCGCGCAGCCCACCGCCTGCAAGCATTGCGAGCCGGTCGGGGAGGACTGGGTGACGATGTTGAGCTTCTTGCTGCCCCAGTGGGATGGCATCTGGCGGCCGCCACTCGACGGGTCATCGGCCGCGCCGACCGCTTGCAGCAGCATATCTTCGGCAGTCACCCCCAGCCCGAGGCACAGGGCGCGGTCGCGATAGTAGGGATAAAACCAGTCCTTGCCCGGCTTCAGCGCCTTGGCCGCCGCTACGAGGAATGCTTCGTGGCCTGCGCCAGAGATCTGAAAAAAGATCTTCTGCTGCCGTTTGAGCAGGATTTCGCGATCATCGATTCGCCGGGACAAATACATGACCCGGTAGATCTCGACGAGTTCCCGCGAGCTTAACCCCTCGAATTTCTTCTGCTGCACGACACGGGAAGCCTCGGTGACGGCCATGGTCCCTCCCCTCAAGGATAGGCAGAACGCCCAGCCGATTGTATCCGTTTGTCGTGTCAACAGAACAGACGGTACATGTGGGTTTCTAGGAAATCCGGCTGGATCGGAGGAGACTATTGCAAGGCAGCCTCCGCATTGACGGCGTTGATTGCGACTCCGCTCGGAGCAGAAAGCGGTTGCGCGCTGCTGCGGAGCAGCGCCGCAATTTGCGCAGGCCCCCAGTCCGGGTGCGCCGCTTTCACTAATGCCGCGACGCCTGCGACGAGAGGAGCGGATGCGGACGTACCTACGGCTTCTACATATGCTGCGTGGCCAAAACCGAAGCAGCCGAAGCTGAGGCCGGGTTGCGATGGCAGGCCGTCGCCTGTGTCCGGCAAGCCGGTGCTGCAAGCTCCGCGGACGAAACCGGAGATTCCGGCTCCATTCAGCGGACCGGAGGGATAGCTGCCTCCCGGGGCCGCAACCGATTGAATGGTGGTGCCGTAATTGCTGTAATACGCCAGCGATACTGGGCCTGCCTCGCAGGTCGCACCAGTATTCGTATTCTGCGCGCATTGCGGATTCGTCGTGGCGACCACGGCTAGAACATCTTCTGCTTGCGCCGGCATTTCGATGTAGCGATTGTTGTCCAGCGACTCACCGTCATTGCCGGCTGCGGCGATGATCAGCGCTCCTTCCTGCGCGGCGTTGTAAGCCGCCCGGTTGAAGGCAGCGATCGTGCCTTCCGCCTCACCCGAGTAGCTGTCGAGCAAGCCTCCGGCAGAAATGGAGATGATGTCCGCGTGCTGCGCCGAGGCAGTCGCGATGCCGGCAATAATCCAGCTCATCAGGCCATCCGCGTCGCCCTGCTCACACAGTGCTGTTGCAGATGAACTTCCGGCCGCGGGCACACGCTCCAGAACTTTGATGTTGAGCAGCGAGGCCTTGGGCGCGACTCCCACGACCATACCGGTATCCGGCCCCAAAGCGGCAGCGGCGAGCGATGCCGTCCAGGTGCCGTGGCCGGCCTGGTCCTCCGGAGAGCCGTCGTCGCAGGGACTGGGCAGCGCTGTCTGGTCGACCAGGCTGGTTGCATAAATCAGGTTGGGACGGGTGTCGGGATGAGAGGAAGAGATACCAGAGTCCAGGACCGCAATACGGACTCCCTGGCCCATGGTGACGTCCCAGGGCCCATGAGCCGGTCCTCCGGCCACGCCCGCACCGTATCCGCCGACTTCTTTCACTGCCCAGCCCTGCGGTGTCGATGTATAAAACCAATCCGAATTCGGTTTCGGGCCGACAGTCACGGGTCGTGTTTCCAAAAGCCGGCTGGCGTGCATCCGCCGGTCGTGAACCACGTAAGCGACCGAAGGATCGGCCTGAAGCTCGGCCTGCAGAGCTGCGATCCGGGAACTGGCTTCGGCTATGTCGCGGTCGCTGGCCTGAATCACGGCCATCCCCCAACGCGGAACCGCCGCCACCACTTTGGCTTTGTCGGGCTGCAGGTGAGTTGCGAGCGTCTCGGGTAGCGCGTGGTCCTTATAGACCACGATCAGGCGATTGGCCACCAAGTCCGGGTCGTGCGTCGCGACGGCGGGCGTGTTCTGGCAGCGGCCGTTGAGCACCGCAAACAGCAGCATCGCGTAACGAAGGCCGACAATCATTGTCTGGCGCAGGGTTCGAAGCGAGAGTTCTTTGGGCAGCTCGTGCATGATGCACCTCCTAGTCGATTGCTTCATCGGCCGGACTTCGCCATTTCGTATGCCGTATTTCGGGATTTTTGCGTTATCTGCGTGCCTTCGTGTTCGAATCGAAACAGCCTGGGCCTGGCTCTCCATTTCGGGATGCCGCCTGATCTTCCGTCCGCTCGACGAGAAGCATTGCAGCCGGCAGCACCCGGAGATGCTCTGCAATAGAGTTGACCCTCATGAAATTGGCGTGATTCAATAACGCGTTCGGGATGCTGTGGCAATCCCCGGAGAGAAAACCGCCATTCTGGGTATGCATCGGGCCGCGTCGTAGCATCGAATCTGCCGACAGATGCGGAAGCAAACGTAGGCTTGGCAAACAGGGCTCTGCTCGACGCAATTTGTGTGTGCGGGCTCGGATTACCTCAAACAGAACGAAGGAGTAACAAATGTTTTTTGGATTCGCCATGTGGCAAGCACCACTGGCACCTGCGGTTGACGGCAAAATGTTTCTCTGGCTGGCCATGGGTGTGGGCGCCCTGGCGTTGATTGTTGCCCTGCTTTTTGCCCGCGCTGTCATCGGGTCCGACAAAGGCACCCCGGAAATGCAGAGCATTGCGAGTGCCATTCGCGAAGGCGCCGAAGCATTCATGAGCCAGCAGTACCGCACCATCGGACTGATCGCGATTGTCCTCGCCGTATTGCTCTTTTTTGGTTACAAAATATCTCCCCGCACCGCACCCTACGCGACCAAGACAGTAGTCAGCTTCCTGATCGGCGCGCTTTGCTCCGGGCTTTCCGGGTTCACTGGTATGTATGTTTCGATCCGCGCAAACCTGCGGACTGCCTCTGCTGCTCGCACCAGCCTGAACAGCGCCTTGCAGATGGCGCTGCGCGGGGGCGCTGTCACCGGCCTCGTCGTCGTAGCCCTTTCGTTGCTCGGCATCGGCGTCCTCTTCCTCGCCTTTGGTGGGTTGGAAAATCCCCAGGCGGTCCCTTATCAATTGGTCGGCTTCGGTTTCGGTGCCTCGCTGATCGCACTCTTCGCCCAGTTGGGCGGCGGCATTTACACCAAGGCTGCTGACGTCGGCGCCGATCTTGTCGGCAAAGTTGAAGCCGGCATCCCCGAAGACGACCCGCGCAATCCGGCCGTCATTGCAGATCTCGTCGGCGACAACGTCGGTGACTGTGCAGGCCGTGGTGCAGACATCTTCGAGTCCACCGCCGCAGAAAACGTCGGCGCCATGATCCTCGGCGCGGCGCTCTACCCCGTCTTCGGCATCAAGGGCATTTTGTTCCCGCTCATCGTTCACGCCATTAACCTGATCGCCAGCTGCATTGGCGTCATCGTCGTCAAGGCGAAAGAAACTGAAGATCCGATGCACGCGCTCAACCGCGGCTACTACCTGACCACGTTCCTAGCGCTGCTCGGATTTGCCGGCGCGGTCTACACCATGCTCGAAGGCCGATGGTGGCTGCTCGCCGCTGGCGTTGTCGGCATCCTCACCTCGTTCCTGTTCGTTTACATCACCGAGTACTACACCGAGACGCGGTACAAACCAGTCCGCTCCATTGCTGAAGCCTCACTCACCGGCCCGGCGACCAACATTATTAGTGGTCTCGCCGTTGGCATGGAGACACCCGCGCTGCCGGTGCTGGTCATCAGTGGCGCGCTACTGGCCAGCTACTACTGCGGTGTTCGCGCACTGGCGGACCATGCCGAAATCGCCTCCTACGCCAAAGGTATTTATGGGACCGCGATTGCAACCATGGGCATGCTCAGCTCCGCGGTCTACATTCTTGCGATGGATACCTTCGGTCCCATCACCGACAATGCCGGCGGGATCATCGAGATGTCGAATCAGCCGGACGACATCCGCCGCAAGACCGACAAGCTGGACGCCGCCGGCAACACCACCAAGGCGCTGACTAAGGGTTATGCCATCGGCTCCGCGTCGTTGGCTGCGTTTCTGCTGTTCTCTGCTTACCTCGAGGAAGTTCGCGCGATCGTCGTCGACAAAATTGATACCGCGCACGCTGCCGGCATTTCTACTTTTCTGCCCGCTGGGTGGACGTTCTCGAACATCAACCTGGCCAGCGTTCCGGTTTTCGTCGGCGCGCTGCTCGGCGCCATGCTGGTCTACCTGTTCTCCTCGCTCGCCATCAAGGCAGTAGGTCGCACAGCGCAATACGTCATCAGCGATGTCCGTCAGCAGTTCAAGGAGAACCCCGGCATCATGGCCGGAACCAGCAAGCCGGATTATGGCCGCTGCGTCCGCATCGTCACCACGGCGGCCCTGAAGCAGATGGTGCTCCCGGGATTGCTGGTCGTCGCCATGCCGGTGGTTGTCGGCGTCCTCTTCCGTCACCTCAGCTCGTCCTATCACGCGTCGGAATCGACCAACGTGCCGATGATCAATGGCCTGCCCGTCAACCTGGGCGGCGTCGAGGCGGTCGCCGCACTGCTCATGGTCGGAACCATCTCCGGCATTCTCATGGCCATGCTGATGAACAACGCCGGCGGCGCGTGGGACAACGCGAAGAAGCTGATCGAAACCGGCGAGTACGGCGGCAAGCGCTCCGACGCGCACAAAGCTGCAGTGGTCGGCGATACGGTGGGCGATCCCTTCAAGGACACGGCGGGCCCATCGCTGCACGTCCTCATCAAATTGCTGGCGACCATCACGCTGGTCATGGCGCCACTTTTTCTGTAATCAAAACGCGACAGCGGCAAAGCCGGTTCACCAAAAAAGGACCGGCTTTGCTATTGCTGCCTCATCTTTTCCTTCACACTCCGGGCCAGCTTTTCAATCTGCTCAGCTTTGCGAATTACATCCAGGGACAGTTCTTCCTTGTCGGCCTTATCGACCGCGGCCTGCAACTCTGTGGCTAGCTGCAAGAGCGTCCGCGTGTCCTGCTGGATGTGTTTGAAGCGATCGGAGACCTGAGCCTCCTCCATCTTGTGATCTGCGCGTCCCTGAATCGGGTCCCCAGGTGCAGGCTGGGACAGACTGCCCGGACGCATTCCCTGCGGAGGCCCCTGCTGCAGAATCTGTGCCGAGCTGGACCGGCTCGCCGCCAGCCACAGGCACACAAAAGCAATCGCAGCCAGCGAAATGCGACTTGACCTGCATCTCAGACAAAACGACAAGTAAGAATGTAGCGGGTTCATGAGGCGAATTATAGGAGCGGCTCACGCAGCTTGCACACGCTTCGGTCGCGAACCATGTTCACTGAGCACAATGTTCCGCCAGCCTTGATAATTGTGATGCAGATGATGCCCATGCCCGCCGCAACTCACTCCGCTCCCGCCAGGACCGCTGCTCCGACCGGCCCCGACATTCCAAACCCGTACGCCCTTGAGCATGAGCATTTCTGGCGGCATCTTTGGCGTGACTGGCAGAGTGATTTCCTCACCTTTCTGCACGCCGACCTGCCCAAACTGGTCGTCGTCGCCATCATCACGCTTGTCCTGTGGCAGCTCCTGCACTTCATCACGCGACGGCTGAAGCGGCTGGATGATCCGAAGTTGGTTGGCCCCAGCCGCGCCTCGCAGATCCGGACGCTGGCCAGCGTCATCCAGACAGCGGGCGTTGGCCTCATCATTTTCCATGCCGCGCTGCAGGCCCTGGAGATCTTCAACATCAATGTCACACCGCTGATCGCCTCGGCTGGCGTTGCGGGCATCGCCGTCGGCTTCGGCGCGCAGACGATCGTTCATGACGTCATTAACGGCATGTTGATCCTGATCGAGAACCAGTTCAATGTCGGCGATGTCGTCAAGGTTGCCAGCCTCACCGGCACCGTCGAGCTGATGAGCCTGCGCAAGACTACTCTGCGCGACGGCGGCGACGGCACCCTGTACACGGTGCCCAACAGCCAGATCACCACGGTCTCCAACCTGACTCGCGACTGGTCACAAATCCAGGTCAATATTTCGGTCGACTACCGCGAAGATCCTGACCGCGTCATCGCCATCCTCACCCAGCTGGCAAACCAAGCTGCCAAGCAGCCAGCTTTCGCGCCGATCATGACGGGCGCACCCAGTGTGCTGGGCATCGATGCGTTCAAGGGCTCGGAGGTCATTTACCCAGTCGTCTTCAAAACGACGGCCAACAATCAGTGGGGACTGTCGCGCGAATTCCGCAGACTGGTCAAAATCCGTTTCGCCAAGGAGCGCATTTTGCTCGGCGATCCTCAGCGGGTCTACAACTACGCGCCGACCGACAAGTCGCAGCCCACGGCGCAGGTCGCTCCCAACGTCGAGGGGCAGGGGCAGGCCCCCCAAACGCCAGCCGGCCAGACTCTGTCGCAAACGGATCCAACTCCAAAAAGCTGACTGCTAAATCGCCGGCTGCTGCAACGAGCTCGCAATCTGCTCGGCCAACGTGAGCGGATCGGTGACCGGCGGCAGGCACTGGCTGCCCGTGCACACGATCGCCACGCTCGATTGCGAATTTAGATTCGGCAGCGTCTCTGCCAGTGCGGGTGGCAAATTGGACGAGCAACATTGCGCGTGGGTAAACCGCAGCACCGTCTTATTCGCCAACCAGGGCGCCGCCGCCACCGCGGCCAGCGACTCGGCAGCCTGATCCTCACCGACGACGACAACCTGAACCGGCGGGTAGAGCCAGCGCGTCAGCGCGAGACCATATGTCCCCGCATACAGTCCGAAGTGTTCGACGACGCCGGCGAAGCTTTCCAACACCTGCTCCGCGATATCCCGATAATTTGCCTGCCCACTCAGCGCATGCAAACGCAGCAGCACCGAAACGGCCGCGGGATTGCCGGCCGGCGTCGGCGAATCCTGCAGTGGCTTCCGACGAATGGACAGCGCGCCGATGGCGGCGTCATCCGGCTCCGCGTCAAAAAATCCCGGCGTCGTCGGGTCGTACAACCGCGCGATCATCGCGTCGGCCAGCTTCCCGGCAAACTCGTAGTACCGAAAATCTGCCGTGGCTTCCCATGCATCGAGACAAGCCTGCGTCAGGAACACGTAATCATCCAGCAATCCCGGAACCCGCGCCGATTGCGTCGCATCGCCGTAGGCAATGACATGGCTCAATCCCTCTGCGTCATTCCAGGCTTCAGTCAGTGCACGGTCTAGCGTCAGCAGCGCAAACTGTCGCACTTGCGGCAAATTCAATGCGCGCGCCGCCTCGAGGAATGCCGAAATCGCCAAACCGTTCCAGTTTGTATACAGCGTCTTATCTAAATATGGAGTCATCCGCGTCAGCCGATGCGCATAAAGCTTCCGCTTCGCCGAGGACAGTATCCCGGCGGCTTGCTCCGCGGGAATTTGCAGCGAGGCCGCAACCTCATCCAGTGAATGGTTGACATGCAAGACGTTGCGCGCGGGATCGTGGTGCATGTCCCCGACTTCGCCGATGTCGTAATACTGCGTCGCCAATAAAAATTCCGGGCCGCTCAATACTTCAACCGCTTCGGCTCGCGTCCACGTGAAGTAGTCGCCATCGTCGTCGAGCGAAATATCGGCATCCTGCGACGCATAGAAACCGCCGCGCTCGCGGTCGCTGAGCACCTCTTCCATGAAGCGAATACTCTCCCGTGCGGTGTGTGCGCATTCGGCGTCGGCGAAGGTGACAAACGCGTGCGCGTAGCAGCGCAGCATCTCCGAGTTGTCGTAGGACATCTTCTCGAAGTGCGGCACCACCCAGCGCTCGTCCACCGAATAGCGATGGAAGCCGCCGGCCAGTTGATCGAAGACGCCGCCGGCCGCCATTTTGTGCAGCGTCACCAGTGCAGCGTTGCGCGGCGCAGCATCACCGGTGCGCGCTGCCTGGTCGAGCAGCAAATCCAGCGCCGCGGGATGAGGAAACTTCGGCTGCGTGCCGAAGCCGCCGTAGCGCGGGTCAAATTGGCTGACCGCATGCTGCACGATTTTTTCGAGCAGCTCGGGACGCAAATCTCCCGAGCGCCCGGCGAAGCCCTCGTTGTGCGCGATGGCGGACATGATCGAGGCCGCTGACTCTTCCATCTCTTCGTTCTTGTTGGCGAACACATCCGCCATCGCGCTCAGCACGCGCGGCAAGCCGGGCCGCCCGTAGCGGTCCTCAGGCGGAAAATATGTGCCTCCAAAAAAGGGCTTTCCCTGGGAAGTCAGGAAGGCGGTCAGCGGCCAGCCTCCCTGGCCGGAGATGGCAGAAATGGCAGACTGGTAGCGCGCGTCAACATCGGGCCGCTCATCGCGATCCACTTTGATGGCGATGAAATTCTGATTGATAAACGCCGCAATGGCAACGTTTTCATAGGACTCGCGGTCCATGACGTGGCACCAGTGACACCACACCGCGCCGACATCCAGCAGGATTGGCTTCTGCTCCTTTTGTGCTTTGGCGAACGCAGCTTCGCCCCAGGGATGCCACTCGACAGGCTGATGCGCAGCGGAGCGCAGGTAGGACGACGCGGAGGAGGCGAGCTGGTTCATGCTTCCAGTTTATCGAGGATGTCACGGTGCGTTCGTCGTCGGCTAATACCAGCGCGGGTTCTGGAAAAAATGAGGAAAATTGTAATTGAAAGTGCACAGATAATTTTGTATAACCATTCCTTCATCGGCCGGTTGCAAATTCGAGTGAAGCGCAGCCGGAATCTCGAAACCAGATGAGCGTGAGCGCAGTTTTGGCGAAGGGGATTGCGTACGGCTTCCAATACTCCTTTGATCAGCGATCCGCTCTACCGGAGGACTGCCCTCGACGGTCCTCCGGATTTTATTTTTGGCGGCTTTGAAGTTCTTTTTTCACCGCGAGCAATGTCTCCGCTTTTTCACTCAGCCGGAAATACCAGAAGATTGCGCCCAGCGAACAGACCAGCATGAAGCTGAAGGTCTCAAGAAATATCGGCCAATCCATCAGGTGGGTTCGCGGATCCTTGCGGTGAATAAAAAAGAGCGTCGTCCCCAATAACGCGGGAGCGAGCAGGCCCAGCGGCAGCGCAGTCGCATACGTCCACCTCATGTGGCGACGCATCGACTCCGTCGGCCACAGGACCAGCATTGCCAATCCGAAGATGGACCACGTGATGGCCGCGATTAATCCCTGGAACACCGACACCGTCAGCAATGTGGATATCGCAAACCCCGGGTACTTGACCAGCGCCTGCCAGTTCGATGGAAATCTTAGCAGAACGATAAGCATGCCCACAGGAATGGCCGCGAGCTCTCCGTAGAAAAGCGCGACCAGCCCGAGCCCCATGCGCTGGCTGCGTTTCATAAGCCGTGCAAGAGCCGCTTGGTGACGGACGTGTAGAGGTTGATCGCGTCGAACAGATCTTTCTTGGCGAGTTTTTCGTGCGGGGTGTGCGCCACGTGAATGGTCCCCGGTCCAAACAGAAATGGCTGCCCCCACGCTGGCAACGACGGCACGTCAGTCGCGAAGGATGCCACCATTGTCGGCAATCCTGACAGCGGTTGAAAGCGGATGAAGGGATTTTCCTTCTCGCAGACCAGCTCGACACGCCCGGCAACCGCGGCTTCAATCTCTTTCAGCACCGGCGCACCCGGGCCAACCAGGCGCACCAATACTTTAGCTTCAGCGTAATCGGCAATCACGTTCGGAGCATGGCCACCTTGGATAACTCCGACATTCATCGTGCTGGGGCCAACATCCGGCTCGACCGGCAGCGGTAGCTTGAGCACATCGTCGAGCACCGTAATCAACTTGTGAATCGCCGACTCGCCCAACTCCGGATACGCAGAGTGCGCCATCTTGCCATGCGCATGAAACGTGATCCGCAGCGTGCCTTTGGAGGCGATGGCGATGCGGTTCTCCGTTGGCTCACCGTTGATGAGAAACCTGCTGCCCTTGGGGAAATGGTTGGCCGTCTTGGCGCCGATTGAATCGCGTTCTTCGCCGACGAGATAGAGCAGCGCGATTTTTTCACCGCTGGCGCGGAGCTGCTCCGCAGCCGCAATCTGCGCGGCAATGATTCCCTTCGCATCGCAGGACCCGCGTCCGTAGATAAATTCGCCGTCCTCGCTGCTGCCGATATAAGGCGGCACCGTATCCATGTGGGTCGACAGCACCAACTCCGGCGCCGTGTTCGGAATGCTGGCGTAGACGTTGAAGCGCTCCCTGCTGTCCTTTGTCGGGACTTGCATCCGCTCCACTTCGTACCCTTGCTGGCTCAGGAATGTGGCCAGAAAATGCCCGGCCTCCGCCTCGTTGCCCGAGGTGGAATCAATGTCCATGAGCTGTCGCGTGAGCTGAACCGGGTCGAGCGCCATTCGCATTCCAGAATAACCGACCACCTACAATCATAAGGTGGCGACGCTGCGTTCTTTTTTTCTCAACGGCAAAGTTGGCAAGCTGGAAGCGCTGCTCAACGAGGGCGCCGCGCACGCAAGGTATGCCGCCCTCATCGCCCATCCGCATCCAGCGGGCGGCGGCACGATGCACAACAAGGTCGTTTACCACGCCATGAAGACGCTGAGCAATCTGGGACTATCAGTCCTGCGTTTCAACTTCCGCAGCGTCGGGGCAAGTGAGGGCGAACACGACAACGGTCACGGCGAGCAAGATGATGTTCGCACCGCC
>Ga0302326_10019833_pt1 | contig 13859 bp, 10 predicted proteins | sample Palsa_T0_3_FD_202264 | JGI IMG/M metagenome (GOLD analysis project Ga0302326, IMG submission 202264) | Peat permafrost microbial communities from Stordalen Mire near Abisko, Sweden - Palsa_T0_3 | ecosystem: Environmental > Terrestrial > Soil > Palsa > Peat permafrost | place: Sweden: Abisko... | reverse complement strand
CCGGCGGCTGCGCGCACGCCGCGGCCAGCCCCTCCTACCGGCCCCCGCCCCGGCTCCGCGAGCACGTCACCGCCCGCGACCTGACCTGCCGCTCACCCCGCTGCCGCCAGCCCGCCTCACGCGCCGACCTCGACCACACCATCCCGTACGACGACGGCGGGCTCACCTGCCCCTGCAACCTCGGCGGCATGTGCAAACTCCACCACATCCTCAAGCACCACCCCCACTGGAAATGCCACCAGCTCACCCCAGGCACCTTCCGATGGGTCACGCCCAGCGGACGCACCTTCACCACCACCCCCGACACCTACCCCACCTGAGCAGCCTGTTGAAATCAGCCAGCTATTTCGACCTGAAAGGGTCGCCGGGCGGGTGAACGGGTCGGTGGCTTGCCCAGGAGATCACGCAGCTCGAGCTCCTGATCAGACGGATCGACCGCACCGACATCGATCGCACCGATACCGCGCGGAAATGATCGGTCAGATGGCAGTAGATGTGCGATCGCCTGTTGCGGAGGCGCGCGGGAGAACGACTGATGGTCAGGGCGCGTACTTCAGTACCAGTTCGCCGACGTGCGGGAGGGCGGCCTCGACGTGCCTGGCTGCGTTGCCGCGGACGGCGCCGTACGCCTTGATGACCGCGGGCCGGCCGGAGGCGGCCGCGCGGGCGTCGGTCACCGAGAGCAGGGCGCGGGCGACCTCCTCGCCGCGCTTGGCCAGGTAGTCGCCGAACTCCGAGCCGCCGGAGGTGCTGAAGTCCGCCCAGTACGGCTCGAGCTCGCCCGTCATCTGCGGAAGCAGGGAGTCCACCATGTGGCGGACGTGGCCCGGCAGGAAGGTGTTCACCGTCTTGTAGGCGAGCTTGACCGCGGTCCCGGAGATCCCGGACAGCTCCGAGACCTCCTGCTCGATCAGCGTGCAGCAGTCGGCGATCACCTGTGGCCGGATGTCTGGCGCGAGCAGGACCTGCTGAAGCGTGGCTGCCATGGGTCTGTTCTTCTCCTTGCCGCTGGGCGCTGCCCCCTGCATTCCGCACGCACTTTCGTGGCGCATGTCGCAGTGCGCCATCCGTCACTAGACGGCGAGCGCCCAGCGACGGTTTACCGCTTCCCGTCGTCGCACAGCGCGGCGAACCAGGACACCTCACACCCCACCGGGCCAGTATCCCTCGCGGCCAGTATCCCTCGCGGCCAGTATCCCTCGCGGCCAGCATCACGCAGCGCCGGCTGCGGGTGGCGTCCTGCCCGTGGACCTTGGCCAGTGGGTTCCCCCTCGTACCTGCAGACATCCTGTTGCGCAGCTCCCCATAACTGTATACAGTTTGAAGGTCCTGGCCCGCTGATCGCCGATGGTGCGGTGCCATGGCACCGCCGTTTCTTCGCACTGGACCGAAGGGAGGCCGATCGTGACCTCTTCTGCAGCTCCGTCCACCGCGGAGATGGTGCAGGAACTGTGGGACCGTCAGCAGATCAGCGACGTCATGCTGCGTTTCGGGCGCGGCCTGGATCTGCATGACTGGGAGATGTACGCGGCCACGCTGACCGATCCGTTCGAGGTGGATTTCTTTGACCTCACCGGGCGGCCGCCCGCCACCACCACCCCCAAGGACTGGGCGCGCTTCGCGAGCGCCTGCCTGGAGCGGCTGACCGTCCTGCACCAGTACTCAAACTTCCACGTCACCATCAACGGCGACGAGGCTGACGGCGTCTTTTACCACGTGTCGCGCCACCGGCTGCCGAACACCCGCGGCGACGACCATTACACCCAGTACGGCTGGTACGAGAACTCGTTCCGCCGCACGGCGGCCGGCTGGAAGATCAACAGGCTCAAGCACACCTTCCAGTGGTGTGACGGCAATCCGACCTTGATCGACTTGTCCGACCCGGCATGGCAGGAAGCCGCTGCCGCGGTCTTCGGATCCGACTGAGCATCCGGGTTTCTCTGGCACTGACGGTTTCTCGGCACTGACGGTTTCTCCGGCACTGAAAGGAACGGGCGCCATGACATCCACCCATGCCCTGGAGCATCACACCGCCCAGGTCAACGGAACCAGGCTGCACTACGTCACGGCCGGCCAGGGCCCGGCGGTGATGCTGCTGCACGGATGGCCGCAGACCTGGTACGAGTGGCGCCACGTGCTGGGCCTGCTCGCCGACGACTTCACCGTGGTCGCGCCGGACCTGCGCGGCTTCGGCTACTCAGCCAAGCCAGCCGCGGGTTACGACGCCGGCACCATGGCCGCCGACCTTGCCGCGCTGACCGACCACCTGGGCCTGAGCGACCTGACCGTGATCGGCCATGACTGGGGCGCGGTGTTCGGCTACGTCTACGCGGCGGCCTCACCCGACCAGGTATCGGCGCTGGGGATCGTCGAGATGGCCCTGCCGGGCGTCGGGGTCATGGAGCAGGCGATGGCACCCCAGCCCGGCGGCAACTTCCTGTGGCACATGGGCTTCCAGTCCGTCCCGGACCTTCCCGAGCTGCTGATCCAGGGCAAGGAACGGCCCTATCTGCGCTGGTTCTTCGAGCACTTCGCCTACGACCCCGCCGCCATCACCGCGGCCGACCTGGACGAGTACGTCGACGCCATCGGCCAGGTCGGGGCGCTGCGGGCGGGCCTGGCCGTCTACCAGGACTTCTTCCTCAGCGCCGAGCAGGTCGCCGCGCGCGCGAAGAAGCCGCTTTCGATTCCGGTGCGGGCCTACGGCGGCGCGGCCTGCCTCGGCGGCCTGACGCTGGCGTCGGTGCAGGCCGTCGCGCCGCGCGCCCAGGGCGGGGTCATCGACCGCTGCGGGCACTGGGCAGCAGAGGAACGGCCGGACTTCGTCGCCGACCTTGCCCGCGAGCTGGCTCGGGCGGAGTGAGAGTCGCGCGGCCAGCGTACCGGGCAAGAAAGTCATGGCATGTCGAGGATCCTCAAGAGGTCGCGGAGATCCGTGATCGTGTAGTCGGGCACGCAATCGCGGTGAACCTTTGTTGCCTGATCGGAATCGAACATCTGCTCATCCGGAGGGGATGAACGTCTGAGCGCTGGTTGCCGACCCGCCGTCGGTGAAGACGGTCACCGGGCCGGCCGACGCGCCAGCAGGAATCGGCAGCTGGCTCCATCGGCTTCGCATTCCCGGCCTCCCGCTACGCCTCGCGAGGGTCTACCTGGCCTGGATACGGCACCGCCGCCACCCGCGGATGACCAGCGGGCGCTCACCTGCGCGGGGCCAGCACGCCGCCGCCACCCGGCTCCGGCCCGGCGGACCTGACCCGCCCGGCGGGTCAGAAGCTCGCCGCCGCCTCGATCAGGTTGGCCATCTTGGGCTCGAGCACGGCCCGGTCGCGGGTCGCGTGCCGCCCGAACCCGCACGACGGCGCGATCCACAGCCGTTCCTCGCCGACCACGCGCGCCCAGTCGGCAGCACGGCTCTTGATCTTGGCGACCGGCTCGACCCAGTAGTTGGCCTCGTCCACGATTCCCGCGGCGAGCTGCATCGACTGCGGCAGGTCGCGGAACGCCTCGCGCTCGAGGTACTGGCTGAAGTACGACGCCTCCAGGGTGGCGACGTCGATGACGCCGTCCAGTTCCTGCAGGATCGGCACCCAGGGCGCGTTGCGCAGGACGCCGGAGAACGGCCGGCCCCGGTTGTTGCCGTTGCACAGGTGCAGGCCGCGGGTCATGCCGCTGACGCCGTCGAAGCAGGCGGCGATGACCGACGCGGCGCCGGCGGCCGGCATGGCACCGGTGTTGACCAGGATGCCGAGCACCGGCGCGTCGAGCTGAATGTGCGGGCAGCCTGCCTCGGCGAGGTCGCGGATCTCGCGGTTCACGATGCCCAGCAGGCCGGGCATCTGCTGCTGCATCGCCTCCTGCTGGTCGGCCGCCGCCACCAGCATCTCGAACGGGCTCACCACGGTGGCCTTGCGCACGCCGCCCGGCAACGCGGCCTCGCGGCGGTAGGCCGCGGCGTGGCCGAGGCCGTTCGGTGCCTCGATCTCGCCGTCGATGACGATGTGGCCGAGGTCGTCGTAGTCGAACTCGTCGTCCTCCGGCGGGACGTCGATGCTGATCCCGGTGAGCGACTTGGCGAGGTGCACGATGAACCGGTCGGCGAAGTACTCGCCGCCGGTCCACTCGGTGAACCCCAGCTCCCGCTGCTCGCCGATCGCGCGGGCGGCGCAGCGGTCCAGCAGCTCGCGCCCCTCGTCGTCGCCGAGCTCGCCGCGGTGGTAGCGCGCGAGCGCGTCCTCCTCCTCCGGATAAGGCCACCAGGAACCGACCACAGTCGTCCGCAATGCCACGTTATGACGCCTTTCATGAGGCTTGCTCGCCGATAGCCGAAGCCTAGGTCCGCGCGGGAGCATCTTGGGCAGTAACGGATACCCTGGCGCCCGCCCAGCTGCCCGGCGGCTCTGCACCGGGGCCAGTCAGGCAGCCATGAGCTAGCCGCAGCTCGTCAGGCGGGAAGCCGGAACGCCGCGTAGACGGCGCGATGGTCGCTGCCCGCCAAGCGGTGTACCGAGGCGGCAAGCACGGCGCACCGGGGGTCGACGAGGACGTGGTCGATCGTCAGCAGCGCGGGCTTTCCCACCGGTCCCCAGGTGGGGGACAGCCCGTTGCCCGCCTGGCTGGCGGCGTCGACGTGGCCCAGCCTCAGCAGCTGGCGGAACTGGGCATGGTCGGCGGTGGCGTTGAAGTCCCCGGCGAGCACCCGCGGGGGATCGGCGGGGGGTGGCAGCACGGCCAGTTCCTCCCGCCAGCGGGCGACGCTGCGCCGCGTCGACGGCGGCGCTGGCGCGCAAGGGTGGACGCAGACCAGGTCCACCCGCTGCCCGGCCGGCAGCTCCAGCCGGGCCGTCGGCTGGGCCATGGAGGTAGCCGCCAGGCGCAGCCCGCGGCTCAGCGGGAAACGGGCGTAGATGCCAGAGCCGCGCGGGCCGCCGTCCCTGGCGTCGGTCATCTCGTGCGGCAGGAGCTGGCGCAGCCCGGCCTGCTCGAGCCGCGCCGCCGCGCCGCCGGTCAGTTCCTGCAGGAACAGCACGTCGACGCCCTTGCACCGGACGAGGCCGGCCACGGCTTCCTGCGACGCGCGTCCGGCCAGCAGGTTCGCGGACAGCACGCGGAGCACCGGCCCGCGCGCCTGCGGCTGCGGGCGCCTGACCGCGCGCGGCAGCGTCACCGCGGTCAGCGCGGCCCCGGTGAGCGCGGCGGTGGCGGCCGCGCCCTTGCGCCGCAGCAGCACCGAGCCGGCCAGCGCGGCCAGCGCGGCCTGCGGAGTGAACGAGAGCACCGGCACCGCGGCGGCCTCGAGGCAGCGGAACCGATCGGCACCTGCCAGCCGGACCGTCCCCCACCCGGCGAGCCCGGCCGCGGCCGCCCGCGAAAGCTGCTTCATACCCCTCCGTCCGACGTCTCGCCCCAGAGACTACGGCCCCCGCCGCACCGCGATGGTCACCAGCCGCACCACGATGGTCACCGGTGGTTATGGCAGATGACTGACTACAGCGCATGCATCGAGTAGCATCGTGATCACTCTTAGTTTCAGCAGCTAGTTTCAGCAGCGTCCGCCGCTGCCGCCCGGGACGGGCCTTGAGCACTCACCTGGCCACCGCAAGAGGGGACCCTTGACCGGCCACGAAGACGCCCGGATGCCTGCTGCGCGGCCCCGCCGGTACCGGATCTCCGAACAGCGGCCTGCCGGGCTCGCCGCCTTACCCACCCCCGCGCGGGCCCGCGGATTACCGCATCGGCAGCAGGCGGGGATGGCCGCGCTGGTGGCGCGGCTGCGGACGGACCACCTGGTACGCAACTCGCTGTACCTGATCCTGAGCTCGGGCCTGCAGGCCGCGCTCGGCTTCGCGTTCTGGATCATCGTGGCGCGGCTGTTCAGCACCGGGGACGTGGGAAGAGCGAGCTCGCTGATCTCCGCCACGACGGTCAGCTCCTTCATCTCCCTGCTGGGGCTCAACAGCACCCTGGTCCGTTACCTGCCCACCGCCCCGGACCGGGACGCCCTGATCACCGCGGTGCTTGCGCTGGTCGCCTGCTGCGGGGCCGGGATCGGCTTGCTGTACGTACTGCTCACTCCGGTCATCGCGCCCCGTCTGGAGTTCGTCGAGCACGCACCGGCGCTGGCGGCCGGATTCGTGCTGCTGACGGCCGCCGCGAGCGTCAACCTGCTGACCGACTCCGTCTTCATCGCCGCACGCAAGGCGGGCTACAGCGCGCTGACCGACGGGGCAGCCGGCGGGATCACCAAGATCGTCTCCGGGGTGGTCCTCGTCGGCACCGGCTCCTACGGGCTCTTCTGCGCCTCGGCCGGCGGCTACGCCGCGGCGGCGCTGGCCAGCCTGGTGCTGATGACCACGGCGCTGCACTGGCGGCCGTCCCTGCGGGCGCCGCTGCGGACGCTCAGGCCGCTGGTCCGGTTCTCCGGCGCCAGCTACGCGGGGAACGTCTTGAACCTGCTTCCCACCCTGGTCGTCCCGCTCATCGTCCTCGATCGTCTCGGCGCGTCCTCGGCGGCCTACTACTTCGTCGCGTTCCAGATGGCGACGTTGCTGTACTCGGCGGCGTGGGCCGTGGAGCAGGCCTTTCTGGCCGAAGGATCGCATGCCGGGGTCGATCTGCGGGAGCTGCTGAAGCGCAGCAGGCGCGTCATCGTCGCGCTGTGCCTGCCGGCCTGCCTGGTGCTGGTCGTCTCCGCGCACTGGGTGCTGCTGGCGTTCGGGACGAGGTACAGCCAGCACGGGACGCTCAGCCTCATACTGCTCGCGCTCGCCGCCATTCCGATCGCCGCGAACAACTGGCTGCTGACCGTGCTCCGGCTGTCGGGCCGGCTCCAGGTGATCGTCGCGAGCAGCGCGGTCTACGCCGTCGGCATCTGCGGCCTGGCATGGCTGCTGGCGCCGCACGGCCTGACCACGCTGACCGCGGCATGGCCGCTCGGCGGCCTGCTCGGCGCAGCCGTTGCCGCGCTGCCGCGCCGTCCGCCGGCCCGCCATCGGCGAACCGGCCCGAACCCGGCACCGGACCCGGCACCGGACCCGCCCGGACCCGGCACCGGACCTGCCCGGACCCGGCACCGGACCCGCCCGGGGATCCGACCGAACCCATCCGAACCCAGCACCGGACCCATCCGGACCCGACCAGGGGGAAGTGCATGAACGACGTTGAGGCCGCCAGTGCCGGCCCCCTTAACGTGCTGATCGTCTCCGCCTACGCCGATCCCCATGTCGGCGGCGTCGAGGTCGTCGTCGGCCAGCAGGCACGCACGCTGGCCGCGCTCGGCCACGACGTGACGGTCGTCACCAGCCGGTGCGGCCCGGGCGGGGCCGCCCGGGAGCAGGCGGACGGCTACACGGTCGTCCGCGTCCCGGCGTGGAACGGCCTGGAGCACAGCCGGGGAGTCCCGTTCCCGGTGTGGAGCCCTGGCGCGGCGCGGCGGCTCGGCGCGCTGGTCCGCGACGCCGACGTGGTGCACGTGCACGACGTCTACCACGGGTCGTCCGTCCTCGCCGCAGTGCTGGCCAGGCGCCGCCGGCGGTCGCTGTTCGTCACCCAGCACGTGGCCATCGTGGCGCACGACAAGGCGGTCGTGGAGCTCGCCCAGAAGCTGGTCTACTGCTGCGCCGGCCGGCTCTTGTGGCGCTGGGCGACGACGATAACGGTCTACAACCCGATCGTGGCCGCCTTCCTGGGTCGCCGCGGCGTGCCGGCCGGCAAGGTCAGGCTCGTCTACAACGGCATCGACACCCGCCGGTTCTGCCCGGGCGATCCCGGTGCCGTGCGCGCCACGCGGGCGAGGTACGGCCTTGCGCCTCAGCTGCCCGTCGTCCTGTTCGCCGGCCGCCTGGTGCCCAAGAAGGGGTTCCAGAAGCTGCTCGACGCCCGCGGCCCGGAGTACCAGGTGGTGCTGGCCGGGCCCGGCCAGATCCCCGGCCACGTCCCCGCGGGCGTGCGGTTCCTGGGCCCGGTCAGCCGCGAGCAGCTGCGAGACCTGTACCAGGCGAGCGACATCTTCGCCCTTCCCGCGGCCGGGGAGATGCTGACGCTGGCGATGCAGGAGGCGATGTCCTGCGGGCTGCCGGTCGTCGCGACCGCCGACGAGGCGTACGCCGGGTACGACCTCGACCCGTCCGGCGTGGCCCTGGTCACTCCCGAGCCGGCGGTACTCCGCCAGACGTTCCTCGACATCCTGGGCGACCCCGACCGCGCGCGGCACATGCGGGCCTATTCCAGGCGCCTGGCGCAGCAGCGGTTCGACTGGCAGGCGAACGCCGAGCACCTGGAATCGGACTACGACCGCGTGCGGGAACCACGGCGCCGTCCCGGCCGCCGGGTCCAGGCAGCCGCGCCGGGACCAGCCGCGGCGCCGACCGCGGCGCCGACCGCGGCGCCGACCGCGGCGCCGACCGCGGCGCCGACCGCGGCGCCGACCGTGGCGCCGACCGTGGCGCCGACCGTGGCGCCGACCGCGGCGCCGACCGCGGCGCCGACTGCGGCGGGCCAGCCGACGGCCGGCGAAGAGCGTTGAGAGCGGCGCGGCGCCGCCCCGGCCGGCGCAGGAGGGCACCGGCGCGCGGTGACTCCGAGCCCGGGACACGGCGGTGGTGGCCGGCCCTGACGGCGATCGCGGCGCTCGCCGTCGGAGCCAGCCTGCTCTTTCCGGCAGGCCGGCACCAGTGGGCGCTGTCGCTCTTCCGGCAGCCGGCCCGATACACCGCCTTGTACTTCAACCGCGCGTGGGCGCTGCCGGCCTCCGCCGTCGTCAGGAGGCCGATCGCCATCTCCTTCACGGTCCGCAACCAGGAGGGGCAGGCGGAGGACTACCGGTACGTCCTGGCCGCGAGCAGCAGGGGACGGTCCCGCGTGCTGCGACGGTCGAGGAGGACCGTCGCCGCCGGAGCCGCGTGGACCGTGTCGACCAGGGTCCGCCCGGCGTGCACGACCTCACCGTGCCGTATCGAGGTCTCGCTTCCCGGGCATCCGGAGACGATTGACTTCCTAGTCAGCCTTGCGTCTCCGGGGGCTGTTCGGCCCCGCGGTTCGAGATCGGTAGTCAGAGGCGGCTGAGCGGTTGCGGGGCGTGGTCAGATGTGGCGTGCGGACCAGGGCCGGCCGTACCGGATGGCCGGAATTCGCCAGCGCCGGACTCGTTGCCGGCGTCAACGTCCTGGTCGTGACCGGATTTCGATTGCCATTTCTCGGACCGGCGGCAGGCTTCTGGTTTCTCCTGGTCCAGCCCGTGTACCTGCTGTGCACCACCTCGCTGTGGCGCGGGTCTTCGGTGGCCGAGCGCCTGGGTTACAGCCTCACCGCGGTACTGCTCCTTCTCATGCTGGCCGGGCTCGGCATCAACACCCTGCTCCCGCTGCTCGGCGTGGCGCGCCCGCTCGATCCGGTTCCTATCGCCGCGCTGGGCGATTCGCTGACCGTGTCGCTGTACCTCCTGCGACGGCGGAATCCGGCGAAGCCCGCGTGGCGTGCCCAGCTGACTGCGGTCGGGCGAGCAGAGAGCCGTCTCGTCGTCGGGTCCGGACTCTGTGTCGCGCTCGCCGTCCTCGGCGCGAACCGCCTCAACAACGGTGCGGGTGACCAGGTCAGCCTCGCCGCGCTCGCTGGCGTCGTGCTGACGCTCTTGCTCCTGCTGCGCTGGCAGCGGCAGGTGCGGGACGGAGTGACGAGCGCTGCCCTCTACCTGCTGTCGCTTGCCCTGCTGCTGATGACCTCGCTGCGGGGCTGGTACGTGACCGGGCACGACATCCAGACCGAGTACCGGGTCTTCCAGCTGACGGCGGCGCACGGCCGCTGGGACATCGCATACTTTCGCGACGCGTACAACGCGTGCCTGAGCATCACCATTCTTCCTACCGAGGTAGCTCAGGTCACTCGCGTCGACGATCCCTACGTCTATAAGGTTTTCTTTCAGCTTGTCTTCGCCCTGTGCCCGGTACTCGTGTACGCGATCTCCCGCCGTTACTGGTCAGGCCCGGTCTCCGTGCTGGCCGCCGTGTACTTCATGGGCTTCCCGACGTTCTTTACGGACATGCCGTTCCTCAACCGGCAGGAGATCGCCTTCCTCTTCGTGTGCGCGGGGATCCTGGCGATCACAAATGTCTGGTGGGGGCCGAGGCACCGCCGGGCCGTCCTCTTCTTAGCGTCTCTCGGCGTCGAGCTCTCGCACTACTCGACGATGTACCTCTTTCTCGGCACCTTGCTGGTGGCCTGGGCGGCCTACCAGGCCATCGCGCTGGGCCGCCGCCGCCGCCGGAGGCGCCGGCCGGCCGCGGCCCGCGGCGCGGTGCCGTGGGCGGTGGTGGCAAGGACGGTCGGCATCGGCTCCATCCTCGTGGTAGCCGTCATCGCGGTCGCCTGGGGTGACCTCGTCACCCACACGTCCGGCGTCGTGCTGACCGACGTCGAGTCGGCGGTCTCCGGTCTCGTCGGCCGCTCAAGCAGCACCCGGGCCGGCGACGTGGCGTACAGCCTGCTGCCCGCGAAGACCGCGAGTCCCGAGGCCGTGCTCAACGACTACCGCCAGCAGACGCTCGGGCAGCGGGCCGGCGCCGCTCCGTCCACCTACGTGCCCGCTTCTGTCGTGGCCAGGTACCCGACGCCGGTCGTCAGCGAGCCGCCGCTCCCGCTGACCGGCATCGGGCGCCTGCTGTCGGAGGCCGGCGTCCCGGTCGCGGAACTGAACGGGGTCGTGCGTCAGGGCGCGGCGAAGGGCGAGCAGCTGTTCGTAGGTATCGGCTTGCTCACGTTCGCGGTCGCGCGAAGGCTCCGGCGGCAGATAAACCGCGAGCTCTTCTGTCTGTGCGTAGGAAGTACCGCCATGGTCGCTATCATCACGATACTTCCTGACATATCAGTTGACTATGGTGTCCTCCGGGCGTTCCAGGAGGCACTCATCCTGATCGCGCCCGTGCTCGTGGCCGGTTCCCTGACGGTCTTCAGTCCGCTCGGGAAGGTCTGGGCGCCCCTGACGGCGGCGGCGGTGTGCGTGGGCATATTCATCTCGACGACGGGACTCTTGCCCCAGCTGCTGGGCGGCTATCCGGCGCAGCTCAGCCTCAACAACAGCGGTCAGTACTACGACGAGTACTACATGCACCCGCAGGAGGTGGCGGCCGTGGGCTGGCTAGCGGGCAAGCCCGGAGTACTTCCGGACGGCGTGCAAGCGGAACATTTTACTGATCAGTTCGCATTCAACGCCGAGTCCGACGTGACCGGCCAGCAGCTCATCACCGACATCTATCCGTCGTTGATACGCCGCACCAGCTGGGTGATTCTCAGCTACTCCATCATGCACGGCGACCGGGCGACCGTGGACTACGGCGGCGATCTCATCACCTATGCGTATCCCGTCGGTTTCCTTCGGGTCAGCAAGAACCTGGTGTACGACAACGGCGGGGCGGAGATTTACCAATGACAAGCCGAGCGGTCCGCGGCGCCGCGAGCCGCCTGCTGGCGCTGGAGGCGGTGGCGGCCGGGCTCGCGTACGGTGCGGGACTGTGCTGGGCCAGCGTGTGCCTGGAGGCCAGCTTCCGGCCGGGTGCGCTGAGTTTCCCTTACTGGCGTGGCCTGCCGGGGCTGCGGACCGACACCGCCGGCATCGTGGCCTTCTTCGTCGTGGCGGTGTGCCTGACCGCGAGCGAGTACCTCCGGTTGAGCCGGCCCAGGGACGGAACCGAAACGCCAGGCCGGGGGCGGTCCGGCGCGGCGCCGGCGCTGCTCGCGCTGGCGGCCTCCGAGACGGCGGCCCTGCTGGCGACCGGCCTGGTCGGCTACGTCTCGGTGAATGCGGTCACGCATCCGGTGACCCTCGCGGTCCATGCGACGCACCTGGCGGCATGGCCGACGGAGGGGACGCTGCGGGTGGCGGCACTGCTCGTCTGCGTCTGCTCCGTCACGGTCCTTCGTTACCTGTGGGCGCGGCCCGCGCGCGGGCGCGGTCCTCGCCTCGCCGGTCCCGTGGTCCCTTGACGGCAGCACGCAATGGTGCCCGGTCATTAAGGGCGTTACCGGCAGGACGCCGATCATTAAGAGCGTCACCGAAAAGGCATCGGCCATCACGGGTATCACCGGAAAAACGCTGAATGCGGCGTCAAATGCGGGCCCCGTGGGCAAACATGGGGTGACAAAGTGGCTGGCCCGCTAGGCTCCTGGCTATGACCCACAGGCCCGATCAAGCGCTCCGCAAATGGGTGGCCGGGAATCGGCGGGCCGACACCGGACCGGACCCCGCGGACGCCGGGAGCGGCCGCGCCCGTGTCTGCATATTCCACAACATGGTGGTCCCTTACCGCTTGCCGCTCTTTGACCGGCTGGCCCGCGACCAGGACCTTGTCGTCTTATTCGGGCTTGAGCGGTCGGCGGACCGGCTGTGGGCCACGTCGCTCGACGGAGCCGGATTCGCCTACCGGGTGCTGCCCGCGTGGATCATCGGCCCGCTCGTGCTGAATCCCGGCCTGGCCGCCGAGCTCGTTCGCCGCCGCCCGGACGTGCTGATCCACGCCGACAACGACGAGAGCCTCGTCAGCCTGCTCGTGATCCTGGCCCTGCGGCGGCTGCTGCGCTACCGGCTGGTGCTGTGGGTCGAGCACGTGCCCCGGACGAGAGCCGCGCTGCGCACGACCCAAGCCCGGCGCCGGCGGCTTCAGTGGCCGCTGACCCGGGCCGCGCTGTGGTCGATGACCGCGTTCCGTCGCATGGCCTACCGCCGCGCCGACGCCCTGCTCTCGATGAGCGGCCCGGCCAGCGACCGCTTCATCGGCGGGCTCGCCGTCAGCCGCCCGGTCTTCACCGGGACCCAGGTAGTTCCCGCGAGCACCCTCATCCCGGCCGGACCCCGCCCAGGCGGCCGCGGCGGCGCCGGCCCGGTGCGGATCCTGTTCCTCGGGTATCTGCGGGCCAACAAGAACGTCGGCGCGCTCATCCGGGCATTCGCCCGGACCGCCGCGGGGAGCGCGGAACTGGTGATCGCCGGAACCGGCCCCGAGCTTGCGGACCTGCAGGCCCTGGCGGCCGGGCGGGCCGACGTCACCTTCGCCGGACACGTCGACGGCGAGGACAAGGTCGCCTTGCTCCGCGACGCCGACCTGCTGGTCCTGCCCAGCTTCATCGAGCCGTGGGGGCTGGTCGTCAACGAGGCGCTGTTCTACGGCGTGCCGGTGCTCGTCAGCCGCGGAGCCGCGTCCTGCGCCCTCATCGAGGACGGGCGGACCGGGTTGCTGTTCGATCCTGCCCGCGAGGGCGAGCTCGAGGCCCGCTTACGCCAGTACCTCGGCGACCCGGCCCTGCGCGCCAGGCTGCGGGCCGGCGCCGCCGCCGTCGACGTCGAGACCGTGGCCGGCGTCGACCACGGGGTCGAGCACTTCCAGCGCGCGCTCGCCGCCGTCACCGCCAGGGGCAGCCGGCCATGAAGGTGGCTTTCGTCACTGTCTACCCGCCCTGCCGCGGCGGCATCGCCGACTATTCCGCCAAGCTGGTCGCCGCCCTCGGCCGGGCGGGTGCGGGCGACACCAGGGTCGACGTGTACAGCCTGGCCCGCGACGGCGTCGCGCAGGACGGGCAGCGCGCGGTGCTGTCGATCGGCCCGCGCTCGTGGTGGCGGCTCCGGCGGGAGCTCGCGGCCGGCCGGTACGACGTCGTGCACCTGCAGTTCGACCTGTCGACCTACCTGCTGCTCGTCGGCCCGCTCTTCGCCATCCTCGCCGCCCTCCGGCTGGCCGGCGGGCCCCGGATCGTCGCTACCTACCACGACGCGTACGCCGACAGGAAGCTCTACGGACGCCTGAGCGTGGCGTTCTACAACGTCTTCAGCCGGTTGTTTCACCGGGTGTACGTGCACAGCCGCACGGCCGAGG
>Ga0302326_10019832_pt1 | contig 13859 bp, 16 predicted proteins | sample Palsa_T0_3_FD_202264 | JGI IMG/M metagenome (GOLD analysis project Ga0302326, IMG submission 202264) | Peat permafrost microbial communities from Stordalen Mire near Abisko, Sweden - Palsa_T0_3 | ecosystem: Environmental > Terrestrial > Soil > Palsa > Peat permafrost | place: Sweden: Abisko... | reverse complement strand
ACCATGTGGGTGACCTCCTGTTGCAGGCCCGCCGTCGCCCGACACGACAGCTTTCTGCCTGCTCAGGAGGTCATTTAAATCTCGGTCTCGGACGACTCCCCACCAAAGAACGGTGGATCCAGGCTAAGGGCAAGGGGATCACGAGGAGCGGCAACGGCGACCGCGACGCGGAGTTATGCTGGCGTTATCGGACCGCGATCGAAGAAACGATGTGGCGGTCGCGGCCCCGGGCGCGTCGAGGAGGTAGCAGCGTGACGGACACGAGATCAATGCTGGATGCCTCGCCTTCGGGCGTGCAGCTCGGCGCCGAGGACGTCGCCGCCGCGATCGACGCTTGCCTGAACTGCGTCCAGGCGTGTACCTCGTGTGCGAACGCGGACCTCGCGGAGGAGAACGTCGAAGAGATGCGCGCATGCATCGCGCTCGATCAGGACTGCGCCGACGTCTGCGCAGTCACCGCGCGGGTCTTGTCGCGACCCTCCCATTCCGACCACTACGTCATCCACCGCCTGCTCCAGGTCTGCGTGCGTGTCTGCACGAGGTGTGCCGAGGAGTGCGCTCGGCACGCCGATCATCATCGTCATTGCTCGATCTGTGCCAAGGCGTGCCGCGCATGCGAAGCAGCATGCAGCACGCTGCTCGAGGCCGAAGCGTTCGAGGAGCTTCAGAAGCTGGCCGGCGGCTGAGCCGACGCGGCCCGCCAGCCGCACGACGCTGCTGTTCAAGCCGATCCTCGCTCGTGCGAGACCTCCGTCACGAGGTGCTAGCGCTGCAGGGGACCGCGCGCTTCTCGCACGCACCTAGCTGGCTAGCGCCTGGTCTTGCCCCGTTTTCGACGACACTTGAACGCTTCCGGTCATAAGCCGGGGAAAGTGAGGTTCAGGTGCCCAGAACGAGACCGCCGTATCCCGAGGAGTTTCGCCGGGAGGCGATCCGTCTAGCCCAGCTCGGTGATCAGCCGCAGCGGAAGTTGGCGAAGTCGCTGGGGATCTCTGACGTGACGTTGCGTAACTGGCTTAAGGAGGAGAACGCCTCACGCGGGGAGCGCCCCGGCGGGCTGTCGGGCGACGAACGCGATGAGCTCCAGCGGCTGCGCGATGAGAACGCGACGTTGCGGATGGAACGCGAGATCTTGCGAAAAGCAGCGGTCTTCTTCGCGAGGGAGGACGACGGGCGGTAGACGAGCGCTACTCGTTGATCGCCGCGGAGAAGAGCAACTATCCCGTCGCCGTGATGTGCCGTGTGCTGAAGGTCAGCCGGACCGGGTTTCATAACTGGGAGCGTCGGGCCCCGTCTGACCGGGCGCTGACTGACGCGTGGCTGACTGAGAAGATCAAGCAGATCCATGACGCCAGCCGGGGCGTGTACGGGGCGCCCAGGATCCACGCCGAGCTGCGCATGGACCATGACATCCGGGTCGGGCGCAAGCGGGTCGCGCGGTTGATGAAGGCGGCCGGTATCTCGGGCGTCAGGCCGAGAAAGCGGTGGAAGACGACGATCCGGATCCCGGGGATCACCCCAGCCACAGACCTCGTCGAGCGACAGTTCCGACCCGATCGTCCCAACGTGCTGTGGGTTGCGGACATCACCTACCTGCGCACCGGCGAGGGCTGGCTCTATCTCGCTGCGGTCCAGGATGCGTTCTCGCGCCAGATCGTCGGCTGGTCGATGGCGACCCACATGCGCGCCAGCCTGGTCGTCGACGCGTTGCAGATGGCGCTCGCCCGCCGGCGCCCGCCGCCCGGGCTGATTCACCACTCAGACCAAGGCTCGCAGCCCGGGCTCAACCGGTCCTCGCAACAGCGTGTTGTGGTGGGAACTGTAGGTGGTGCAAAGCGACAGGTGCGAGCGGCGCGTTGATGATCAGCGAGGTGAGCTGTGCTGGGCGACGCGGCTGTCGTCGCGCAGGCTCGCCCGAGGGCGGGCCGGAGCGGCGATAGCCGCGTGCGCGCCGGCGTCGTGGGTCGCGCTGACGATCGCTCCCGCGATGCCGCTCGGCCGTCCGATGATCACGACGGTCTGGTCCTCGAGCCCTGCGGTCTTGCTGCTCATTTTCCGTTGTCCTTTCGAGTCGATTAGCGGTAGTGCGAGGCTGTCTGGGTCGGATCATTGACCCGCGTTGCGACTCGCTTCACGCGTCCGCTGGTAGTGACGACGCGCCTTCATCCGGTTACCGCAAACGGCCATCGAGCACCAGCGGGCCCGGTTGCCCGTGCTGCGGTCGATCAGGAAAAGTCGGCACTCGTGATTGGCGCACGGCCGCAGGCGCCCGGGACTCTCTCTGACCACTTCCTCCCAGGCCAGGATCGCGCGGACAGCGAGCTTGCGCTCAGGCGCGATTCTGAGCTTCCACGTGATCTCGTCCCCAACCTGCGGAACGTAGGTGACCCCGCGGAGCAGGGGACCAAGCACCGACGCCGGCATGTCCCCACGAGCAATCTCTTGCAACGCGGCTCGGGCTCGATGCAGGTATGCCAGTTCGGCTTCAGTGCCAAGTCCGCCGGCGCCGACCATCCATGCCCGCGCGGACTCGAGATTCGCCAGGTCGTCCCTGGTCACCCCGTCGACAACCGGGGTGCTGTTCAGAACGGCCAGCAGGAAACCCTCATCGGCACCACCGAACGCTCTTGCCTTACTAACCCTCGAGCCCATCTCTGCGGGTTAGACTATCACCTCGCCATGTAGTGTGCTAACCCGTGGCCACCTGTGGAACGGTTAGTGAGCAGAACGTGGGTTGCTGGTCTGGAGACCGGCGACACGGCCCAAACAAACCTTGGGAGGATCGATGACACCTTCGCTTTCGTGGGACCGAGTAGCCGCTGCTGACGTGGAGCGCGCTCTGGAGGAGTACGACCGGCTCGGGCCGGAGCGGTTCTTTGCCGAGCACGGCTTCGCTCCGACCACCACCTACAAGCTGGTCTGGCAGGGACGCGACTACCCGCCCAAGGCCATCCTGGGCACGGCCTACGAGTTCGCGACCGGCGAGCGGCTCGCCTCCGCCGACTTCGAAGGTGGCAAGACGGGTGCCGTCAAGGTGCTGGGAAAGCTCGGCTTCGCTGTTGAGCACCTTTGACCCGAGGCGCCGCGTTCGGCGACGACGGCTTTGCCCGCGCGAGCTCGTGTCCGGCTCTCGCTTCGGATCATGGCGAACTTAAAGGAGAAGTGCGGCGGGCGGCCCGACGGGACTGCGAGACGTCCGCAGCCTTCGTCGTGAGGCCAATAGTCACGCGTTGGCTCGAGACTGCTCACCTTCCGGGACGCCAGGAACCACCGGGTACTGCCAGGCCATGACTGCTTGGACAACGGAGCCGGTGAGTTGTGCTTGCCGTACGGCCCACCGGAGTGCGCTTATCGACGAGGCCGAGCCATCGATACCGACCACACTCGTCTGCGATCCACTCGGGTCAGTCATCCGATTCTCCGTCCCTCATCCCCAGTGAACTGCTGGGCGCTACGGTCGGACGACCAACTGACCGGTTTCTCGACGGCGGGAGTTCTAGTGGTGGCGCGTCCTTGCAGCAGCAGACTGACCAACGCCAGCGCCGCGAGACCGGCCACTGTCGCGCAGTACACAAGCGCCGTCCGATGAAGGCCAAGGTGTGACGTCGCGATGCCCGCGACCACGAGCGGGACACTGAAGGCCGTGTACGCCTCGATGAAGATCGCCGAGATCAGGCTGGCGCGCTGAGCGGGAGTGGCCAGCGCGCTGAGGGTGCGAAACGAGCCGAGGAACGCCATTCCAACGCCAGTCCCGGCCACGGGGATTCCGGCGAGGAAGACGCCGGCCGATTTCGTCGCGACGCCGGCGAACGTGATCGTGCCACCGGATTGAGGGACTCGATCGGGTCGAGCGCGGCGAGCCAGTCGTGCCGTCCCTCCGGGTCGGACCTGGCGCGCTGGAGGGCGTCGATCCATGCGGTCTCAGCGCGGCTGGGGCACGTTGACCTGCGGACCACCGCCCGTTACGCCGCCGTGCGTGAGCACAGCGCCGACGAGCTCGCCGACGCGCTTGATCGTGGTCATCAGCGGGTCGGGCGAGGCTGGTAGCAAACCCGGGTGCGTGATGGAGATGACCGTCCGCAACGGCGCCAACCCACTCGTCAAACGCCCCGGCGCCCGCTGGCGCCTGCATCACGCCTACAGCGGCAGTGCGGGTGTCGACGCCGTCGTGACCGCTTTGGTGCTTGCAGCTCCCCCGACCTTCAGCTGGCGCCCAGAGCAACGATCGGCCCGCTCGTCTGCGATGCGCGGTGTGCGCGTTTGTGGAGGCGAGCGGGTACGCGCAGCGCCCGGGCGACACGTGCTCGGATGAGGACGCGGTAGTCTGTCCGTCGCGAAGAAGTGGTCGAACTAGAGACCGAAGCGCCTTTCCGACGAGCACGAGTGCCTTGAAAACGCCCTTCAGGGGCCCCGGTCGCGTGAATCTCATTGGGGTGTTGGTTGAACAGCATCGCGTAGATCGCGGACCGCGGCTCCTTCGGCGGCGCGGGTGCCCGGTCGTGGACGCCATGGGAGCGTACGCTCCGCCGCCGCGCTGCAACGGGTGTAGGATCGCACCGGCCGGCGTGCCGGGCACGCAGAGAGAGGAGTTTGGATGCGGCGTACCGTCTCAATCGGATTTGCAGCGGCACTGATCGCCGCGTTCGGCGTCTTCATGGCGCCGGCGGCTAATGCGAAGGTTCTGCTTGTGGGTACCTACCACGGGATCAAGGGCCAGTACAAGACGATCGAGGTCGCGGTGAAGGCGGCCAAGCGCGGGGACTGGATCCTCGTGGCACCCGGCGACTACAAGACGACCAAGAGCCTCACAGCCTACGGAGCGGGCGGCGACTTTCCGGCGGGCGTGCTGATCACCCAGCCGGACGTGACGCTGCGCGGGATGAACCGCAACACGGTGATCGTCGACGGCACGCGCCGCGGACCTGCCTGCAATGACCGCGCGAAGGACCAGAACTTCGGTCCGAAGGCGAAGGGCGGGCCGGCCGGGCTCAACGGCATCGAGATCTGGAAGGCGGACAACGTCAAGGTCGAGAACCTGACCGCCTGCAACTTCCTCGGCGGCTCTGGCGGCGACGGCGGCACCGGCAACGAGATCTGGTGGAACGGTGGCGCGGAGAGCGGCAAGATCGGCGGCTGGGGCTACCTCGGCGAGTACCTCAACGCGACCAGCACGTTCTTCCCATCCAACGGCACCGAGAGCGGCTTCGAGAAAGCGAACAAGGTGGCGGCCGAGTACGGGATCTTCTCCAGCAACTGGGACGGCGGCACCTGGTCCAACACCTACGCCAGCAACCAGAACGACTCCGGCTACTACATCGGCGCCTGTCAGCAGCAGTGCAATCAGACGATCGACAACGGCTGGGGAGAGTACGACGCGCTGGGCTACTCAGGCTCCAACTCGGGCGGCTCGCTGGTCGTGGAGAACTCGAAGTTCGACAACAACCAGGACGGCTTTGACACCAACAGCCAGCTCGGCGATAACCCGCCGCCGCAGAACGGCGAGTGCCCGAACAACCGCGTCAGCCCGATCACGCACACGCGCTCGTGCTGGGTGTTCGAGCACAACGACGTCTACGACAACAACAACCCGAATGTGCCCGAGGCCGGCAGTGCGGCCGCGGGACCAGATGGAACGGGCATGACGATCTCGGGCGGCCGCTACGACACGATCATGGACAACACGTTCAAGGACGACAACGCCTGGGGCGTGGCGCTCGTCCCCTATCCGAGTCTCGGCGGCGACACCCCATGTGACGGCGGCGTCCGGAACTACTCGCTGGTCGGCACTCCCAGCTGTACGTTCGACGAGTTCGGGGACGCGGTCCTGAACAACAAGTTCATCGACGATGGCTCCTTCGGCCATCCGACCAACGGAGCCATCGCCCAGGTGAACCTGCTCAACAACGACACCAGCACGGCCAGCAGCGCACCGATGAACGAACCGGCCGACTGCTACAGCGGCAACACGTTCACGAACACGCCGTCAGCGTTCGCGAGTCTGCTGGAGACCAACTATCCGACGTGTGACTTCAGCAAGTATGTCCCGAACGATCTCGGCGGCAACGATGGTGACAGCCTCAACTTCGAGCTCGAGGCGCTTTGCGACACCGGGTTCACGCTGAGCGGTGTTCCGCACTGCCCAACCGGTGCGTATCCGAGGGCCAACCCGGCGCTGGTGAAGAACGGCCTGCACAGGCTGCCGCCGGCGAGCAAGCTGCCGACGATGGCGAACCCGTGCAAGGGCGTACCGACGAACCCGTGGTGCAGCGGATCGAAGAAGACCTGATGCACTGACACACTCTGTGGCCGAATGGCCACAGTCGCGATCAAGCTCGGCTCGAGCATCGTCGCCGACGAGCAGGGCGAGGTGCCCGCGCCGCGTGTCCGACGAGCTGGCCGAACTGCACCGCGCTTGGCGCTCGACGATGCGCAATCCGTGCGCCGGGGTGCCGGCCGACCCGTGTACCGCCCGCGCATGCGCGACGCCTCCGACGACCGCTTTCATCGCTCGCCGGTCGCGGAGCTCACGAGCGCAAACGCGACGAAGTGATCGCGCGACCTGCCGGCGACGGGCGATCCCCTTGCCGCGCTTGCAGCCGTGAGCCCCGCGACGAGCACGCGAACCCACGGTGTGGGTTACGCCCGGCCGCCGTCATCCGTGCAGCTCCCCCTTCACCCCACGATCGCGTCAGCGCCCAGGACTCGTCCGGCCAGACCGAGAGCCGACGACGTTTCCGCGGCAAGGGGATCGCCGCCGCGGCATGTCGGGACCATCGCTTCCTCGGTGATGCGGTCGCGGGGTCTAGGCGAGCGATCTGACGAACAGGTATCGCCGGCCCTACGACGATCGCAGCCAAAACCTCGCCCTGGGCGTCGGACAGCTCCGGATACCTCGAACGTAGAACCACAGTCGGCCTTTACGGCGAGAGCCTGCGGACGACGACAGTCCTCATCGCGCTTCTGGGTTCAGAAGGTCGTGAAAAGCCTCGGCGGCCCGTTGGACCAGAATCTCGGGATCCGGTACGACGATCGACAGCCAAAGTCCGTCAAGGTTCGCTTCATCAGCGACGCGCGCGATCCGCGCACGACACTGGTCCGCCGTCCCGACGATCGTGAATCGCGTCATCGCATAGTCCTCCAAGTCAGGGCGGTCGGCGAGAAGACGGGCGTTTGGATTGTCGCCGCCGGGTACGGCGTGGCTCGTGAATCGATAGGCCGCGAGACGCTCGCGAAATGGCTGCTGGAACTCGGGCGGGACGTTTTTGGATGCGAAGCTGGTGCTGAAGGCGTGACGGGCATACGCCACCGCTAGCGGCAGGGTCGCCGCACGCGCTGCCTCGAGGTCGCGCTCGCTTTCGACGATGTTGAGATGCGCCATCGCCCAACGCTCCACGCGGCGTCCGCCCATGTGCTCCTCGAGACAACCCAAGTCAAGGGCGTCGCCAAGCGCCCGTAGGGCGGTGACGTCGAGACCGCATCCAAGCAGGGCCGCATCAGCGAGGCGCCCAGCCAGCCGTGCCCGTCTCGGACCGCCGGCCGCGATGTGAATCCGTCCACATCCCGGTGCTGCCTTTCTGATCTGCTGTACCGCATCCTCGAACGTCGTGTCATCCGCTGGGCGCAGACCGAGGCTGTGAACGGCGCCATCGCCAGCCGCGATGCCCAACATCGCGCGACCTGGGGCCAGATGATCGTGCGCTCGAAGCGTCGCCGCATGGATTGACCAGTGACGAGTCACCGGATTCGTCATGTTGGGACCAATCTCGATCGAGGTGGTCGCTGCAAGGCAGGCGGTAATGACTGGATAGGCGTCTTCGTACAGGATCGGCGAGTCGCAGACCCCAAAGATCGGGAACCCGGCGTCGTCGGCGAGGCGGACAAGGTCGACGGCACGCCGAATGTCCCCCGGGATCCAATACAGCCCAAGCTTTAGCGCCATTCAGACAACTCCTCGATGGGTCGCGGCGTATTCAGGGGGCGTAGTAACGAGCGACGCGGCCGTCGCCGACCATACGGTTGGTAGCTTTCGCTGTCAATTAGGGCTCGACGACGGGACGGTGCGGGTCACCGAACTCGGCGGCATCAGATGCTCAACTCGCCGACGATGGAGCTGACGGGCAACGTTTGCGTGGCGACGCTGTGCGCCGACGCGATCACCGTGGTCAGTCCGGCCGGCGGTGGTCGAGATCGTCACCGTCGACGACGACGACCCGACCATCACCGGCTTCTGCTCATAGGAGACGGACCACGCGTCATCCCCTGTGCTGGCGCCGGGTGACTACTGGCTGAGAGACTCGTCCTCCGGGCCCGACTCAAAACCGAAAAGCGAGCGTCACCCAGCGGCTTGGGCGGCCCTGCGTTCCGCGCCAAGCAGGGAAGTCAACGCCGGGACGCGAGCGCCGTCCATCACCGAAGTGGGTGTCCGGTAAGCCGAAGGTCATGCGGGGCGTCACCCTGACCACGACCGGCAGCTCTCGCTCATCGCTTACGCGAGCACTGTCAAGGCCGTCGGAGAATTGACCCTGTAGCGCCGGTCAAGAATTGACCCCCTTTGTGGGCGGCCGGTCGAAGGCGCACTCTCTGGAGTTGGGGTGCGGCTCCGACGCGCGGCGTGAGCGCCGCGCGTAGGATTCGCAGCGCATGCGACCGGAATTCACCGCCCATAACATCGAGCTTCCGGACGGGACACAGACCAGGCCGGGGGCGCCGCTGATTGGAGCCGAGCCGGCGACGGAGAGCTATCTGCGTACGCTACGGCTGTTCTGCCCGCCGCCGGCGCGTGTGGCCGACCTCGGCTGCTTGGAGGGCGGGTATGCGGTGACGTTCGCACGCGCCGGCTACGACGTCCTCGGCATCGAGGGTCAGCGCGACAATTTCGAGGTCTGCCAGTGGGTCTCGGACCGAGTGCAGCTGGCGAACCTGCGATTCGTGCTTGATGACGTCCGCAACATCGAGGAACACGGCGCGTTCGATGCGGTCTTGTGCGCCGGGTTGCTCTATCACCTCGACCGGCCGGTCGCGTTCCTGCGCACGCTGCACAACGTGACGCGGCGGCTGCTGATCCTCAACACGAACTTCGCCACCGAGGGCGGTCACGAACGCGACGTGTACTCGCTGAGCGAAGAGCTGTCCGAGCATGAGGGCGCACTTGGACGCTGGTACGAGGAGGGGGTAGGCGCGTGGAGCTCGATCGTGAATCGGCGGTCGTTCTGGCTCGAACGCCGGCATCTGCTGCGGGCGATGATCCAGGCGGGGTTCCCGACCGTCTTCGAGCAGTTCGACTGGCTCAGCGATCCGGTCGCTGACCGGACGATCGAAGACCGCGTGATCGCGTGTTTCGTCGGCGTGAAGTGAGTGCTCATGGCAGGTCGAGGACCACGAAACGCAACGCGGTCGGTCCGTGAGATTCCTGCGTCGCTGAAGACGACGTATCTTGGATACCGCCGCCGATATGGGTGTCAGACATGCCAACTAAAGGCTCGGCCGGACGCGCACCCCGAGGCGCCGCGCCTACACGCAGGGGCTGGTGCATGTGCCACGCCGCGTGCCACGACCCTGCGGTTTGCAGGGGTTATGTCCTGTCTCCCCGACAGGACAACGGGGTGGTCTAGTTTTCGGTCGGCGTGACGCGCCCGAGGTCGCGGTCTTTGAGGCGGTAGCTGTCGCCCTTGAGTGAGAGGATTTCGGCGTGGTACACGAGCCGGTCGACCATCGCGGCGGCGGTGATCTCATCACCGAAGATCTCGCCCCAGGAGCCGAACGGCTTGTTGGAGGTGACGATCAGGCTGGCGCGCTCGTAGCGGCGGCTGACGAGCATGAACATCAGGTTCGCGGCTGGGGATCGAACGGGATGTAGCCAACCTCGTCGCACTATGCGGATATCCGCAGTGCGCCAGGTAGTTGGAGGTGGTTGTAGATGACCTGATCTGACATAAGCTCGTTGTCGCCTACGGGTGTGAGTCCCGTCCGGGTAGCTGCCAGGAGGCCCGGTAGCAGGCTGGCGGCTTGGTCTGGAAACGGGCCGGGTCGAAGCCCAGCGTCGAAAGCCCTTTTGGGGGAGCAACCGAGCGGTCCGTAGCGTCAAGCGAAGCCTGCCGCGCCGTTAGAGCAACCGTCTTTTGGCGGGAGAGGGAGAGCCGAGCCGAGTGTGTCACGGCGAAGGCCACGGAAAGGGTGTAGATCCTGGATCGCAGCCCTGAAGGACTCCCCGGCGTAATGGGCTCGGAACGTTGGGATGGTGGCAGCGGGAACCTGGGAGACCCTCCCCGGCCCGGTCGTTCTGCGGAGAGCGCCGGAGCGTCGCGTCCTATAACCGGTGATGAGCCGGGAAGTGAACGGGAGCCGGGTGGGAATCGGAGGCGGCCGTAGTACCGATCGAGCCGACGGGACAACAGAACCCGCGGCGAGGGAAGGGCCGCTACTTCGTTCATGCGTCACGTACAGGGAAGGGCCGGTGAGTGCCAGAAATGGCTAGGACCACCAAGCAGGACAAAGTCCGAGAACTACAACGAACGCTGTACCGGGCGGCCAAGGCCGATCCCGGGCGTAGGTTCCACGCGCTCTATGACAAGGTCCACCGCAGGGACGTTCTGGAGCGGGCGTGGGAGCTGGTGCGCGCCAACCACGGCGCGGCCGGCATCGACAAGCAATCGATCGCTGATGTCGAGGAGTACCGGGTTGACCGGCTCCTTGACGAGCTGGCCACGGATTTGCGGGAGGGGAGGTGGCGGCCGCTGCCCGCGCGCCGGGTGTTCATACCGAAGCCCGGGCGTGAGGAGTTGAGGGCGCTCTCGATTCCTGCTGTGCGCGACCGGATCGTCCAGGCTGCTGCGAAGATCGTCATCGAGCCGATCTTTGAGGCGGACTTTCTGCCGTGCTCGTTCGGGTTCCGTCCTAAGCGGGGACAGCATGACGCGCTCCAGGTATTGATCGATGAAGCGTGGGGCGGTCGGCGATGGGTTGTTGAGTCGGACGTCGCGAACTGTTTTGAGGCGATTCCACACTCACAGTTGATGTCGGCGATCGAGGAACGGATCGTCGACCGCCAGATCCTGAAGCTCTTGCGCGCGATGTTGCGCGTCGGGGTGATGGAGGATCAGGCGGTCACGCGCAGCGACACCGGAACCCCGCAAGGCGGGGTGATCTCACCATGTCTCTGTAACGTCTATCTGCATCGGCTTGACCGGCAGTGGGCCGAGCGGGGGTACGGAGAACTGGTGCGTTTCGCAGACGATCTGGTCGTGATGTGCCGGACCTGTCAGGAAGCCGAACGCGCGCTTGTGGCGTTGCGGGCGATCCTCTCGGAGATGGGGCTCACGCTCAAGGACGCCAAGACTCGGATCGTGGAACTGCGCGAAGGCGGGGAGGGGCTGGACTTTCTCGGCTTCCATCACCGCTGGGTGCGCGGGGATACGCCCGCGTCGAAGCATCTATGCTTCCTCGCCCGCTGGCCCTCGCGTCAGGCAATGCGGCGAGCCCGCGAGCGGGTCCATGAACTCACGGACCGTGGCAGGCTACGCGAACCAGTCGAAGAGGTCGTACAGGATGTCAACAGCTTTCTGCGCGGCTGGGCGGGGTACTACCGATACGGCAACTCCGCTGTCGCCTTCGACAAGATCACGTTCCATGCGTTCGTGCGTCTGGCTCACTTCATCGCTAAGCGTCACAAACGCAGCGCCCGGTATGGCTGGTGGGCAGTCCATCAGTCCCCGGACCGCATGGGGCTGATCAGCCTCGGTGGAACCGTCGTCGCGCCGCGGCCCAACCGGTCGTGGCGCAAGGGACGCTGAATGCCGGCGGTGAAGAACGTCGGAGAGCCGTGTGCGGGAGAACCGCATGCACGGTTCGAGGTGGCGGCGGGAGGAAACCAGACCAGTCGGGCCAGCACGAGCCGCGCGGTCCAGGCGCCTCCCGCCGACCCTACTAGATCGATGAGGTTGGGTACTTGTTATCGCTGACCCCGGCCGACCGCGCATGACCGGTGTCGAACACCCCGGCGACCCACGCCAACAGGACGACCACGAGCACCAACCCAGCCGCTCCAGCCAGCCGCCGCCGACGCCGCCGATGCGTCGGGGCCAGCGTGGCTGGTGCTTGGTCGATGGGGGGAGATGTGGTGGTGGCCGTCATGATCCGCCTGTCACCGGGACTTCGCTTGAGCCCGACAGGCCTGTCAGGTACTTCTTGCAGCTCTGGAAAGCGCGCTGGAACGCGGGGGAGTTCTCGTTGATCCCGCTGCTCTTGGTGATCGGGCCGTCCGGGAAGTTCGGCACGCCATGCGAGCGCATGCACTGCGCCAGCTTGAGCGCGGTTGCCTGCACCTGCGGTGTCTGGTTGATCGACTTCGGGGCGGTCTCACCACCGATCAGCGACCCGCAGTGCTTCGCGGCGGCCTGATAGGCAGGCGAGTTGGTAGTCAGACCGTTGGGAAGCTGGATCTGGCCCGAACTGGCCGGATCGGGAAAGTCAGGCAGGCCGTGCTTGCGCATGCATTCCGCGAAGGCGAGCGGGTTCGACTTCGTCGTGGACTTGGTTCCGCTCTTCGCGGCAGTCTTCGTTGTGCCGATGTGCGCGACGCTGCCGCCGCTGGAGCTGCCGCAGCCTGCAACCAATACCGCTGCCAGCACTACGGCGGCGACCGGCCAGCAGGCCAGCAGACGGACCCGCCCGCCGCGTCGTGGGCGTTGCGGGGACACCAGACCGGGCGGGTCGGTCACGTTACGACGGTCGATGATCTTCATCCTGCTGGGGCTTCCTTGAAGCGGTTGAGGTTCGCTTCGGAGGCGTTGTACGAAACGGCTGGTCGCACGCGCCTCCCAGAAAATGCGACCTGGCTGCGACCTTCGCGGGCCTAAGCTCCAGGCTTGGGCGCCGAGCCCGGAGAAAGTCGATGCGCCTACTACTTGTCGAGGACCACGAGTTTCTGGCCGACACGGTCGCCGGCGGTCTGCGCCGTGAGGGCATCGCCGTCGACGTCGCCTACGACGGCCGCGACGCGCTGGCGCGCTCCCGAGTCATCTCGTATGACGTGATCGTGCTCGACCGCGACCTGCCCGTGATGCATGGCGATGAGGTCTGCCGCGCGCTCGTGGCCGAGGGCTCTGAGAGTCGCGTGCTGATGCTGACCGCCGCCGACGCCATCGAAGACCGGATCGAAGGGCTGGGGCTCGGCGCCGATGACTATCTCCCCAAGCCGTTTGACTTCGGCGAACTCGTCGCCCGCATCCGCGCGCTCGCCCGGCGTAGCGGCCCATCGCTACCGCCAGCCCTCGAACACGGCGATCTGAGCCTCGATCCCGCGCGACGGGTCGCCGTCCGTGGCGGCCGGCGACTCGTACTGCGCCCCAAGGAGTTCGGCGTGCTCGAATGTCTCCTGGCCACCCAAGGCCGGGTCGTGTCCGCCGAGGAGCTGTTGCAACGCGTGTGGGACGAGCACGCCGACCCATTCAGCAGCGCCGTCAAGAACACCATCTCCCGCCTGCGGGCCGAGCTTGGGAACCCGCCACTGATCGACACCATCCGCGAGGCCGGCTACCGCATCCAGTGACGACGCGCGCCGATCACCCGCCGCTTGCGCCGCGCTCGTGGCTGCGGCTGCCGCGCCGGACCGCGCGGCTCCGGCTCAGCCTGCTGTACGGCGGCCTGTTCCTGATATGCGGCGCCGGGCTCTTGGCGATCACCTACGGGCTCGTGCGCGCCAACGTACCCGCCACCGTGACTGTTCTCGGTGTGCCGACGACCGCCGGCACTGTCCCTCAGCATGCAGACAAAGTGCCGCGCCCGCTCGGGCATCCGCACAACCGCCCAGCCGGAACAGCTCCGTCCGCCGCCCGGCTGGTGGAGATCGCGGAGAGGCAGAA
>Ga0302326_10019830_pt1 | contig 13860 bp, 13 predicted proteins | sample Palsa_T0_3_FD_202264 | JGI IMG/M metagenome (GOLD analysis project Ga0302326, IMG submission 202264) | Peat permafrost microbial communities from Stordalen Mire near Abisko, Sweden - Palsa_T0_3 | ecosystem: Environmental > Terrestrial > Soil > Palsa > Peat permafrost | place: Sweden: Abisko... | reverse complement strand
GGGATGGCGCCCTCTGGATCTGGAACCTCGCCGATCTGCACTTTCCGGGAGCCATCCAAATCGTCGATCTCTATCACGCCAGGCAGCACTTGTGGGCTGTCGCCGCGCTGCTGTTTCCAAACCAATCAGCCCAACGAAATCGCTGGATCGTCTCCCCTCAGCGTCTACTTGACCAAGGCCGCATTGAGAGCTTGATCAAACGCCTGCGAACCATCCGGTCCGAAAATGACGAAGTCGCTCAAAAGCTCTCTTTGGAGGCCGAATACTTTGCCAGGAACGCAGCCCGGATGCGCTACCCAGATTTCGCAAGCTTGGACTATTCGTCGGTTCCGGCGTGGTTGAAGCCGGCTGCAAAACGGTGATCGCCTCCCGGCTGAAATGCTCCGGCATGTTTACGAGCTCGCCGGTGGCTGCCGGCGGCCATCTCTATATCACGAACGAGGAAGGCCACAGCTACGTGCTGGCGCTGGGCCCCGAGTACAAGCTGCTGGCTGAAAACGAAATCGGCGAGACCGTGATGGCCACGCCGGCGATTGCCGATGGCGTGCTGTATATACGCGGCGGCAAGCACTTGTTCGCGATCGGGGATAAGCAGTAGGATAGGCGTCGCGGGACTGGATTTGACGTGCCCGGGCGTGGTTGGTCAGTAAGCTTCACCCCGGTTGTCAATGCCGACGACGCGGATGAGATCGGGTGGTTCGAGGCAGAAAAGACCCGCCATTTGCCCACGCGCACGCGCAGTTCACCGGGCGGTTTTTAGGAACTTCACATCGCCTGGACGACGCGATCAAGGCGAGCCAAATCGCGCACCGCTGCGGGTCGAAAAACGACGCGGCGGATCACAGCCCGAGCCGGCGCCGGACTTCGTCCAGGGGGACATCGTCGCCAGGTTCCGCACGGACCAGATCCAGCTTGGCCGCAGTCTCGGCGTCGATTTCCCGCTCACCCAGTTCCGCTAGAAAGGAAATGGCCATCTGCACCTCACTGTCCGGAAGGGCGTCCACGAGCGATTGAAGGCGGCTGCGTTCGGAGGACATGGTTCGATTTTAGCCTCAAGGCGACTCTAGCCACTCCGGGTCCAGACATTAAACGCTCCACGTGGAGTCCGGATCGATGCTGGCAGTGCGGAGCAGTCCCTCATGCGCGGTGGGTTGGGACGTGGCCGGTGTTTCCCGGGATCGATCGTATTTCAATTCCTAGGGACATCGCGGCGAATTCGGATGTTCCCAGGGCTCAGCACGGCGAATGCACCGGCCAATTCTTGCCCATGTTCCTGAATCGCCCTGGAGACTACAACTGCCTTCATCGCTAATCCCAGACCTAATAAGCGGATTAGCAGAACGCCGGTCGACGCTTGCCGCTGCCGGAATACGAGTTCGCCGAAATCCTTATCAGCTGTGACTAACACGCTCTCCGAAATCCGGCTCTCCATTAGCACGGTTTCATCCATGATTCCAGGCGACATCTCAGCTACGTAGGCAACCCGATTGGCCGTCGACGGGTAGGCGTTCGACGATCTGGCGGTCGACGCTCTCATCGGCTAGAAACGTCACCGAAAAGTCGTCTCAAGGGGGTAGATGACATCGGCGCGCAAGGCATCAGCCGCAAACGCAAGCGCTGCGCGAACCGCCTCCTCGCTGAGCCGCGGATGCGCCTCAAGGATCTGTTCGACGGTTTCTCCCGCGGCCAGTTTCTCTAGGATCAACTCGACGGTGATACGAGTGCCTGCGATTACAGGCTTGCCCATCATCACGCCAGGATCGGAAACAACCATCCCACGGTAATCGCGCACATGTCTCCCTTCAATCTAGCGTACCGCGCCGTGCGTGCGAAGTCATCCGGCCCGGCGTGCGGGAACGTTTGCTCGAGAGGCGGGCGTTTCGCGGGAGTATCCCGACTTAACCGGCCAATTTGTGTCCAATTTGACGCGGTGTCGCGGCGGGGTCACACAAGACCACGCATGACCATTCTGCACAATGGGACTGCGGAGAACAAGAATTTTTTGTTCCAACCGAGTCAACCTCCGGGACCCTTCGGCCAGATCGCCTTCTTGGGGCTCGGATGACATTGTTGCGCCAGACGTCAAAAAGCTGGTGGTCTACGCAAGCGGGGAAACGGACTCTCAGTTCAGAATCGTGCTTGTCAAAATGATCACAGAATTAGGATACAAGACGTCGTGAGCGGCGGTCTCTGACTCTTCCAAGGCGATGGGCCCGGTCATCGCCATGGAGGCGCGAGCATAACGGGAGGCCTGGCGTTGATATGCTGGCCCTACCCAGCTCACCGTATACGTGCCGGCGGCCTGATCCCCGAAACGGTTGTGGGAGATCACTCCCGTGAAGTCACGTCGCGTCAACTTGGCCGGAAAACGCGCAACCTTGACATCTGAAGCGGCTGGAATATCCCGACGTAGGCATCAGGGAGGTCAGCGGCCTCCAGCCGTCCAATGCTTCGGCTCGAGTGGCTTCGCGCAGCGTCAACCGCACGGAACTCATGAGGCCCAGTTTTCGATCTTCAGTCCCTTAATCCGGCTGAACGCCTGGTCGTTCGTGACGAGCACGGCTCCCAACGCCAAGGCATGAGCGCCAATCATCATGTCGAGGTTCCCGATCGGGCGGCCTTGTCCTTCCAGAGACGCCCGCAGTGCCCCATAGTGCCGGGCAACGTTCGAATCCCAGGGCTGAATCGAAACCCTGAGCAGAAACTCATTCACGATGGCGTGCAAGCGCGTGGCCTCGGGGCGCCGTGCAACTCCGTAGAGCAACTCTCCTTCGGTCACTGCGGAGATGGCGATCTGTGCCATCGGCAGCCGCTCGATGCGGTGCTGTACCGCCGGCACACCCTTGATCACATAGCTGGCGATATTGGTATCGAGCAAATATAGCTTCGGCATCAGACCGGTTCGCGTTCTTGGGCCGGGCCATCGCCCCTATCGGAAATGAAATCGTCCGGTACGCCCGCTTCGGCGACGAGTTTGAAGAAACTCTCCCACGATCCCGGCCGGCGCGATAGGATGACGTCTCCGGTCGCGGGATCTTGACGGATGTAGACCTCCTTGCCTTCGAATCGGAAATCGGCCGGCAAGCGGACGGCTTGGCTCCGGCCATTTTGGAAAAGCTTGGCGGCTCTTGGCATGGTCTTTTCCTCCAATGGTATATACCGCAGTATATCACACTTACTCCAGCCCCGCGGCCGCTTCCTCAATCAGCGCGCCTTCCTTCTCCAGCACTTTCCCCACGCGCACGATCTGCTCATCGGCTTCCTTCCAGTGCTTCTGCTCGATGGCCTCGCGCACGCCGGGCAGCGTCTTCACGCCATAACCGGTGTAGAAGCCGGGCGCATAGATCTGGTGCTCGAACCAGGGCCGTCCCGGCAGGCCGTCGGGCAAAGTCAATCCGCGCTCGATCCTCAGGAGCTTCTCGTTCACCGGCTGCAGGCCCGGCTTGTCGAGCTTCACCTTCTGCACGGCTTTGTCGTAGCGTTCCGCGCCGCGCGTGAGCGCCGCCAACCCATTTTCCAGCGGCGCGAAATTCAGGAAGGGCGGCTGGATCTCCACCGGCGGCGGCACGGACGTCTTACGAGGATCGGCGGTAGCGCTGAAAACGCCTTCCTCGATCTCCTTATTACGCTCACGGATTTCGTCGCTTTCGGTCTTCCAAAGCTTCTGCACTTCGTCCACATAGCGGTGTACGGTCTCGGCGAAGTTGGTGAAATCGTACGGCAGCAGGTCCGCGTCGGCAAACCGCATCATGGCCGTGCCGGCAGTCTGCGCCAGCGCGCGGCCATAGATAAAATCGCCATCCGAAAAATGCGTGAACCAGTAGAAATCATCGTAGATCGAGTGATAGATGCCGCCGCCATCTTCGCCGCCGTAGCCCAAATTCAGCGAGGCGATACCCAGATGGTCGATGAATGCCGTGTAGTCGGAACCGGATCCCAGCGCGCTAATGCGCAGTTCGGAACGCTTGCGCACTTCGTCGCGCTCGGCGGCGGGCGAGCGGGAGATGCGCGCCAACTCGTCGCGCTTCCACACCGGCATCTTCTTTTCTGGATCTTCGATATCGCGCGCCACGCCGTTGATGAATGTCTCGAGCGAGTGCGAGCCGCCTATGCCCAGGAAGCCGCGGCCGTTGCCATCCGAGTTGATGTACATGGCCGCGTGCTGCCGCAATTCCTTGTCGTGCTCCTCGGCCCACTCGGTGGAGCCTAGCAGCCCTTCCTCCTCGCCATCCCACACGCAGTAAATGAGCGTGCGCTTCGGTTTCCAGCCCTGCTTCTGCAACTCCGCGAACGCGCGAGCTTCTTCCATCAGCGCCACCGCGCCAGCCAGAGGATCTTCCGCGCCATTCACCCAGGCATCGTGATGGTTGCCGCGCACGATCCACTCGTCCGGATACGGCGCGCCGGGGATGCGCGCCACCACGTCGTAAATCTTCTTCATGTCCCAATTGAATTCGAGTTTCAGATGCACGCGCGCGGGGCCCGGGCCGATGCGATAGGTGATGGGCAGCGCGCCGCGCCAGGGTTCCGGAGCCACTGGACCGGTGAGGGCGGCCAGCAGCGGCTGGGCATCGCCATATGAAATGGGCAGCACGGGGATTTTGGTCAGGGTCTGCGCGTCCTTGATGGCCAGGCGCTTGGCGCCTTCCGTCGCGCCGATGCCGGGCGTCAAGGGATCGCCCGGATACACCGGCATATCCATCACGCTGCCGCGCTGCACGCCGTCCTTGGGCCGGTAAGGGCCTTGCGGGAAGACTTCGCCCGCGTAGTAGCCGTCTTCCCTCGGGTCGGAATAGATGAGGCAGCCGATGGCGCCGTGCTCGGCGGCGACCTTGGGCTTGATGCCGCGCCACGAACCACCGTAGCGCGCGATCACAATGGCGCCTTTGACCGAGACTCCCAGGCGGTCGAGCTGCTCGTAATCTTCAGGCACGCCGTAGTTCACATAGACCAGCGGCGCGGTGACATCGCCATCGATGGAGTAGGCGTTGTAGGTGGGCAGTTGCTCGTCGTGCTGGCTGGAGGTTGGATCGACGGCCACGGTAGGCTCAGCGAGTTTGGCGGTGAAATGCTCCGGCCCGACCAGTTCCAGCGCGCGGTTCTTGGGCGTGGGGAAGAGCACTTCGAAGGTTTCGATGTGGGCGTCCAGACCCCATTCCTTGAACTTCGCCAGTATCCACTCGGCGTTTTCCTTATCGTAGGGCGATCCGACGTGGTGCGGCCGGGCGGAGAGGCGCTGCATGTAGTCGTGCAGGTTTTGGCTGCTGGGAATGGCGCGGAACATCACCTCCCAGTCGTGCTCGGCGCGCGCCGATTCGGGCGCATAGCCGCGCAAGACGGGGGCGTCGGCTGCCGGCGCGAGTGCCGCGCCTAAAAGCAGGGTCAGACAAGCCAGGTCCAAGGTGATCTTCATGAAGCAAAGGATATCATCTCGGTGGGGCAAGCCCCGCATAGACGCTAAAATAACAACTGCGCCGTGCGGTGGACCCACTAACAGGAGAGGCGAGACTGATGAAGACGTTTGGCAAGCTACTCGTTGCGGGAGTGGTTGTATTTGCGGTCCTACAGGTGGTGCGGCCCGGCATTCCGGTTAAGCCTGCGACGGCCGAGCTGCAGGCGCCACCTGAGGTCAAGCACATCCTCGATAAGAATTGCTATAGCTGCCACTCGGACCAGCGGCGGCTCTCGTGGTTCGACCAGATCGTGCCCGGCTATTGGCTGGTGCGGCACGATATACTGGCCGCGCGTGGGCACCTGAACTTTTCGACACTGAGCTCCCGGCCCGCCGGCGTGCAGAAGGCGACGCTCTACGAGGCTGTAAACATGATCCAGCTTGGAGCGATGCCGCTGCCGAGTTTCGTTTTCCTGCATCCGGAGGCGAAGGTAACGCCTAAAGAGCTGGCGGCCCTGAAGGCGTATCTCGCCCCGTGGACGGCCACGCCGAACCAGCCCGGTACCGCGCCGGAAAGCAGCGGCGCGAAGACCGGCGCTGCCCAGGCGAGAGTTCCCAGTGGAGTTCCCGCGCCTCCTTCGCTAGCGGTTGTGCAGCCGGAGTTCGATGGATTCCCGTTTGACCCGGCCTTCGAGAGCTGGAAGCCGATTAGCACCACCGACCGTGGCGACAACAACACCTTCCGGTTCATCCTCGGCAATGAAGTCGCGGTGAAGGCGGCGCAGGCTGGCAATATCTCGCCCTGGCCGGAGGGAACGCGTTTCGCCAAGATTGCCTGGCAGCAGGAAGCCGGCCCCGATGGCCTGGTGCAACCCGGACAGTTCGTACAGGTGGAGTTGATGCTGAAGAACGCTCAGCGCTACAAGGACACTGATGGCTGGGGCTGGGGCCGCTGGCGCGGCCTGGATCTGAAGCCCTACGGCACGGACGCTAATTTCGTGCGCGAGTGCACAGGCTGCCACCAGCCCGTACGCGGCAACGACTACGTCTACACGCTGCCGATCACGACGGCCCGGACCGCCGGTGACGAGGTGGTGAACAACAGCGCCGCCGCCTTGCCGGCGAGCCTGCCCTATCAGCCGCTCGGCTGGAGCGCAATCACAATGTGCGTCGACCCGAAGACCCGCACCATGGCGACGCTCTACGGCAACGACGCAGCCATGCAGACTGTGCAGCGTGCCGCTCCGTTCGCAGGAGCAAAGGGCCCAGAGTATCCGGCGGGCGCGGTGCTGGCGCTCGTCACATGGGCGCAACGCGACGACCCGCACTGGTTCGGGGCACGCATCCCCGCCGTGCCGCGATCCGTGGAGTTCGTGCAGGTGGCGGCTGCTGGGCAGACGAGTAGCTACCGGCGCTTCCTAGGCACGGGCCTTATCGAGGATCGCCCCGCGGCTAGCGCAGCGGAGCAGCGGACGGGCTTCGTGCTGAGCCTCGCTCCGGCGCGGCTGCCGTAGTACTCTGCGCGGGGTCTCCCCGGACGCCCAACCTATCGTTGCAACTCGCCCTTCTCGGGGACGCCGAGTTCGTCGAGTAACTGCGTGGAAGATGCCGGGCCGAGCGTATTCCAATCCTTAAGCGCCCAGACGACTTTCTTGTCCGGCGTAACTTCGAACTTGCCATCCGGATCGCTGGTGGCCTCACCTGTTTTTTAGGCGCCCGAAGCGGCTGTCAGCCGGAGTTTGGCCCCAGCTACCGGCTTGCCTTGCGTTTCGGTCAGCCGAACTGAGATGCGGCCATCGGCTGCCCAAGCACACTAGATCGAGGCAAGAAGCAGGGACGCGGTAACCGGGGGTTTCAATGTCATGACGTTCCTCTAAGCAGCCTTTGGACATCCGTAGCAACAATACGAGTTTGGCGGGTAGTGCCTGAAAGGTGCCCTTTCGAGCGCAGGCAGACGTATGACGAACTGCCGGCGCGGCCTGCGGTCCGCTTTCATGTATACAGGAAGTGCAGAAATGAAATATGGAAGAGAGGCACGCGCATCCGCACAAGCACGGCGACGTGACGCACAGCCACGGGCATGCGGCCGGGAACGGCGAACACGAGCCGTCGCATCGAGGGCATGCGGTCGAGCCGTGCGAGGATAACCACCCGTAACGCCCGGTCCGCGCGCCAAAGCGAGTGGCCCGCGCGTTAACCAAATATGCCAAGCCCAACGCTTCGCTTGATGAAACTCAGTTGGCAACCGGTACGGCCCGTACCGAAAAGATCTGATCGTCCGGCATCCGCGCCACCTGCTCGGCGGCGGCAGCCTGTTTGTCATGCGGCAGGTTCAGTAAACGCTTGAGAAATTCCGTCCGGCCGCGGAAGGCAAGCTCCTTGCCCGTCCTGCGGTCCTTCACGACCGTCTCGAACCCGGCAATCGGCGCTTCCACAAACGTGCAAATTGGGCTTCCCGGCGCTGACGCCGGTAGCTGCCTGCCACCCATCCGCGACACAGCTATACTGAACCTGCATGGGCGTTCCGCACATGATCGTTAATCCAATCACCTCTTGCTACGATTGTCCAAAACGTACTACGCTATCGTCTACGGCAGCCGGGCGATGTATCCTAATGGACATATGACCGATCTGTGTCGAATTGGCGTAGCCATCAGCGGCGATCTCCTGGAGAAGTTCGACAAGCTCATCGTCCAGCGGGGCTACACCAACCGCTCCGAAGCCTTCCGCGACCTGATCCGCAATGAACTGGTCCAGGAAACCTGGAAATCGTCGGATGCCGAGGTCTTCGGGACGGTGACCCTGGTGTATGACCACCACGCGCGCCTGCTGCCCGAGAAGCTCACCGAGTTGCAGCACCACTATCACGCTGCCGTGCTTTCCGCGCTGCACGTGCACCTGGATCACGACAATTGTCTCGAAGTCGTTCTGGTCAAGGGCAAGGCCGGATTGGTGCAGAAGCTGTCGAACGCCCTGATCGCGATCAAGGGTGTGAAGCACGGACGATTCACCGTCACGACGTCCGGCCACGATCTGCCCTGAAGGTCCGCCCCACAAGCAAGCCATCGCACGAACATCACAATCGTGCTATGCTGCCAGAAGCGGCGAACGGGGAACGATGCACATTCCGGATGGCTATCTCAGTCCCTCGACGTGCGCCAGCCTGGCCGCCGCTGCCGCGCCATTTTGGTACGTCGCCTTGCGGCGCGTGAAATCCGCCCTGCACGCGCGGCTCATCCCGCTGATCTCTCTGTTCGCCGCGTTTTCCTTCGTCGTCATGATGTTCAATCTGCCGCTGCCCGGAGGCACGACCGGCCACGCAGTGGGCATGGGGGTAGCATCTATTGTCCTGGGCCCATGGGCTTCCATCCTGGCCATCTCCATAGCGCTGACCATTCAGGCCGTGTTCTTCGGCGACGGCGGCATCACGGCGCTCGGCGCGAACTGTTTCAACATGGCGATTGTCGGGTCGCTCGTGGGTTACGCCACCTACCGGCTGGCCGCCTGGCGGACAGGGCTCGGCTCCGCGCGCCGCGTAGTGGCTGCCGGACTCGCTGGTTACACGGCCATCAACGTGGCTGCCCTGTGCGCGGCGGTCGAGTTCGGAATTCAGCCGCTGCTGTTTCACGATGCCTCCGGGACACCGCTCTATGCGCCCTATCCGCTGCGCATCGCGATTCCCGCCATGATGCTCGGACACTTGACCCTGGCCGGACTCGCGGAGTTGGTCGTCTCGTCGGGCATGGTCGCCTATCTGCAGCGCACCGATCCCGGGTTGCTACGCCTGACCGCGCCGGATGCCCCGCCTTCAGGCGAACCGGTCCAGCCGCCGCATCAAGGACATGATGCCCTCCGGCTGCCCACCGCGCGCAAATTATGGCTGGCGCTGGCGGCGCTTTTGATCCTAACCCCGCTCGGGATTCTAGCGGTCGGCAGCGCCTGGGGTGAATGGAGCGCGCGCGATTTCTCCGATCCGCACGTGCGGCGCGCAATCGCCGCGGCGTCAGGCAACCAGGCGCCCCCATCCGCCGCGCCTCGCGGTCTGGAGCGCCTCTCTTCGATTTGGACCGCGCCCCTCTCGGGTTATGCGCCGTACTTTATCCGCAGCGCGTCATTCGGATATCTGGTTTCCGCCATGCTGGGCGTCGGACTCATCATCGGGGTGGCGCTGTTGGTGAATTTGTTACTGGCCCTGCGCCCGCCTGGCGTAGGAGGCCGTCGCCGCAAAGGTTTCGTCGAAAGGACCGCCCGCGGCTTGCTGGAGGCCACTGAGCAAGTCCTGTTCGCCGAGGACATGGCCGCGACTGGCGGCTTCCTGCAGCGTCTGGATCCGCGCGTGAAGTTGATTGGTATCGGCGCGCTGATTGCCGCCGCCGTAGCCGTACATCGGTTGTGGGTGCTCGCGGCAATACTGGCGCTGGGCGTGGTTCTGGCGCTGGCCTCCCACATCCCTATACGGCTACTGACGGCGCGGGTGTGGCTGGCCGTGTTGGCGTTCACCGGCGCCATCGCGCTGCCCGCGATTTTTCTAACTCCCGGCGCCGCCGTCTGGCGCCTCCCGCTGCTGGAGTGGCCGGTGACGCAACAGGGATTGCGCACCGCCGGCTTCCTGATATTGCGCGCCGAAACCGCGGCCACGCTGTCGATGTTACTGATCCTTTCCACTCTGTGGACGCGCTTGCTGCGGGCGCTTCGCTACTTTGGCGCGCCCGTGGTTTTGGTGGCCATTTTGGGGATGACCTATCGCTATATGTTCCTGTCCCTGGCCACCGCGTGCGATATGTTCGAATCGCGGGAGAGCCGCATCGTAGGCGTGCTGGAGCCAGCCGACCGCCGCCGTCTGGCCGCCGCCAGCGCGGGCGTGCTGCTGGACAAGACCCTGCAGGTGAGCGGCGAAGTCCACATGGCCATGCAGGCGCGCGGCTTTCGCGGCGAGATCCGCTTGCTGGATGAATTGCAAATGCGCCCGCACGATTGGCTGCGGCTGGCCGCGTTCGTGGGCGCGGCGACTTTGGCGGTATGGCTGGGCCGATGACTGAACTGGCTTTCCTGGCTTTCGATGTCCGCGACGTGTCTTACCGCTACAACCAAGTGGCGGCTTTAAGCTGGCTATCGATGCAGGTGAAGCGCGGGGAACGCGTGGCGCTGTTGGGCGCCAACGGATCGGGCAAGTCCACCCTGCTGCGCCTGCTCGCGGGCCTGTGCTTCCCCGAACAAGGCGAAATTTCGTTCCTCGGAGAGAGCCTCACCGAACAGCGCCTGCAGGACGAGGAATTCTTCTTCAGCTTCCGCCGACGCGTGGGTTTGGTCTTTCAAAATGCGGATGTGCAACTGTTCAGCCCCAGCGTGTTCGATGAACTGGCCTTCGGTCCTTTGCAACTGCGCTGGCCCGCGCAGCAGATCCGGGAACGTGTCGGCGAAGTGATGCGCGCCATGGACATCGCGCACTTGCAGGATCGCGCGCCGCATCGTCTGTCCGGCGGCGAGAAGAAGCGCGTCGCGCTAGCGTCCGTGCTAGTCCTCGATCCGGAAGTGTTGCTGCTCGATGAGCCCACCGGCGCGCTCGATCCCAGCAGCCAGGCGCGCATCGTCGATTTCCTGGTTTCTTGCGGCAACGGCTCGAAGACCGTGATTACATCGACGCACGATATGGATACGCTGGAGGATATCGCCGACCGCTGCTACGTCTTCGCCAACGGGCGCGTGGCGGGCGAGGGTACGCCGCTCGAGATTTTGCACGACGTGGAATTGCTGGAGCGCGCCAAGCTGATCCGCCCGCACGCGCATGTACACGCACGCGGGGAGGGTGGTGTGCAGCCTCACCCGCACGTGCATCGGCACGAAGGGTGACTGAGCTGCGCGTGTCAGGCCGAGCCACGCGCGTGAGCAAGTGGTCCTTTAGCGCGGTATGCTGGGGGAAGGGCCGGCTATGAACAACGCCACCATTCCTTCGTACCTGGAGATTATCGATTTCATTGCTGCTTTACGGTCGGCGAGGAAAGCGCGCCCTGTAGCTCCTTCACGAAGGCGGCGACATGGAAGGCCTGCACGTCGGCGAGCTGGCCGATGCCGCCCGGGCGTCGCACCATTCCGCAAAGCGGCGCGTGGCGTTCAGGTACACCTTGCGGGCGTGCTCGTTGTTGACTTGGGCGGTGAAGAATTCGAGGACGCGCCTGGCGGCCTTGGGCGTCGGCGTGAAAAGTGGGGCGGGCTGAAGCGCCGGGGCGGGGGAGAGGACGATTTCGGTGAGAGGGGCGGGCATGGTTCCTCCGGCTGCCATAGAGTGTTATAAAGGACGTTATCACACTCTAACGGCGAGGGGAAGGGTTTGTTCTAAGCTGTCACTGGAATGCTTTGGACTGAATTGAACTGGGTTTTTATCCAGTTGGGAACCCTTCGATGCGTCAAGCTTGTTTATACGTCTGGAGAGCGGCTAGTACACGCCCATTCAATTTTTTCACAATTGTCATCTCTGCCCTTGCGGCAGGGTTCGCCTTCTGGTCCGCGTACGTGGCGGATAAGGCCGCAAAAAGCGCTGATCAGTCGACAACTCAACAGCTAGAACAGGGGAAGGCGCAGCTGAAGGAGCTGAGAAAGTATGTTAAGGCCGCCACGAAATCGGCGCTCTATGCCGGGGACCTCGCCAAGGCGGCACGAGACAACCTCGAAACGGAGAAGCAGACCGCGGCCCTCAGCAAGACGGCGCTCCAGAACTCCGCTGATGCATTTCGCATCGAGCATCGTCCGTGGTTGGTCGTAACGAGCGCGGTTCTGACATCCGGCGGGATTGAGCTTACCGCCGTTGTGCTTCGCCTTGAGAACATCGGTAGAAGCCCGGCATATGGAACGTTTGATAGAAGCCATCTTGAGACCGGGTATTACAAATACAATTACAGCGTCGAGGAGTTGAAGCGGATGTCGCCGGACGGACCGATGCCCACATTATTCGTGGAGCGTGAGCCCCATTCGATCGGTATTGATATCGAGGGATCCATGCTCGATCAACCGCCGATCCTGCCCGATAAAACCGCGTCGATCTTTGTGACGGTTCCGGCAGTCACCACGTGGACCGGACCGCCTCACGACGACCTTACGCGCACTGTGGGTGTTCTGACATATACCGACGCTAACAGCTTTCCCTACCATGCCAGCTTCTGCTACGATCTCACGCCTCCCCACCCTCCGATCCCAGGAAGCCCAACGCTCTGCGAAAGTCCGAACTCAAATGTTTCACAATAGGCACACTCTTCCGTACACTGATCCGCAGGCTTGTTCAGCCGGTTGGGCAGGGCGCTTGGCATTTGCACCGGTCATGTCCTCGTACATGTGAGAGCATCGGGCGGCGCGCCTTTCGGTGGGGTGAGCTGTGGAGCGGTCGTCGGTGCTCGTCCGGGCATAGCCGTCTTTTATGCTCTCCATTTTTGACTGGGACATGCGACACGCATGAATCCCGCGATTGGCGCGGGTTCCAGCGACGTGCCAAATCTTACCACTTTTGAAACGGCGGCTGCACCCACGACTTGTCGGACGCGGGCGAAAGCGCGTCCGGGGCCATGTTGGGTGTTATAATCCGTGCTGTGTAGCTTAAGCCAATGCCAGATAACGCCTACCTCAACGTGTATGCTGACTCCATCACCGTCTTTGAAGGCCCGGGGTGGCCTCCTAAGCAGAATTACACGACCGGAGTCTTTTTTCCCCATGTCAGCGCTTGCGTGGACGGTTGATTTTTACTTTATTTCCCCTCCTCCCATAAACGACCAACCCGGCCCCCCGGTGTTACCGCCGCCTTCTCCCGCCACCTCCTCAAATGCAAATCGTTATTGCCAATTATGTTAATGCCGGTGGACCGGCAGATGGCTACTACCGAGCCGCGGCATGCAGGAGCGGGAGCGACGATCCTACACACCTTGAGGGTGGTCCGTTCGGCTTCGTCTATTGTCAATACAAAGACGGGGACCAGTGGTTTGATATCTATGGAGCTGACAGCATAGTGTTGGGACCGGACTTCCTAAACGTAATCAAGCTTGGACAGGAACGAGCATCGTGTTCGCATCCACAAGATCACTATCAAGCCGTTGTGACGTACAGCGCCAAAGATGTCGCGCCCTACAACAGGTGACCGAATGGGCAAGGGAAAATAAAAGGGCTCTGAGCGAGAATCTGACGGAACGGTCGCTTTTACGCAACTTTCTTCACCCGCTGAACCGCGAGGAACCCGACGTTGGTTACCGCCATCCGCTTGGGCCGGGGATGAAACGACGCCAAGCTGGCTGGTCAGAGCGGGATGCGCCGGAGGTTCGGTTGCGACTAAACTGGGCTGGTCATGGAGAACGACTGGACGAAGGTGTTGGGATTCCCGGGGTATCGGGTGTATAAGCAGGACATTGACGAAGAGCACAAGCATCTCAAGTTGTGGATCAGGCGGAAGCGGGGGAACCGCAGCATGATCTGTTCGGGCTGCGGAAGGC
>Ga0302326_10019828_pt1 | contig 13861 bp, 8 predicted proteins | sample Palsa_T0_3_FD_202264 | JGI IMG/M metagenome (GOLD analysis project Ga0302326, IMG submission 202264) | Peat permafrost microbial communities from Stordalen Mire near Abisko, Sweden - Palsa_T0_3 | ecosystem: Environmental > Terrestrial > Soil > Palsa > Peat permafrost | place: Sweden: Abisko... | reverse complement strand
TCGGTCCCCGAGAGCTTTCCAATGTCCGCTGTGAAAGTGTTGGCGATCTTGATCCGATCGACTGGGTAACGGCGCAGATAGTCGAGCGATGAGTAACCGGTACCGAAATCGTCGATCGCGATGCGGATACCGTCATTCCGCCAGCGTAAGAGCAGAGCGTTATGGTCCTGCGACGAATGCATGAGGACGCTCTCGGTCAACTCCAGCTCGAGACGACAAGCCGAGAGCGGGAACTCCGCCAGGGTCGCGGCGATTTCGCGCTCTAGCTCGAGCGGCATCTTGAACTGGACGCCCGAGATGTTGATCGCAAGGACCGGCGGTGCGATGCCGGCGTCGCACCACTGCTTGGCCTGCCGGCACGCTTCGCGCATGACCCAGCGCCCGAGCGGTACGATCAGCCCGTTGGCCTCCGCCGCCGCGATGAACGCATCGGGACCCAAGTCGCCGCGCGTCGGATGATGCCAGCGCACCAGCGCCTCCAACCCCACGATGCGCCGCGTATTGATGTCGACTTGGGGCTGGTAGTGAAGAAAAAGCTGATCCGAGGAGATGGCCTCGCGCAGTTCCGCGCTCATCGTAACGCGCGCGCGGACCTCGGCATCCATGGCATCGGTGAAGAAGCGATAGGTTCCCCGGCCCTCAGACTTCGCTCGATACAGAGCCTGATCGGCACGAGAGAGCATCGACTCGGCGTTGGCTCCGTCGCGTTCGTAAAGCGCGATGCCGACGCTCGCACCCGAGTTGAGCAGTTTTCCTTGAATGAAGAATGGCTCTTTGACGGCCGCCAAGATCTTCGCCGCAACGTCGCCGGCCGCGTTTGCGATCTTCGCCAGACCGGCCGCGTCCGCCGCATCGGTGGAGTCCGCAATATCGCTTAGGAGGATGGCAAACTCGTCACCGCCGAACCGCGCGACCGTGTCCGTCGCGCGGACGCTTGCGCGGAGCCGGTGTGCTACGGACTCGAGCAAGAGATCCCCCGCGGGATGGCCGAGGGTGTCGTTCACATTCTTGAAATGATCGAGATCGAGATAGAGAACCGCGAAGCTTCCGGCACGACGCTGCGCTCGGGCCATTGCTTGATCGAGTGCCTTGACGAAGACGCCCCGGTTCGCGAGGCCCGTAAGGAGATCGTGGTGAGCCATTTGGGTTATTTGCTCGCTCGCCCGTTTGCGCTCTGTGATGTCGCGAACGACGGCCAAGCCCAAGTCGCCCGTTGGAGATGGCGCCATGCTGAGCGAGACTTCTGTCCAGAAGAGACTACCGTCTTTCCGCTTGCCTTGCCACTCGAACATCTGCGGCCCCGTCTGGGCCTTTACGAACGCCTCCATGACGCTTTCTTGCGTGTACGGCGGGATGCCCGAGGAAATTGTGACGATGGTGCAGCCCAGCAGCTCTCCGGGCGCATACCCGAACATCCGGCAGCCGACGTCGTTGACCTCGACAAAGCTGCCTCTCTCCGGATCGCTGAGAAATACTCCGTCGTTGACGGAATTATAGATCATTTTGAGCCGGCGTTTCGCGGCGCGAGCCGCTAGCCCGAGAGCAATCTCGCGTTGGTGCTGCCGACCCGCTTGCCACGTGTAGACGGTTGCAAGCGCGCTCAGTATGAGCGAGAGCGCAAAGACGCTCAATGGCGGCAGTCCCCAGAGCCCGTGCAATCGGTCCTCGTAGGGGATCAACACCGCGAGCCACGATCGGTTGCCGAAAGTCACCACCCCGGACATGTGAAGCCCAGACTCGAGCGCCCCAAGGCGCACCATCGGTGCCGGGCTTTTCGCCAGGCGAGAGGTGTGGACGTACACCGGAAGGTCGCCCGCCACGGCGGGGTTGGAATAAATGTAGATATGGAGGCCGGCAGGGGCCGTAAGCCTCGTCACTGTCCCATCGACCATCGGGCCGAGCAGGAACGCTCCCATCGCAAAACCGATGAGCTCTCGTCGCCGCTCTTCGACCGACGAAGGCTGCGTCGCGCCGGAGTACACCGCTCGCACCGCCGCGACGCCGGATTTCCCCGCTGCGATTGGAAGCGGGATCACGGGCGAGACGACGAGCTCGCCACGATCGCGCGCGCGGTCGAGTGTCGCACGGATCGGTGGGACCGAACCGAGGTCGAACCCGGTGACGGCGCGCTCCGTCTTCAAATGCGTTGCAAAGAGAATCGGATAGCGATCGGCTCCGCTCCCCCAAACGCGAGCGGCCCAAGCCAAGTCAGATGTGCCCGTATACTCCGCTAGCAAAGGCTTCGCAAACTCGTCCAAGCGTTTTGCATCGGGCCGGCCGCCGCTGCCCTCGATCGCGCCGTAGTAACTGCGCATCACGTCATGAAAATCGATGACGCCTTCTTTCAAGAACGTTAATTTCGTGCCGGCTTGCGTTGCAAATTCCCCTCGGTCCTTTTGATCTTCCCAAGCGGCCGCAGTGATCCAGGCGAAAACGGAAAGCACCAATCCCAGCAGCACGACGAGCAGCGTTGAGGTTCCGCCTATGCGAAGCCCGCGCTTGTCGGCTTTTGGGGGGCTCATCATATGCTGTGCCATTGTTGATAAATTCGTCCGGGAAGGCCGCAAGCTTAGAACACATTGCTCGACATCGAAAGTGCAGCCGAGGCCTGAAATGTTTACGTACGAAGATTCAGTGAAGACGCGCGCTGGAAGCATCAAGTCGGGATGAAGACGCGATAGAGATGCTGTGAAGATACGATGAAGAGGTGCGAGCGATCACGTTCCGCCGCCTTGCGAAAACTGCGACGGCTTGACACGACCGCTGAAGTGAAAACACGCGGGCTCCCGCTATCTCATCGGCGCGTGCCGGCGCGCCGGTGCGCCGACGACGAGGATGCTGCGGATGGCGGCGGACCAACCGCAGCGTCGAGCGGCGCGGTTACCGGGATATGTGCTGAAGCGGTGCTGTAGGGGGGCGGGAACACGTCGATCGTGTTATTGTAGTAGTTCGGGACGTACAAGTCGCCCGTCGACGCGTCGACCGCGATTCCGCCGTTCCCGTTGCCTTGGCCGGCGTAGTTTATTGTGGCGATCGTATTGTCCGGTCCGTACGGAGGCGCAACGACGACGACGGCGTGGCCTTGATTGGCGAATAGATTATCGTTCGCGTCGACGGCGATGCTGCGTTGCCCGGGGTCGACTTGGGGGGAGGTGATCGTCTGCGTCACCGTCGTGTACGGCGGCGCGATGATCGAGACGCCACCTCCATTCGATCCGACGAACACATTTTGTGCGGGATCGATCGCCAGGTCCGTCGCTCCCTCGGGAACCGGAATGCTGTTAATCACGGTCCCGAACGTCGACGACAATTCGTAGACGGTGCTGTTCGAGTTGCAAGCGACGAACACGTGTCCCGACGAATCTATCACGACTCCGTTTGTTGCGTAAGGGACATCCGATCCCGAGGTTATCGGCGCTCCGGAGTATGGTGGCGCATATTTAGCAACCAAACCGCTTACCGGGGAGAGGTACAGGTTGCACGTCTGATCGAGCGCCTGTGCTAGTCCTTGCCCTGTATGGCCGGTGCCGTCGGTGAACGTCCTAAGTTGATTGACCGAACCCGAGTACGGTAGCGAATATTCGAGGACGTTGGCTCCGTTGCCGGTATAGGTGGTTACCAACAGCGATGGGCCGCAAGCGGAGGTTACCGTCACCGTGGCGGGGGTCGCGGCGCCGATATTTTCGACCTGCGATCCGTTCGTCAACGTGGCGGAAACGCCCACCGTATCGGAGCCCGTTCCGGTCGCATTCGCCGTGTACGTGACATCTGCCGATGTTGTCGTGAACGAGTCGACCGCCCCGCTGACGGGGTCAGTGATGTGTCCGTAGGAATGGTGGGTGTTGTTCCATGTGTAGGTCAACGTTCCGGGAGGCGGGCTGCCGTTGCTCGTGACCACGGCGGCAGCGAGGTTTCCGGTTCCGGAGTTCGCCACGTTTTGGCTGTTCGGGCGTAGGGTGATGATGTACGACGAAACGGTGATCGTCGTCATCGCATTCCCGAGGCTTGTCGTCGCCGAGCCGTTCGTGAGCTGCGCCTTTACCGAAATCGTGTCCGGGCCGCTACCGGTCGAGTTTGCGGTATAAGTGACGGTCGCCGCCGACGTCGTGAATGAATCGCGTGCCCCGCTAACGGGGTCCACAATGTGCCCGTTGTTCGCAGTGTTCGTCCAGGTATACGTGACTGTTCCCGGTGGTGGACTGCCCGGGAATTGCACGGCAGCCGAAACGGCCGAGGTCGCGGAGTTGTTGATCGACGGCGGCGAAGCCGCGAGCGTGACGGACGTCGTGCCGACCGATACGCTCGCCGCCGCCGAGCCGATCGTCGTCTTGGTCACGCCGCCGCTAATCTCGGTGAGCGTGACCGAAATCGTGTCGGTTCCCGTTCCGGTGCTGTTTGCGAAATATAAGACGCTGGCCGCATTGCTTTGGAACGTCGCGCCGCTGGTTCCGCAAACGACCGTAGAGTTTCCGTCGGTGAGGCTCCCGTTTTGCCCTGTACACGTGTATGCGTAATGAAGTGTTTCGCCGGCGCCGAGCTGGAGCGCGTTAGCAACGTTGGTTGTAAGTGTCACGTGGCCGCTGTCGGGAATGGTCGAGGTCGCCGGGGTGAGCGTGACCTTCGTCGGAAGGACGCTTAGCATGATCAGGTCGGCACGGTTCGAGTTCGAGAGATCCGTGAGGACGAGCGCTTTGTCTATGGCGAAGAGCGCGAGGTCGAACGGCGCTGTGATCTTCAGAAAAAACGCTCCGATGGCTTTTGCGACTGTTGCCTGCGGGGCTTTCGTTGCAATAAATGCTAAGACTGCAGTGACGATCGCTGTCTGAAGATTTCCGTCACTTGCGACCGTGGCGACCGTTGCGGCCAAGGCTCCGCGCACGTCGCCGTTCGAAGCGGCCGTCGCAAACGCCGGAACGGCTGAAAGTGCGCTGACGATACGGGAGAGAGCAGGCCCGCTCGTGGGCGTTACCACCGAGTTAATCGGCAGTGCCACCGCAGCCACGAATGGCAAGAAGATGTCCGTAACCATGAACGTCGATGAAACATCGAGTTGGTCTTGTGCTTCGCGGGGGGTAAGCGAGGACGACGCGCCCGCCCCGAATCCCGGGCCGACGATCATCACGCGATAATTTGTTTGCGAAGCACCGGCGACGCCCGGCAGGGCGACGACGCTCGTGTCGGTCGCGGTGCCGGCCGCATTTCCGTTTAGGATGTCGCCGATGGTTCCGAGCGTCCCGTTCAAACCGTTCACAGCGGCAATCGCAACGGGCGAGTTGGTATCCGGCGCCTGGTCGGTGACGGGTTGCGTCGAACCCGTCGGAACGTGGGAAACCTCATCGATGAACGCGTCGGCGGATCGTCTATACGAATTGACGAAATCGACGCCATCGGGGAAGTCGAAGTTGAGCGCGACACCGCTTGCCGCAGTCGTCGACGCGATCACGAGCGCGGGATTGCGGTGCTGTAACAGCGACTGCACGCGAGCGATCCCGGCAGCCGCAGGGACATGCATCGCGCTCGAACTGGTCACTGCGGAAAGAAGCGACGTCAGCGCGGCGCCGACCGTCGGATCGCTCACGATGTCGACATTCGGATTCGCGACGATGGCCGAAGCGATGGCCTGTTGCACGGCGGTAATGCCGGGCTGCGTAGGAAGGCTTGCCAACACCTGATCGCGCTGTGGTTCCGGCACGAGGTAAAGAAATGCGCTGAAGTATACGAGCACTTCCGCGGTTGTCAGCGTATCGATCGTGCTTTGCCCGGCTCCGACGAAACCGAGCAGCAGTGGTTGTTGGGTTGGGCCGGTAACGATCGTGAACTGCGGGCCCGTCGAGAGCGCATCGACCGTGAACGTGCCTCCGCTTGCAATGGGATTGGCGCCGAGGCTGTTCGCGACTTGTAAGGTCCCGGCGCTAATCGAACTCCCCGCGGGAAGCGACACCGCGCCGGTTTGCAGGACCGTACCCGGCAGTGCGACGGACCCCGGCGCCGTAACCGGTCGTCCTGCGGGTACCGTGGTACCGCCGCCGCAGCCCTCCAAGACGTAGGCTGCGCTCGCGAATGCGAGCGCACGTAGCGCGTACCCGGGCGAGCGAACCTGGCGATGTCTCATAAAGAACTCCGATTACGTCAATGCAGTCTCACCATTAACCTTAGAATCTCCGATGCCGGAATCGCATGGGGGGCGACCCTACTTCGCACCACTCGAGTAGGGTGGCTATCGCCCGCGAGGCGGCACGGCTTCGATACGCGCGGGGATCCGCGCACGCTTCCGGTACGCCGCCCGCGTAGTATGGCGCGTATGGAAGCTTCGGTGACCCGGACCCTCGCGCTGGATCGGCGGACCTCCGTCGTCGGAGGCGCGAGCATTGCGTTCGCGGTGTTGGCGGCAATCGCGGGGTGGGCGGGGCTCGTGCCGGCAGGCGGTGCGACGGTGCTTGTGATCCTGGCTGCTGCGATCGTGCTGCGGGTTGCGTGGTCATATGCCGCCAAAGCATCCTCGCCCGCATCGGCGCGCGTCGTGACGCTGGTTTCGAATGTCGGCCTCGGGGTTTCGGCGGTCACCCTGCTCGCGGTGTTGCCGCGTATCACCGCAGTGGGCGGCGTGCCGCTGATGCTCGCGGATACGGGGGCGCAGCTGTGGACGCTCGCACTGCTCACGCTCGCCGCCTACGGAGTGCGAACTTTCGGTTGGCGGGTCTACGCCGGGACGTTTCTGACCGGCTTTCTCGCGCTGACAGGGCTCGCGCGCTTTGTCGGCCGGCCGTTGATCGAACGGTTCGGAACCTCGGATGTAGCAACGGTCGGCTTGTGGGTGCCGCTGACGGAAGAAGCGATCAAACTGATTCCCGTTGCTGTCGTGCTGTTCGCAGCGTTGCGGCGCAGCGACCGGCGGCCTTCGGCGCTCGATGTCATGCTGCTCGGTGCATGGGCCGGGGCCGGATTCGCCATCTACGAGTCGGCGACGTTCGGGCGCGGCACATTCTCGCTGACCGCGGCGCCTGTGATCTCGTTCTTTTTTCCGATGGCGGGCCTGGGGCGGGCGTTCGACTGGCCGATCGTGCAAGTCGGCCACCTCATCCATTCGGCGCTGCTGGCGCTTGGGATCGGATTTTTCTTCCTCTACCGGAAGCGTGTGCGCCGGGCGTGGATCGCTCCCGCCATCGCCGCGTTTGCATCGCTTCTGGAGCATACTTCGCAGAATGCGATCCTGACCGGCGCAGTGCCTGAATTTGCGGCTCGCACGACGATCGTGCTCACGGCCGGCGGCCGTCTCTCGTCGATCGTATTGATTGCGGGCGTTGCGTACATTGCGTTTTTCGAGACGCGCGCGGTCGGGAGGGTCGACGTGAAGCGGCGTCCCGCGTTGCTCGCGGCGGCCCAAACGGCGAGCGCGCGGTAATGGTCGATCTTATCGCGCACCTGATAGCGCTGTGTCAAAGCTGCGTTCCCGACGCGCAATCAGCCGCGCCGACGGTGGGGATCATCGGAGGCACGGCAGGAGCGATCGGTGCCATCGGCGGCCTCGGAGGGGGCGCTGCAAGCTCGGGCTCGAGCGGGGACCCCTCGGGCGCGGGCGGAGGCGAAACCGCGTCCTCGCCAACCGACGGTGACACATCGCCGGGCGGCGGTGACACGTCGGCATCGGGCGGTGGCGACGGTGGTGACGACTCGAACAGTCCTTCCGAGCCATCCTCGCCGTTCAACGATACGACGGGCGGATTTCAAATGCACGAACCGCCCGATCCCCCGGGGTTTCCGGGCGATCCGTTCCACTCGCCTTCGGAGAATCCACAGCCGATTTTCAGCGACGGCAGCCAGGTCGACGGCTCCAATACGCCCGGCGACGACACAACGGAAACTGACTACATCAATCCCGACGGCACGCCGCTCGGATCGACACCCCATGCACCACCTCACGCGCCCAGCACGCCATTGCATAAACCGAAGTAGGGTGCGGACCTCGCTCAGTGTATCGATAAGCGCTCGGCGACACTTCGAAAGAGCTTTTCGGCCTGGGGCGCAAATTGGTACGCCCTCAGGTAATCGTCGAGCCCATAGTCCGGGCGCGTCTTACGAATGGCCGCAACATATGCGCGGCCTTCATCAAGCCGGCCGTCGAGCGCCAGCGAAAATGCAGCTACCGCGAGGATGTGCGCGTGGGCGTTGGGGCGCGAAGCGGCCTTGATGCCGTACTCGGCGGCTTCTGCGAACCGCCCGAGACGCATAAGCGCCATGGCACTTGTGGCAAGCATGCCGAACAGCAGCGGATCGCATGGACTCAGATTGCGCGAGCGGTCGGCAAACGAGATCGCTGCATGCGGATCGCCCGATTGGCAGTGAACGAACGCGAGCGTGTAGTGACCGAGGGCGAAGTTTGGGCTCAGGTCGATCGCCTGCTCGAGTTCGACGACGGACTGATCGAATTGGCTGCGAAGCCAGAGCGATCGGCCAAGGGCCCAGTGTGCGGCCGGGTCGCGATCGTCGGCCATGACGCTTTGTCCGGCGGCTTCGAAGGCGCGATCCATTTCCGGCCCGCGATCGGCCCAGCCCTGGAACGCGTTCTGCCAATGCGTGAACGACAGTCCGGCATAAGCGCGCGCGAACGTCGGATCGAGTTGCACCGCCAACTCGAAGAAGTGCTGCGCCCTGTCGTTGTCGGGCTTATTGAACCGGTACATGTGCCAGAGCCCGCGGTGATGCGCCTCCCACGCGTCCAGAGAGTTCGGCGGCCTCAAGATAGCGCGGTTTCGTTCGCTCGTCTCTATCTCACTCGCGATGGAGCCGACGATGCTATTGCCGATTTCATCCAAGACCTGGAACGCGTCGTCGAGCTTACGGCTGAAAACCTCGGCCCAAACAATCCGGGCAGTGCGCGTTTCGACCAGTTCGATCGTCACGGTCAGCGACTTGTCCCGGCGCTGTACGGATCCGCTAGCGAAATAGTCGACGTTGAGCATACGAGCCGCCTCATCCGGCCCGACTCGACGATCGTGCAGGGCGAACGTCGTCCCCTGCGCGATGACGAATAGGCTGCGCAGTTTGGCCAGCCTCGTGATCACGTCGTGAGCGAGAGCGTCGGCGATTCCGCCGCGGGCACTCGTCACCGCGGAGCAGTCGATAAACGGCATTATGGCCACGGAAGCACGACGCGCGACGGTGAGGATGTCCTCACTGACTCCGCTCGTCGCAACAGGCAAGCTCACCGCAGAACAGGGAGCGATTTTGGCGCGCTGCCAGGCATCTTGGATTGGGGTGAAATCGAGTCCCTCGTTCTCGAAGAGCCGGGCGGTCGCTGCCACGTGCTCCTCACTTTCTCGAACTCGGCCGTGTCGCACGAGCGCGTTCAGAAGCAGCTCGTGAGCGCGTGCGTCGAAGGGAGCGAGTTCCAGCCAGCGCTCGAGATATGCTACGCCCTCGTCATCGGGCGCGGCTTTGACGAGATGTCCCAACAATGCCGCGTGCCGGCCGCGAAAGCGGCGCCGCTGCTCGGCTAGCCAGCCCGTGAACGCCGGGCATCCGTCAAGCTCGAGCCCATCGAGGAAGTCTCCGTCGAACAGCGCGGCGAGCGCTTTCAGCCGCACGTAAGGAAGTGTTTCGATGGCCTGTGTCGCCGCCGTAACCTCGATCGCATCGACGAAGCAATCGGCCAAATCGAGCCTGATGGTGTCGCCTTGGGCAGCCAACCGGCGCCGATCGGGCTCATCGATAAGGCCCCGAATCTTGCTGAGGCACCACCGAAGTTCCCCGCGCGGGTCGCTTGGGACTTCCCACAGCAGCTCGCAAAGATGGCTTCGCGTAACCGCGTGCCGCGCGAGCGTGAGATAAGCCAGGAGCGCGCGCACTTTGCGTGACGCGGGCAGCGTTAGCGCGACGTCGTGCCGGCGCATAACTAAGGGCCCGAGTATTCTAATCTCGACCGCAGGAATGCCCGGATCTTGCCTCAGTGGGGCCGATTCCACGGCATTCCCACGCCGGCTACCGCGCTCGTCCCACGCGTGGCCGCTACCCTCGAATTCGACGGTCACCGAACGTGACAACGTCGCCGCAACCGTCGCCATCACCAATCCGCGAACGGAGAACAGTCATGGATTCGGCTTCCACAATCACTGAGAATCCCCCACCGGTTCACGTCGACCTCGAGGCCCTCAAAGGCCGACAGAAAGGAGCGTGGTCGTCCGGCGATTATGCCGTCGTCGGCACGACCTTACAAATCGTCGGCGAGGAGCTGTGCGAGGCCCTCGACCTCCGCGCTGGTTCGACCGTGCTCGACGTCGCTGCCGGCAACGGGAACGTTTCACTTGCCGCCGCGCGGCGTTGGTGCGACGTGGTCGCCACCGACTACGTGCCGGCACTGCTCGAACGCGCCCGCGAACGTGCCGATGCAGAACGGCTGAACATCGAGTTCCGTGAAGCCGATGCCGAAGCTCTGCCCTTTGAGGACCAAAGCTTCGATGTCGTCGTGTCGACGTTTGGAGTGATGTTTACACCCGATCAGGACCGCGCGGCCGCTGAACTCATTCGCGTCTGCAATCGCGCCGGCAAGATCGGCCTTGCCAATTGGACGCCTGAGGGTTTCATCGGTCAGTTGTTCAAGACCATCGGAAAGCACGTGCCGCCGCCTGCCGGCGCGAAGTCGCCCGCGCTTTGGGGAACACGCCCGCGGTTAGTAGACCTGTTCGAGTCGCACGCGTCATCGATCGAATCGGCGCAACGGCACTTCGTGTTTCGCTACCGCTCGCCCGACCATTGGCTCGAGATATTCAAGAGCTACTACGGCCCGCTGCTCAAGGCGTTCGCTTCGCTCGCGCCCCCGGCGCAATCGGCTCTCGAGCACGACATCCGCAGCTTAATCGCACAATTCAATCGCTCCGGCGACGACTCAATGGTCGTGCCCAGCGAGTACCTCCAGGTTATCGTCACTCGGCACTGATGCCGGTCTCACTCGAAAGGATTTTGTTATGCGAATCTTATCATTGGCCGGCGCCGGGCTTGGCCTCGTTCTCGCCTGCTCGCTGCCCAGCGTTGCGGACCCTGCTGCCGGAGCCCTAGCACCGACTGTCGTCGTTCCCGGCACCGAAAACTACGCTGCAGCTCCAAGTCCGTTTCCGAACGGCGTGATGATTGCCGTGCTCTCAGGGGATCCGACGATTGCAGGCGCCCCGTATACGTTGCGGATCAAGCTGCCGGATGGGGCGCGGCTCCCGGTGCATACGCACGGCGGCACTGAGAACGTCACCGTCATTACGGGAACGTTCTTGGTTGCGGTCGGCAAGACGTTCGACACGTCGATGATGAAGGCGCTCCCCGCCGGAGCCTACGTCTCCATCCCGCCAAATCTCGCCCACTACGCGATGGCGAAAGGCCTAACTGTCGTTGACGTGAGCGGCATAGGACCGGAGTCGACGAGTTTCCTCAAGTAGCGGAAACTAAGCGCGCCGGGGAATTTCGGCTAACGACCGATCGTTCGTCCGCCCCAGGTCTTCTTCACGGTCGATTTCTCGAGACGCCGGGAGACGCGCGTTATGGCTTCGCCTTCCTGCAGAAGAAGGCTCGCCGTCATATGCCGGAGGTCGTGGAAGGTGCGGCACAAAACCCAAAAAAATGGCTGAACACATCGCAATCATCGGCGCCGGAACGATGGGTTCGGCGTTTTCACGAAGGCTGCTTGCAGCGGGAATGCGCGTGAGCGTATGGGATCCGACTCCCGCTGCGACAGCCCGGCTCGCCGAGATCGGAGCCACGGCCGCCGCGACGCCGGCGGACGCCGTGCGTGACGCCGGCGTTGTCCTCACGATGGTCCCGACGATCGCGGCGATCGAGCAGACTATGCCAAGCGTGCTATCGTCGTTGCCTCCCAATGCGGTCTGGTTACAAATGAGTACCATCGGCGTTGCGGGAACGGAGCGGGCGCAAGCGCTTGCAAAAGAGCATCGGCCTGACATCGTTTTCGTCGACGCTCCCGTTTCCGGCTCGAGAGCTCCGGCGGAACAGGGAAAACTCCTGATCCTTGCATCGGGGCCGGCGGCTACTCTCGACGCGCTGCAGCCGGTGTTTTCCGCGCTCGGTCAAAAGACGATGCGATGGGAGCGCGCGGGAAACGGCTCGCGGATGAAGATGGTCCTGAACACATGGCTTGCCGTTCTGGCCGAAGGAATGTCCGAGACTGCGGCGCTCGCGCAATCCCTCGACGTTGCACTCAGTGATGTCGAAGCCTGCCTCGGGTCTACCGCCCTCAATGCGCCGTGGGCGCTTGCGAAACTGGAAAAGATCGAAAACGACGCGTTCGATCCGGACTTTTCGCTCGCCCTGGCGTCGAAGGATCTTCACCTTGCGCTCGATGCTGCAGCGAGGGTTCAACAGCGCTTACCGATGGCACAGTCGATCGCGGCGCAATGGGATAGCGCCCTGCAAGCGGGATTGGGCGACCGCGACGTTATCGGCGCATATCTCGCATTGGCCGGCCGCAACGAGCAGTCAGCATGAGGGAGCGACGCGTCTCGAAAAGCTGAAGGGATTTGAAATGACGAACGAGAGCCTTCCTACGTGGGAGCAGTTACGAGCGGCGCTTCGAACGGCGCAGCAATCCGGCAACGGCGGCCTCGGCTTTCATATGTGGGCGACCGTCGTCGATCGCAACGGCGTGGTCGCCGCGATCACATACTCGGGCGAACGGCTCGGCGATCAGTGGCCGGGAAGTCGCATCATCTCCGCACAGAAGGCTAATGCGGCGAATGCTTTAGGTCTCGACGGGCTCGCGCTTTCGACGGCGAACATCTATTCCGCAGTGCAACCCGGCGGGTCGTTGTTCGGACTCGAGGAGACGAATCCGATCAATCCCGAAGCGGTATATGGCGGCGATCCGGAAGAGTACGGCACGCCGAAGGATTATTTGGTCGGTCGTCCCTCCGGCGGGATCAACGTCTTTGGCGGGGGAGTTGCGCTCTACGCTGCCGACGGTAAGATTGTCGGCGGTCTCGGGGTTTCGGGCGACTACTCATGCGCGGATCACAACATTGCGTGGAAGGTTCGTCACCTGCTCGAACTCGACTACGTGCCGGGCGGCGTCGATCCGGTCGTCCTTCCCGGCAAACACAACGACGACAACATCGTGTACGATATCGACCCCGCGACCGGCAAGAGTGCGAGCGGCTGGGGACATCCCCAGTGCCCTGGAAACACGAAGGCAATAAGTCTCGCGTTGCCCGCGCAATACCCGATCCGGCAACGCTAAAGTCTCAACGCAACGCAGGGTCCTTGCAACAGCATGAGCGGACGGGCGACGAGGGTTTACCATGGACATCAACCTACGAAATAAGCGAGCCGTCGTTACCGGCTCCACGGCCGGCATCGGGCTGGCGATCGCACGCGGACTCGCAGCGGCCGGTGCCCACGTCGTGATTAACGGTCGCACTGAGGCGCGCGTACAAGCGGCGATCGCGGACATACGTGGCGCGACTGCCGGCGCAGAGTTGTCGGGAGTGGCAGCCGATATGGCAACTGCGGCGGGAGCGGCGGCACTCGTGGCAGAGATCCAACACGCCGATATTCTCGTCAATAATGTCGGGACCGCCAACCTCTTACCCTTTCAAGACTTGACGGACGAACATTGGACCACGCTCTTCGAGCTAAATGTAATGAGCGGCGTGCGTCTGACGCGACATTATCTTCCGGGAATGGTGGCGCGAGGGTGGGGCCGGATCGTCTTCATCAGCAGTGAGTCCGCTTTGAACATCCCGCCCGACATGATCCACTACGGCATGACAAAAACGGCGCAACTGGCCGTTTCTCGCGGCGTTGCGGAGTCGGTCGCCGGCACGGGAGTCACCGTTAACGCGGTCCTGCCCGGCCCAACCCGCTC
>Ga0302326_10019827_pt1 | contig 13861 bp, 13 predicted proteins | sample Palsa_T0_3_FD_202264 | JGI IMG/M metagenome (GOLD analysis project Ga0302326, IMG submission 202264) | Peat permafrost microbial communities from Stordalen Mire near Abisko, Sweden - Palsa_T0_3 | ecosystem: Environmental > Terrestrial > Soil > Palsa > Peat permafrost | place: Sweden: Abisko... | reverse complement strand
GCTCGGGATCGTCTATTCCACCGACGCCAAGGTTGAGCCCGGCGTGAAGATCGTCGGTACCTTCCCGGCGGATTCGCATCCGCCGATCATCTATCCGGTGGCCGCGACGACGACCGCAAAGACGGAGGCCGCCGGCTATCTCGCCTTCCTGCGCTCCGCGGCGGCCAAAGCCATTTTCGAGAAATACGGGTTCTCGTTTCTCGTCAGTCCAACGACTTAAGATCGCGTGTTCGACATCTCGCCAACGGAATGGACCGCGATCCAGCTTTCGCTGCGGGTCGCCACTGTTGCGACGCTGGTGGCGACGCCGCTGGGGATCGCCGTGGCTTGGCTGCTGGCGCGGCGCGAGTTCTGGGGCAAGTCGGTCGCCGACGCGGTGATTCATCTGCCGCTGGTGCTGCCGCCCGTCGTCACCGGTTATCTCTTGCTGCTGACCTTCGGCCGGCGCGGCCTGGTCGGCGCCTGGCTCGCCGACCATCTCGGGATCGTGTTCGCGTTTCGCTGGACCGGCGCCGCGCTGGCCTGCGGCATCATGTCGTTCCCGTTGCTGGTGCGGCCGATCCGGCTGTCGATCGAGGCCGTGGATCAACGGCTGGAGCAGGCGGCGGGAACCCTGGGCGCGGCGCCGTGGCGGGTATTCCTCACCGTGACGCTGCCGCTGGCGCTGCCGGGCGTGGTCGGCGGGATGGTGCTCGGGTTCGCCAAGGCGATTGGCGAATTCGGTGCGACCATTACGTTTGTTTCGAATATTCCCGGCGAGACCCAGACCATTTCGTCGGCGATCTATTCGCTGATCCAGACGCCCGACGGCGATACCGCGGCGTTGCGGCTGGTGGTGGTTTCGATCCTGATCGCGATGGCGGCGCTGATGGCTTCCGAGTGGTTCGCGCGCCGCGCCACCCAACGCCTGCACGGTAACTGACCATGCTGCAGGTCGATGTCTCAAAACAGCTCGGCGAGTTTTCGATCGAGGCCTCCTTTGCCAGTGAAGGCCGCGTCACCGGACTGTTCGGCGCCTCCGGCGCCGGCAAGACCTCGCTGATCAACATCATCGCGGGATTGCTGCGGCCGGACCGCGGCATCATCACCATCGACGGCGAAACGCTGGACGATACCGCCGCGCATATCCATGTCCCGGTGCATCGCCGCCGAATCGGCTATGTGTTCCAGGATGCGCGGCTGTTTCCGCATCTTGATGTGCGGCAGAATCTCGACTACGGGCGGCGCATGAACCGCCTGGCCGAGGATCCCGCCGCGCGCAAGCGCGTCATCGATCTCTTGGATATCGGCAACCTGATGGATCGACGTCCCGGTCGGCTGTCCGGCGGCGAGCGCCATCGCGTGGCGCTCGGACGCGCGCTGCTGTCGCAGCCGCGATTGCTGCTGCTGGACGAGCCGCTGGGGTCGCTGGACGAACAGCGCAAGGAGGAGATCCTGCCCTATCTGGTGCGCCTGCGCGACGAGGCCGGCATACCGATGGTCTATGTCAGCCACGACGCCCCCGAAATGCGCCAGCTCGCGACCCGGATTGTGATGCTCCGGCGTGGCCGCGTCGCCGCGTTCGGCGGAACCGAAGTGTTGCCGCTGGCCGCCTCGCCGGCCTGATATTTATTGTTTATCCGGCGAGTTCGGACAGCGACGCCTCGGCGCGGCGCGCGAAGATGACCGCGCCCTGGCGCCTGGCGATGTCGCGGGCGGTCGCGAAAGCCGAGCGCGCCTGATCCTTGTTGTCGCGGCTCAGCGCCAGCAGACACGCGCCGCGCAGGCGATAGATTTCCGGCAAATAAAACCCGACGCCGGGTTCGTCGATCCCGGCGATGGCGCGATCGAGATGGGCCAGACCGTCCGCCGGCCGGCCGGCCGACAGCAGGACTTCGGCGGCAAGGCCGAGATAATATTGGGGGAGCGGGCCGACCGCCGTGGCATTGCCGATCTCGGCATCGATCCGCCGCACCGCGGCGGCGGCGCCCGAACCGATCGCGGTCGCCCAGCTCGTCATCACAACGCTGCTCGCGCGCCACGGCGACAAGCCGAATTTCTCAGCCAATCCTAACGTGCGATGTGCTGCCGTGAACGTGGCGTCGCGATCGCCTCCAAGCTGATGACCTATGCTGCCATTGTGCAGCGAATGCGCGAGGCTGTTGGGATGATCCAGCCTCTCAGCGAGGGCCAGCGATTGCGCGAGGCTTTGTATGGCCTTTTGCCCGTCGCCCATGAGTTGAAACGCGTTGCCGCATTGCGAATGTGCACAAACGCCGGGATCGTGACCGCCGAACTGGTGAGCGAGGTGACGGTGGCGATCGATGTCGTAGAGCTCGAAGCCGTTGCGGCAGCCGTCCAGCGCGTCCAAGACATCGCCACGAAAAAACGCCGTCGACCACCGGCAATGATACGCTTCGAGCAACTGCTCGTCGTCGCCGGAGCGCTGCGCCAGCGCTACGAGTTCGCTAGCCCGGTCGCGCGCCAGGGCGGTCTTGCGCCTGAGATTGGCGCTGATCCACAGCCCCCATTTGGCTTGAAACAACAGGGTGCTATCACCCAGTTGCTCGCCGATTTCGCTGGCCCTTGTGTAGGCGTCCTCCACCTCCACGCTCTGCAGGCCCCGCCAGACGATCAACGCCGAACCCAGCTTGAGCTGGAAATCCATACGTCGGCGCATCCCTTCCTGCGTTGGCAGCGCTTCGGCCAGTTTAAGTCCCGCCGAGAAATGCGCGATCGCCTCCGGATAGGCCGAACGGCTCATGGCCTGATCGCCGGCACGCATGCGATAATCGCAGGCGGGGGCCGGCAGGCCGGCCTCACCGAAATGATAGGCCAACAGGTCCGGCTCGCTCGCCGCGATGCCGGCGAAATGTTTCTCAAGCGCATGGGCGATGCGTTCGTGCCATTCGCGCCGGCGCGCCAGCAGCAGGCTCTCATAGGCGACGTCACGCACCAGCGCATGCTTGAAGCTGAAGCTGCGTTCCAGGCCGCGCTCTTCGGGAAAGACAATTCCCGCCGCCACCAGCTTCGCCAGCGTCGCCTCCAGTTCGGAAGCGCCCCTGGAGGCAACCGCGTCCAGCAGCAGAAAACTGAACTGCCGGCCGATGACGGCGGCGATCTGGGCCACTTCGCGCGCCTGGCCGAGGCGGTCGAGGCGGGCCATCAGCGAATCCTTGAGTGTCGCCGGCACGGCGCTGTCTTCGCCCGCCGATTCCATCACGCTCTTGGTCAACTCCTCGACGAACAGCGGGACGCCATCGGTCTTGGCGACGATGGTGGCGACCGTTTCCGCCGACAGACCTTGCGCGGCGGCGACGCCGGCGACCAGTTGCGCGCACTCCTGACGGCCGAGGCGGCCGAGCGTCAAAAGCGTCGCCTGGGGCCGCGCTTGCCAGGGCGGCGCGAAATCCGGCCGTGCCGTCACCAGGGCCAGCGATCGCGCACCGCCGATGCTGTCGGTCAGCCGCATCATCATTTCGAGCGTGGTGGCATCGATCCAATGGGCGTCTTCCAGAACGATCAGCACCGGGTCGTTTTCGCCCAGGCGCAGAAACTCGTCGACGATGAGGGCCAGGGTCGACGCCTTGCGTTGCGCCGGCGTCTGCGGCGACGGCTCCGCCGTAGCCAAGGTAATCGACAAAAGCCCGGCTAACAGCGGAATCGCGGCCGGGTCCGAGGCCGCCCGCTGCGCGAAAAGGGCGCCGAGTTTCTCGATCCGGACGCCAGGCGTATCGGTGACGGCGAAGTGCGCGGCGCGGCCGAGATACTGGATCACAGGATAAAGCGCGCTGTCGATGTGATGCGGCGAACATTGCAGATTGATGCGTGCATGCGGCTCGCCGGCCAGCGCTTCCTGCAGCGCCTCGATCGAACGCGATTTTCCAATACCGGCTTCGCCGATCACGGTCACGATCTGGCCCTCGCCCTGCCGCGCCAGATGCCAGCGCTCGAGCAGCAGCCCCATTTCGTGGGCGCGGCCGATCTGCGGCAGATTCCCGCCGGCCCGGATCGCCGAAAAACGACTTTCGACCGACGCTTCACATCGCACGCGCCAGGCCGGCACCGGGCGGGCGAAGCCCTTCAATTCGTGCCCGCCGGTGTGTTCGAGCTCAAACATCCCACGCAACAGGTTCCGGGTGGTCTCGCTGACGAGGATGGTGTCCGGCCCGGCCAGCGCCTGCAGCCGCGCCGCGAGATTGGGCGTTTCGCCAACGATGGTGCGCTCCTGCGCGATGCCGGTTCCGATGATTTCGCCGACCACGACGAGGCCGGTGGCGATACCGATCCGGGCCTGCACCCGCGATCGATCCGGCAACTCGATGTCGCCGACTTCCGCCAGGATGCCGAGCGCCGCCCGAACGGCGCGTTCCGCCGCATCTTCATACGCACGTGGGAAGCCGAAATAAGCCAGAACGCCATCGCCCATGAACTTGGCGACGAAACCGCCATAGCGTCCGATCGCGCCAGCGGCAGCGTCCTGGTAGCGCCGGATCAACCCCCCGAGCAGTTCGGGATCGACCTTGGCCGACAGCGCCGTCGAGCCGACCATATCGGCGAATAACACCGTGACCTGACGACGCTCGGCCTCGCTCGAACCTGACTCGTCGGGGTTCACGGGCTTTGACTGGGCCGTCTCGGCGCCGCGTTCGGCGATCGCCTTGAGCAGCCGGCGCCGGTTCCCCAGCGACAGGCCGAGTTGTTCGAGATCGCGCTCGGTCAGTTCCGGCAGGATATCGAGATCGATATCATTCGCTTCGAACGCGTCGGCATATTGCTCGAACCCGTTCCTGCGCAACCAGTCGCGAAGATCGCTCATGCCATCGGTTCCCAACCATACTCGCACTATCCAGACTGGTACATTTGCGCAAATCTTCGCCGCCGGCAAATTGGCGCGAACCGCTGCCTGCTAAGCCAGGCGACGCGCTTCAGCCGGTCTTAGCAGGACTTCGATGGCGCTTGCAGCATTCGAAGCGCCATCGACACCAGCCAGGGCGTTTGCGCGGGTCTCGGCATTCCGTCGATAGGACGGTTCGGACAAGACCTCTCGTGCTGCCGATTTCATCGCCGCGGCATCGGCATCTCCAGGCAGCGCGCGACCGACTTTCCATTCGTGGACGGCGGCAGCGACGAAGGGCTGGTCTCCCGCGAGACCAGGAATGATCACCATGGGAACTCCATTTCGCAGCGCGCGCATCGCCGTACCATGGCCACCATGCGTCATGACCAACGCGGCCCGTTTCATGATCGGGTCGTGAGCCGCGTAATTCAGAACGACGGCATTTGCCGGCGCCACCAGTTCATCAGGGCCAACAATTCCACCGGTCGTCGCGACAACATGAACGGGGAGCTCGCTGAGGGCATCGAGCGCGCGCTGCAGCTTGTCCACCATGCGTTGTTCGAAACCGGTGCTGAAACTTACCAGAACGAGCGGCGTCCGGTCGCTTGCGGCCCAGGGCAACTCCGCAGCAACCGCCGCTCTCTCGTCCTCGAGCACAGGACCGACGTGCCGCACCATCTCCCAGCCGGGAACGGGCTCCATGTCGAACTCCGCAAGCGTCGTTACGATGATCCTATCCCGCGTTCGCCAGAGATCGTCGAGCGCAGGTAGACCCTCGAACCCCGCCTGCTGACGCATCCCGTCCAGCCTGGCAATCATGCCACGCCACATCTCCAGTTGCCGAAAAATGAAGGTGTGGCAGACCATCGCGGACGGGCAGCCAAACCCTGGCGCTTCCGAGAGCGCGGCTGGAAACATCGCATCAATCAGGATGAGATCAGGCCGCTCCGATGCGACCACCGACCGAACCTGAGCGACCACCAGGGGAGGTCAGATAGCAGGACATCCGGGTCAGGAAAGTACCCTGCGGATAGAGATCCACCTGGGTATACGCCTGCGTCAATTCGATCGCGCGGAAGCCGGCTTCCTCGACCCGCGGAACCATCTCCGGGCGCCCCGCGAAGGCAACTGCGTGTCCCCGCTCTGTCAAGACACGGGCAATACCCAGGCTAGGAGGCAGGTTGCCGCCGCCCGACCAGTTGAGCCAAAGGATCTTTGCCATCCGCTACCTCCGCATTTGAAGCACCATTGATCAATCGACGCATAATCGCCTCTGCGGCAGGTCGACCGAGGGCCTGGTCACGGCGCAGCAGTTTCCAAACGTAGACATCGGTCGCCACGTCGAGGATGTTCAAGAGCTGCGCGCGCCCGCCACCGTTCTGCAACTTGAGCAGCGGGGCAAAGACCGACTTCACCCAGTCGCGATGATTTTCGCGCCCTTGCTGCAAAATGGGTTGGAGGGACGGACGGCGGCGCTCGTCGTTCAGATACTGGATAACGAGGTCGCCCATGGTTTCGTAGACATCGAAGATGGCTGTCACCGCGGCGTCCACATCGCCCGGCGGCGTCGGCTTCAGTGACATTCCGCGGGCCGCCAGTTCACCCAGAGCCGCATAGATCAGCTGGTCCTTGCTGCCGAAGACGCGCAATACAGTTTGCACGGTGGTTTCCGATAGCGCGGCGACCTCATCAAGGGTGAAGTCCTCTATCGAGCGTCCGGTATAAAGCTCCATGGCGGCCGTTAATATTCGTGCCCTGGTCGCTTCGGCCTTTGCCGCACGTGCCGTCATGACATAAGGCCGCTTGATCCTCTTCATATTAATTATACTAACGCCAATATAATTTGGAGTCAATGATACTAACATGAAATGTTTTTGAGGCCGTCTCGCCGATAGAAGGGCGACATTTTCAGAAGTGACGGCGCCCCGCCCTGCGCACAGGCCTAGATTCCCGCGACCGACGACCACATCTTCGACAGCCCGGCCTTGAGTGCCGCCATTCGCGTCAACGGGACTGTCTCCTCCTGCTCTTCCGGCAGGCGAAGGCCGACGACATTGACCCGGCCTCCGCTGAGGCTGCGTGCCACCAGATCGATGGTATCGAGCGTCAGCGTGGCGCCTTCCTTGGGCGCGTGATCGAGGTGAATGTCGAAATAATCCGACAGCGTCAGCCTGGTCTGGTCTTCACCCACCGCCACGCCATAGATCTCGGCCAATTCACCCAGCGTGTGCTCGCCGGACACCATGAAGTCACCGAGCAGATGCGGATCGGGCGCCGAACTCGGCAGCATGTCGACAAAGAACCGGTCCAGCGCTTCGGCCTTTTCCGGCGGCGCCAGCAAATAGAGATAATCGCCCGCGAGGATGGGATCGGCCTCGGCGGGCGAGAGGATATGCTGGTCGCGGATCACCAGCGTCGGCTTCGACCAGGACGGAACGAGGCCGCGCCGGAAATACAGGCTTTTTGGCCGGACCGAATATCCGACCAATTGCTGCTCGAGCTGGCCGGGCAGATCAAGCTCGACCCGCCGCGGCGCGCGATCCGCCCGCGGCAATGCCACATGGAGCCGCCGGGCGGCGGCGGCCAGCGTCCAGCCCTGCAATAGCAGCGAGATGATGACCACGACAAAGGCGACGTCGAAATACAGATACGCTTTCGACAGGCCTACCAGCATCGGCATCGACGCCAGGAAGATCGCGACCGCGCCGCGCAGGCCGGTCCAGGCGATGAAGGTTTTCTCCCGCCAGTTGAACCGAAACGGCGCCAGGCAGAGAAACACCGCCAGCGGCCGCGCCACCAGCATCAGCACCAGCGCCACCAGCACGGCCGGGACAATGCTGGCCACAAGCCGCTGCGGCGATACCAGGAGGCCGAGCATGACGAACATCACGATCTGCGCCAGCCAGGTCGCGGCGTCGAGAAACGTCACCACCGAATTATGCGCGCGGGTCGGCCGGTTGCCGACGATGATGCCGGCCAGATAGACCGAGAGAAATCCCGAGGCATGCCCGATCTGCGCCGCGCCGAAGATCACCAGCGCCGCGGTGGTGACGAAGGGCGCGTGCAGGCCCTGCGGCAGCGCCACCCGGTTCAGCGCCAGCACCACCAGACGGCCGCCGATGAAGCCGACGATGCCGCCGAGCACGGCTTCGCGGCCAAGTTCCAGCATAATATGCGAAGCCGAGCTTTGGCCGACCGAGATGAGTTCGACCAGCATCAGCGTGAGAAACACCGCGAACGGATCGTTGGTGCCGGATTCCGCTTCCAGCGTCGCGCCGACGCGGGGACGCAACCGCAGGCCCTGTGCATGCACCAGCAGAAACACCGCCGCGGCATCGGTGGACGCGACCACGGCGCCCAGCAGCAGCGCTTCGGTCCAGTTCAGGTCGAGCGCATATTTGGCGACCGGCGCGGTGATCAGCGCCGTCAGCAGCACGCCGACCGTCGCCAGCACCATCGAGGGCGCCAGCACCGCGCGGATGGCTTGAAACCGGGTGCGCAGGCCGCCATCGAACAGGATCAGCGCCAGTGCCACCGATCCTACCAGATAGGTGGTGCGCACATCGTCGAACCGGACATGTCCGGGGCCGGCATCGCCGGCCAGCATGCCGATCAGCAGAAACACCAGCAGCAACGGCGCGCCGAAGCGCAGCGCAAGCAGGCTCGACAGAATGCCGGCCATCACCAGAACCGCGCCGAGAAGAATGGCTATGCTGACCGAGTCGAGAGAAGCCATGAAGCTCCGCAGATCACCGCAAATGCTTGCACAGACCCTTGGACAGGATCCTTTCAAAGGACCCTTGCACAAATCCTTGCAATTGCATCCTTATCGTCGCCACAGTTGGACGCCAACCCATTTTCTGTTGCCAGCGACAATGTGGCTGATTTACCGGCTGAACTCACATCAAAGACCGGGCCTATCGATGGCCTCGGCGCCGCGGTTATGAGAATCTGCCGACATTTCGAATCAAAGCCGCCCGATGGTGCGCCCTGAGATGATCAGCCCCGAGACGAGATTTTGACGATGGATATGTCTGACGTCACCGACTTCCTGCACGCCACGGCACGTTCGGTCGGGGCCGAGGTCACGTCGACCTGGTTCTATTTCCAGCTCGGGCTGATCCTGGCCGCCACCGGTATCGCCTTCGCCATCGGCGCGGCGATTCGCTCGCGGATCGACATGACGTCGCTGGCGATGGGCTGGCCGGCGCCGCTGCGGCTGCTGGTGCGGGTGCTGGCCGGCAGCGCGCCGACGGCGGTGTTCGCGGTGCAGATGATCCTGGCGCGCGTGGCGATGCGGGTGTCGACCTGGCCCAGCCGCAGCTATCTGCTGGCGGTCGCCGCCAAGCTGGCCCTCGCCTGGCTGATCATCCGCCTTGTGACATCGGTCATTCGCAACCCGTTTATCGTCCGCCTGGTGTCGCTGTCGGCGTGGCTGGTGGCGGCCCTGAGCATCATCGGCCAGCTTGATCCGACCATCGATGCGCTCGACTCGGTCGCGATCGTGCTGGGCGGACTGCGGCTGACGCCATTGCTGTTGATCAAGCTCGGCGTGCTGCTGGTCGTAGCGCTGTGGCTGTCCAACATCGCCAGCAATTTTGCGGAAAGCCGGATCACGCGCTCGAGCGACCTGACCCCATCGATCCAGGTGCTGCTGGTCAAGATGATCCGGCTGGCGCTGATGATATTCGCGGTCGCGATGGTGATGGGCGCGGTCGGCATCAACCTCTCGGCGCTGGCGATATTCTCCGGGGCCGCCGGTGTCGGCATCGGCTTCGGCTTGCAGAAGATCGTCGCCAATTTCATCAGCGGCATCATTCTGCTGGCGGACAAGTCGGTGAAGCCCGGCGATCTCGTCACCATCGGCGACAGCTCGGGCCGCATCAGCGCGATGAAAACCCGCTATATCTCGGTCGCCGCCGGCGACGGTCGCGAATTCCTGATTCCGAACGAGGATCTGGTGACGCAGAAAGTCACCAACTGGACCTACACCGACAAGAACACGCTGGTGAAGGTCAATTTCGGCACCAATTACGAGGCCGATCCGCGACTGGTCTGCAGACTGGCGATCGAGATCGCCGCGGCGGCGCCGCGCGCCTTGAAGGACAAGCCGCCGAACTGCATCCTGGTCGAATTCACCGAGGCCGGGATGCGGTTTTCCCTGACCTTCTGGATTTCCGACCCCGACGGCATGGACAATGTGAAGAGCGACGTGATGCTGTCGCTGTGGGAGACGTTCAAGCGCGAGGGAATCCGGGTACCCTATCCGGTGCGCGAAATCCGCATCCGCGGCGGCGCACTGCCGGTCGAGACCACGGTGGAGGTTTCAAACTGACGGCGGATCGGTTTCGCCGCCGGCCTTGCCCGGCCATCCCCGCGGTTCCGGCGTCCCAGGCCTGGCTTGCACTCACCGCGCCAATCATTAAATTAGGCCCCCAAATCACCCTTTCCCGCAAAGATACGCCCCCATGAGCTACATCGAAGCCTCCGATACCTCCTTGCGCAAAACCGGGCAGATCAAGCTGCACGGGCCCGGCGGATTCGCAGGCATGCGCAAGGCCGGCGCGCTGGTGGCCAAATGCCTCGATGAACTCACCGACCTCGTGAAGCCGGGCGTGCCGACCTCTGATATCGACGACTTCGTCCGCGACTTCGCTTTCCGGCACGGCGCTTATCCCGCCACCCTGATGTATCGGGGCTACCGCTATTCGACCTGCACCTCGATCAACCATGTGGTCTGCCACGGCATGCCGGGGGACCGGGTGTTGAAGGACGGCGATATCGTCAATGTCGACGTCACCTTCATCGTCGAGGGCTGGTATGGCGATTCCAGCCGGATGTATGCGACCGGCCCGATTGCCCGCAAGGCCGAGCGGCTGATCGAGGTCACCTATGAAGCCATGATGCGCGGCATCGCCGCGGTGAAGCCCGGCGCCACCACCGGCGATATCGGCCATGCGATCCAGAGTTTCGTCGAGCCGCAGGGTATGAGCGTGGTGCGCGATTTCTGCGGACATGGGCTCGGCCGCATGTTCCACGACGAGCCGAACATCATCCATGTCGGCCGGCCCGGCGAAGGCGTGGTGCTGAAGCCCGGCATGTTCTTCACCATCGAGCCGATGATCAATCTCGGCAAGCCGCATGTGAAGATCCTGTCCGACGGCTGGACCGCGGTGACGCGAGACCGCTCGCTGTCGGCGCAGTTCGAACATTCGGTCGGCGTCACCGCCAACGGCGTCGAAATCTTCACACTGTCGCAGCGCCACGCCGAGAAGGCGCCCGCCGTCTAAACCGAGTACGTTGTCCTACGCCGACATCTCAAGCCGACTGAGGCTGGGATCCGCGGACCCTGCGCAACGCATCCTGCGCCCGTGCGCCGATCGCCATCGCGACCACGAAGCCGAACACCTTGGGCGACAATCCCGCGAGGTTGGCCAGCGCGGGACCGGGGCAGAGGCCGACCAGTCCCCAGCCAATGCCGAACAGCACGGCGCCGCCAATCAGCGACCGGTCGATGGTGCGGCGGCCGGGCCATTCGAGCGGCACGCCAAGGATCGAGGTGTCGCGGCGGCCCAGAATGGCGAACCCCGGCGCCACCACCACGAGCGCGCCGGCCATCACGATCGCGAGCGTGGGGTCCCAATGTCCAAACACGTCGAGAAAGCCCAAAACCTTGCTGGGCTGCGTCATGCCGGAAATCACCAGCCCGAGGCCGAACACGAGGCCGGAGCCAAGCGCGGCAACGATCATTCCCATCACTGGCCTCCCAGCACATGACGCGACACCGCCACGACAACCGCGGCGGTGGCCATGAAGGTGACGGTCGCGGCCAGCGAACGCGGCGACAGACGCGCGATGCCGCAGACACCGTGTCCCGAGGTGCAGCCGCTGCCGAGCCGGGTGCCGAATCCGACCAGCAGTCCGCCGGCAATGACAACGGCCCATGCCGGCATGTCCGGCGCCGGCACAGCCCGTCCGGTGGCTGCGACCAGCAGTGGCGCGGCAATGAGCCCAACGATGAAGGCCATGCGCCAGGTCCTGCCGGTCTGGCGCGGCTCCAATGCGTCGGCAAAGATGCCGCTGATGCCGGCGATACGGCCGCTGAACAACATCAGCAGCAGCGCGCCCGCTCCGATCAGCAAGCCGCCCAGCGCCGCGGAAACGGGGTCAAAGGATGTCATCTCGATTGTCCTTGTGTCGGGGCGTACCCGGGATATTAAGGCCGATTTCGCCGCCGGGACAATGTTGCGAAACTGAAAAGCTTGCGCGCCGGCGTCGTCAGGCGATGGCAATCCATCGTGTGAGCAAGCCTGCCGCACCGCCGCGCCATGGCCGCGAGAGCCAACGCTTCGGACTGGATATAAATTTTAAAATCGATCATATACATAGACTAAATGCCTCTCGAGGCGCGACCCGCGAGGTCGTGCTTTTTCAAATCCGGAATCCAATCCCGATATGCTCACCGCCAAAGGCAAATATGGTCTCAAGGCTGTGGCGCATCTGGCGGGACTGAAACCGGACGCGATGGCGCAGGCCGCTGATATTTCCGAGACCAACAATATCCCGAAGAAATTCCTCGACGCCATCCTCGGCGAATTGCGCAATGCCGGCGTCGTATACAGCCGCAAGGGTCCCGGCGGCGGCTACCGGCTGGCGCACCCGGCTGCCGAGATCAGGCTGGGCCAGGTGGTCCGCGCGCTCGACGGTCCGATCGCCCCGATCGCCTGCGCGCGGCGAACCGCCTACCAGCCCTGCCATGATTGCGACGACGTCAAACGCTGCAAGGTGCGCCTCGCCATGACGAGGGTGCGCGATGCGATGTCTGATATTCTCGACACCATGACCGTCGCAGACATGCTCCTGCTCGGCGATGCAAAAAAAGCCAAGGCGGGACGCGGGCGTGTAGCGGCGGCGGTTCGGTAGGTTGTCGCCGGCGATTCGTGCTGCCGGGGTCGCGCGCTGGCGACACCGCGCCGAAAAGCCGCCAGCGCCGACACTTCCCGGTTGCAAAACCTGACCGGCACGGCATGCTGATGCCGATGCCCGCGAAGCCTGCCAAACCAGACGAGCCGTCCAGCGAGACGCCGCATTATCACGGCCATCGGATGCGGCTGCGCGAACGCTTTCGCGGCGCCGGCGCGGACGCCCTGAGCGATTATGAATTGCTTGAAATGGTGCTGTTTCGCGCGCTGCCGCGGGGCGATGTCAAGCCGCTGGCCAAAGCCCTGCTCAAGAAATTCGGTTCGTTCGCCGAAGTCATCCACGCCCCGGCGACGCGGCTGCGCGAGGTCGAAGGCGTCGGCGAAGCGACGATCACCGAATTCAAACTGATCGCCGCGGCGGCAAGCCGGATCGCCAAGGGCCAGTTGCAGGCGCGCACCCTGCTGTCGTCGTGGAATGACGTGATCGACTATTGCCGCACCAGCATGGCATTCGCCGACAGGGAACAGTTTCGCATCCTGTTTCTCGACAAGCGCAACCAGCTGATCTCGGACGAGGTGCAGCAGACCGGCACCGTGGACCACACCCCGGTCTATCCGCGCGAAGTGATCAAGCGGGCACTGGAATTATCCGCCACCGCCATCATCCTGGTGCACAACCACCCCTCCGGCGATCCGACGCCGTCAAGTGCGGATATCCAGATGACAAAGGCGATCATCGACATCGCCGCTCCGCTCGGCATATCCGTGCACGACCACATCATCGTCGGCAAGAACGGCCATGCCAGCTTGAAGGGGCTGCGGCTGATCTAGGACAAGCCGTCGGATCAAAGGCACATTTTTTGAACGGACAGAGCCCATGCCCAGGTACTTCGGTGCGCTAACAATTGTGTTGCTGCTTGGAATGGTATTGATCCGGGCCGCGCTGATGAGAAGAAGAGGAATAAAGGCGATACATTTCGGCGAAATAGACAAGACAGATTTTCTGATTCCGCCGTTTGCGTTGTTTTATTTTTATATCGTGTTTGCCGCCGCATTTGATTTTCCAACCGTAAGCCGGCAGGAATTCTTTCACTCCACAACGCTGTCCTGGGCCGGAGTG
>Ga0302326_10019825_pt1 | contig 13862 bp, 13 predicted proteins | sample Palsa_T0_3_FD_202264 | JGI IMG/M metagenome (GOLD analysis project Ga0302326, IMG submission 202264) | Peat permafrost microbial communities from Stordalen Mire near Abisko, Sweden - Palsa_T0_3 | ecosystem: Environmental > Terrestrial > Soil > Palsa > Peat permafrost | place: Sweden: Abisko... | reverse complement strand
CCTGAGGCATGCTTTCCGGCTCCCGCAATCTCCGGCTCCAGCAGAAGCCGAGGTCACCCGCGGCAGACAATTACCGCAGCCCGCCCATTCCCAAAACCGTCCCGTCCCCAGAACCTGTCAAGCCCCACCCCTCGAAAAGTCCCCCAAAACCACCCCAACCTCTTTATTCTCAATCGAGAATCAATTCCCCGGATTTGCGTAGTATTTCGGCCCAAAAGCGCACAATTGTTTATGTAGCCTGAATCAATCACCCAGCCTCCAAACCGGCTGAAAACCCTTCACTGCCGAGCAAAAGGCCCTGTGGGACTGTGCACACAAGAAACAATCCGCGTCGAATCAATCCGTTAGTCACGAAAACCGAAATAAAAAACTTCCCACACCAATCGGACGCCTCCATGAAACTCCTCGATCAATTAAGCGGTCTCCCCAACCACAGCCGCCTCGCCAATGCCTTAGAATGCTTTCTGGCGCGCTGCGCGTCCAAACTATCTGCGTCCATTCTGCCCATTCTGATAAGGAGCAATCATGCGTTTTCCCGTACTCGCCGTTCTTGCGTTGGGCATCGCTACCGTGGCTATTGCGCAAACAACCCCGCCCGCCGGCGCGCCCTGGGACTACGAAGGCAAGCACGGCGAACTCGCATGGGGCAAGCTCGACCCGGCCTATAAAGCCTGTTCGCAGGGGCACGAGCAGTCGCCCATCGACATTCGCGGAGCCAAGCTCAACAAGACGCTCCAGCCCATCGAATTTCACTACATGGCCGGCCCCGTGACGCTTGAGAATACCGGCCACACCGTCGTCGTCCATGTCGATCCCGGCAGCTACATCGTCGCCGGCGGCGTGCGCTATGACCTGGTCCAATTCCACTTCCATCATCCCGGTGAGGAAGCGGTAAAAGGCAAGATTCCAGACATGGACATCCACCTGGTGCACAAGAGCGCAGATGGGAAGTTGGCCGTGATCGCCGTCCGCCTCATCGAGAGCATTACCACGCCTCCCAATGCCCTGCTGGCCACGCTTTTTCCCCATCTGCCCACCAAGGTTGGCGAAACAGAAAAAGTCGCGGACATGGTGAATCCCGGTGGCTTTCTGCCCGCTGATCGCGGTTACTGGACGTATGAAGGCTCGCTCACCGCGCCGCCCTGCACCGAAGGCGTGCGCTGGTTCATCTTCGAGCAGGACATGACCATCAGCCGCGATCAGTTGCGCGCTTTTGGCGCCCTCTACAAAATCAACTCCCGCGAATTGCAGGATGCCCACGGCCGCCGCATCGAAGCCAACGAGTAAGCAAAGCGGAGGGAGGCGGGGGTTTCAACCCCCGCAAAGAGCTAAGAACAGGCCCGGCTTTAGCCGCTGAAGGAAGCTGGCGACGAACTTAAACTTCCACTTATTTCGATATCCGAGGCTTCCACTAAACAGCCAACGGCATAAACCGCAGCGAAAATCCTCCGTCCGGTGCGGGCAGAACCTCAACCCCCGTCAAATCCGGAATCAAATAATGCGCCGCCGAAAGAGACTCAATGGAATGCGAAAATGTAGTCGCCACCACCGTGCATCCCGCTGCTCTTCCAGCTTGCGCACCTGAGGCCGCATCCTCAAACACCACGCATTGCTCAGGCGCAAAGCCCAGCAACGCCGCGCCCGCAAGATAAGGCGCCGGATGCGGCTTGCCCCGACTCACGCTGTCCGCCGTAACGATCCGTTCAGGTACAGGAATGCCGCAGGCAGCCAGCCGCACGCGGGCCAGCGGCGCGGTAGCGCTGGTCACAATCGTCCAGCTATGCGCAGGCAGCGCCGTCAGCAACTCGAACGCGCCGGGCAGCACTTCCACGCCGTCCGTGTCCTCAATCTCGAGGTCTTCGATGATCGTGTTTTCGGTTTCAGGATCAAGGTCAGGGCGCAGCAACGCCACCGTCTCAATGCTGCGCCGGCCGTGCACCACTCCCATCGCATATTCGGGATCGATGCCGCGCATCAGCGCCCACTTTGTCCAACTACGCTCAACCGATCCAATGGAGGAGATCAGAATCCCATCCATATCGAACAAAACTCCCTTGCAATGAATCAGAACAGGGGAAGAAGTTTTAGATAAGGCCATGCTTCCATTGTATCGGTAGCGCGTATTCGCGAACCCGATCAGCGCTTAGCCTGGTTCTCTTTCGTCGCAGCAAAATGCACACTCGGCGGATCGCCAAATGTCAGCGTGGCCTCAACCGAATGCTCCCGCGCCCCTTGCCGCACCTCATTCTGCTTCAGAGCCGCCGTGCCATTGCTGATATCGACATCCGCCGTCCAACGATCAAACCGGCTAAGCGCCGCAGACGTGGCCTGCAACGGAGCCGCGACCGCGCCATGCCGCCAGTCAAAATGCAAATTGCCTTTCGCTGAAGCTGTCAGATCCTTCGCCGTGAATCCGGAAAGATCGATCTTGCCGTCTGCTTTGAACACTCCGCCAGACCATTGCAGACCAAGCAACTCACCCACCCGTGCCGGGTTGAGCTTGTCGAACTGCCCTTCCAGCGTATAGTCCGGCTTGCCCTGATCGGCCGCAGTCCGCAGCGTACCGCCTCCATGCACATGCCCGCCAAGTAGGTCCGCATCGAGATCGGTTATGTCAGCTCCACTGGAATCGATATGCAGCTTGGCTGTTGCTTCTGTAAGCGTAACCGGACCCAGAATCAGCGAACCCGCATGGACAGTGCCTTCCAGAGTCGGCCATCTCGGCGCAGTCGAAGCTTCGGCGGGCTTCAACCGCGCCAGCAGCGAAGAAAGCAGCGTGCCCGGCTGATGCGCACCCAGAATTGCTTCCTGCAAAGTAGCCGCATCAAGATCGCTGAACTGCACGTCGAACGTTGGATTGCAAACCGCGCCAGCATCGCAATGCGCGGGCAAGGTCACACTCGCCGTTCCCTTCACCGGTCCGTACGAGAAGACAACCGGGTCCCAGCGCAATGCACCGTTGCCGAAGCTGAGTGTAGCCTGCGCGATCTCCACATGGCTGGCAAGGTAGTCGGCCTTCCAGTTCACATTGTGCAAGGTCACAGTGCCGCTCAGCGTGTCAGTCAACGGCGACCCAACCGCATCCGTCGCAACTGTAGTTCCAGAGACTACCTCTGCTCTATCCGGAGCAGCGCGAACCGGGTGGACAGAACCAGGCTCATTCGCGAATGGGGTACTTTGCGTTGGCAACCACGGTCCGGCAGCATTCAGATCTACGGTAACCGCATCGCCCGCCAGAGCATCCAGCGCATTCACACGAGCCATTCCAGCCACATGCGCCAGCTCCCGAGCTCGAGCCAGACTCGCCGGTCCATGCACCGTTAGTTGATAACCAGAAAGCGTCAAACGCGCCGTAACCGACAGCGGACTAGAACCACCCGCCGGAATCGTCACCGTGGTTGCGAGCGAAGAATGCTGCGTGCCCATCGCCGGCACCAGCGTAAGTTTCGACGCCTGAATCGGTGTGCCAAGTCCATCTCCGCTGAGTTGAAAACCCTCAACGGTGAGGCTGCCGGTCAGCGGTCCATGCTCAACTGCGTCGGCTGGGCGAGCCTTGTCTCCGCGCTTCGGCCGCGCATTTTTCGCAGGCATTTGCTTTTCCGCCACAGGGGCAACTGCTGCGGTCACCGCATAGTTGATTTTGCCGCTGATCGATCCAGCTGCCTCCAGCCCCGGACCGAAGTCGCTGCGCACAGTGCGCAGCGCATCCAGCCCCGCAGCGACAGGAATGCGATCGAGCTCGACAGAAAGGTGCGGCGGAACTCCGTTGCCGGGCAAATCTCCAGCCAGGTGAATTCGCCCATCGCCCAGCGGAGAATCGCAGGTCAGGTGTTCCATCGCGCGCGCGGAAAAATGAAAAAGAAGTCCGCAACTGGCATCGAAATCCATCGCAGCCGCCGGAGCGAACTCGGCGCGATGAACGCCTGTCGCGCGCAGCCGCGTCTTGATCTCCGCCGCATCCGCGGTGCCGTCCAAATGCAGTTCGCCGGTAAGGTTTCCGCGCCAGCCGGGATCAGACCCGAGCACCAAGCGCATCAACTGGCCCAATTGCGCTTCCTGCCATTCCATATCCAGATGAATCGGCAACTGTCGCAATTGCGCAGCGCTGTGCGCATGCCCCTCCAGCCGCACCACGCCGGTGTCAGCGAGTTGCAGACTTACGTCCGTGCGCGCAGGCTGGCCGCGTAGACGGATACGCCAATCTCCCGGCTGCTCCTGCCAGAAAGAAAGATCGGTATTCACCAGCGAAAACGGCAGCTTCTCTGCCCCGCGCTTGAAGTTGATGCGCGCGTTGGTCGCTTCAAGATAAGGCAGCGGAACAGCGCGTTTGTGGGCCGGCGTCGCGCCTTCAACCTCCGGACTCGCCTTCGCCGCCGTGCGAAACAGCGGGTCGAGATTCCAGCGGCCTTCCGGGGTGCGCACAATATTCAGGCTGGCTTCGTCCACGCTGATGGTGCCAATCTCCACCCGCCCACGCCACAGCGACATCAAGCGAATGGATGCAGTAACCGTGTTGGCGCGCAGCACCGGCTCAGCACCGTACGCTGGGTCCTCCTCGACTGTCAGGTCGGTCAGCACAAACTCAGGCACGGGCAGCAGCCGCATCTCCACCGAGGAAAGGCGCACCGGACGGCCCAGAGATTCAGACATGAGTTGAGTAATTCGGCTTTTGTAACGGTTGACACTCACCAGGGGCGGCACAATCACCGCAGCCAGCAAGGCCAGCGTTGCCAACAGGGCCAGCCATCGCCACCTGCGCGTTCTCTTCCACACTTGCGCGTCTTCCGTCATCGTCTTTTCTATTATCAGCCCTTGAAACTCGACGGAAATCCCCAGGTCATTGCATTCGCCAGATCATCGCGGTCGGTGAAACGTCCGAGCCCATCGCGTGTCCGTGAAGAAGTGCAGCGCCACATGACCCATCCATGCAAGGTTGTTTCCCAATCCAGTCTTGTATTCCTGATCATCGGGCGTCTTGAACGACCAGTAATTGAACAGCGGCCGTCCCACCACATTCTCCCGCGGCACAAAACCCCAGAAGCGCGAGTCGGCGCTATTGTGCCGGTTGTCGCCCATCATGAAGTAGTTGCCAGGAGGAACAACCAGTTCTCCGTTAACGATGTGATTGGAGATATCGACCGTCCACGCCTCGGTGATGTAGTTCCCTGGTTCGGGAACAGGAGCCAGGGACGGGAACTCATCGAGAAATTCCCTTTCGCCAGGATTCGCGGGAGCAATCTTCCCTTCAGACGGCGGCCTCTGAGCCACGCCATTGAGGAACACGATTCCATTGTGCAAATGAATATGATCGCCGGGAACACCGACCAGCCGCTTCACCAAAAATGGATAAGTCGGCGAGCCATCCGCGGGGTCGGGATCGGCAACTGGCTTATAGAACACCACGATATCGCCGCGCTGTGGCTCGCGGTAGTGGACCAGCGGCATCCATTTTGTCGGCGGAGCCAGCGTGATGCGATCCACCAGCAAGTGGTCGCCAACCAGCAGCGTACTTTCCATCGAGCCGGAAGGGATTTCAAAGTTTTGTGCAAGAAACGTAAAGAAGAACAGGCACACAACCAGCACCGAGCAGTAGCCTGCCAAGGCCTCAAAAGGAGTCTCGTCATTCTTGACTTGAGCCGGGTCGGCGGATTCTGGCGAAGCGCTTGATGTGTTCATCGATAGTCCATGACCCAATGACCTTTCACAACAACTCACCGCACCAGATGCAACGTGCGCGACCATCGCGTATCGCCGAAGAAATGCACGGCCACATGACCCATCCACGCAATGCTGTTGAGAATCCCCGTTTGCTCGTACTGTTCGTCGGGAGTCTTGAACGACCAGTAATTGAACAGCGGCCTGCCAATGATGTTTTCTCGCGGCACAAAACCCCAGAAGCGAGAGTCAGCACTATTGTGCCGGTTATCGCCCATCATGAAGTACTTGCCCGGAGGAACCACGAGATCCCCATTCTCAATATGATTGGGAAAATCTTCAGCCCAGCTCTCAGGGATGAAGTTGCCGGGCTCGGGATCTGGAGCCACTGAGGGAAACTCATCGAGAAAGTCCTGATGGTTCTCAGGGGTCGTCGGTTTCGCGTGCGGCTGCTCTTGAGCCACGCCGTTAATAATGACGATGCCGTCGCGCAGATGAATATGATCGCCGGGAACGCCAATCAGGCGCTTCACCAGAAATTGTATGGTCGGCTGTCCGTCGACCATGTCCGCGACCGGCTTCAGGAACACAATAATGTCGCCGCGCTTCGGCTCGCGATAGTGAACGAGCGGCATCCATTTCGATGGCGGCGCCAGCGTGATGCGATCCACAACCAGGTGGTCGCCAACCAGCAGGGTGTCTTCCATCGAGCCCGATGGAATCACGAAGTTCTGGCCCAGGAACGTAAGAATATAGAGCCCTACAACCAGCACCGAGCAGACGCTGGCGATCGCCTCAAATGGCGTCTCTTCCACCCTGGATTCCTCAGGCGTCGGGGCCACTTCAGATTCGGATTGGGCTGTTGTCCGGGAAGGAGGCGTTTTCTTTTTCGTCATTCTCTAGCTCGTGAGCAGTTGTCAGTGAACAGTGGTCAGGCAAGCAAACAGGGATAGCGTTTGGGGCTCTTCACTAATCCCTAACCCCTGTTCCCTGATCCCTGCCTTTAGTGCACCACGTGAAAGATGCGCTTCCAGCGCGCAAACCCGGTCAGCCTGCTTGCGAGTTCCCTGTCGTGTCCGAGTTTATCATCAGCGGCTTGGGGCGTGACCTGTTGCACATCTGTCGTGGAAGGCCGCGAAAGCGAGAAGTAAATCACGAGAGGACCGGCCACAATCTGCGATCTCGCAACAAACCCCCAGTAGCGGGAATCCAGGCTGTGGTTGCGATTGTCTCCGAGAACGAAATACTTTCCCTGCGGCACCACCAGTTCGCCGTTGTGGGTGAGGCTCTGCATCTGGGGCCACCACTTCGGTTCAACCTCTGGGTCGGTGTTTTCCTGCGCTGGAAAATCGTCGCGGAAAGGGTTGCTGGCAGCGGCCTCAAAGGTAGCGTAGGGCTCATTCTGCTGGACGCCGTTTACAAACACGCGGCCATCCTCAATGCGCAGACGGTCGCCGGGGATACCCACGACCCGTTTGACCAGAAACGGGTGGGGCTGCGGATGATGAAAGAAAACGATATCGCCCCGAGCCACTTCGCGATAAGGCAGCAGCAAGCGGCTTAGGCTGTCTGTTGGCGCGTACATCTGCTTGTTGACCAGCAGGAAATCGCCCACCAGCAACGTACGCTCCATGCTTTCGGAGGGAATCATGTAGGGCTCGAACAGGAACGTCAGTAGAAACAGCGCAACCACAACCGTCTGCAGCAGAGAGACGAACGCCTCGGGTACCGAGGGCAAATGAAACCGCAACCGCGGAATAGACCGTTCCACTGGAATCCCTTGCGTTGGGGTGCTCATTCCGCCGCTGCTTCCTCCTGCCTCTCGTGCTGCGAATCCGTTGTCGTTTTCAACGGTCCTGCCGTCAACCGCTCCAGAGCACGCCGCGCGGCATCCTGTTCCGCAAGCTTCTTGGTGCTTCCTTTGCCGCCGGCCAGCAGTTGAGCCGGCTCGCCATCGATCTTCTTCAGACGGACTTCCACCGCGAATCGTTTGCGATGGTCGGGACCGCTTTCGCCCTTCACTTTGTACACCGGAGTTCCCGCCCTGGTTGATTGCAGGTGCTCCTGCAGCGCCGACTTGTAATTTCCCAGTGCGGCCCCAGAGGCCAGTTCCTCCGCCAATTGATCAGCGGCCTTACCCATCACATATTTGCGCGCAAATGCCCTGACCGGCTCAAGACCTCCATCGAGGAACAAGGCGCCCAACACCGCTTCCATGCTATTTGAAAGCACAGTGCCCTTGTCGCGCAGGCCGCCGCGCTCCTCACCTTTGCTCAGCCGCAAATGGCTGCCCAGGCCGATGGCTATCGCCACTTCTGCCATATGCTTGCGGCTGACCAGCTGCGCACGCACTCTGGTTAACTCACCCTCATGCCATTCCGGATGGGCCCCGAACATGGCCTCTGCCACCACCAGCCCCAGCACGGCATCGCCCAGAAACTCCAATCGCTCGTTGTCCCCTTCGGTCACAGCTTCGCCGGACACATGCGCCGCCTCGTTCGCCACCCGCTCATTTGCCGCAAGTTCGTTAGCCGCCCGCTCGTGTGCTAACGACCGGTGGGTCAGCGCGTGAATCAGCAGCTCGCGCCTGGCAAAGCCATGCCCGAGTGCGGCTTCCAGTTCAGCCAGAGCAGACTCCACGCGCGCCTCGATCGTTTTCTAGTAGCGGGTCAGTTTGAAGAGTACGAACCTCAGCAACGAAGGGTACGGACTTCAGCCCGTACGTTAACCTTAGGAAATGGGCCTGGGCTTTAACCCCTGAGGGAATGATCCTTCAAACCACCCCTGCCGCTTCCCATTGCTCTTATTAGACGCTATGAGAAGCCCATCCGGACATCGTGAAGCCGACTATTGCGGCTTTTGCGCAGGTGGTGTTCCCGAAGAGCCAACCGCCGGGGAGGGCGCGGCCGGCTTTGCCGTTCCACCATCGGCCGAGTCGCCTGCATCTTCGTCGCAACTGTGGCCCTTGACCGCATAAGCGGTCTTCACGCCGCGCTCAGCGGCGAGCCGCGTGTCCTGCTGGCCGTCGCGCACCGTCAATGCCGCCTGGTACTCGGAAACCGCCTCGTCGCGCTTGCAGTCAAGGTCCAGCATGCGGCCAAGGTAGATGTGCGACCAGGCCAGCAGCCTCTGATCTTTGCTGGTCGCAATTGTCTTTTGGAACCGGTCGATCGCCTCGTCCGGCTGGCCTGCCATGATGGCAACGCGCGCCAGGATAAAGTTGGCTCGAGCTCCCGCGGCAATCGCGTCAAGATTATCGGAATGGTCGGCCAGCGCCTGGTTCGCCAGCGTCTTCGCCGTGTTCGCGTCGCCCGCCGCGAGCTTGGACTCAGCCAGATCCAGCCCGGTCAGCTTGCGTGGCTTCGTGCGTCCCAGCACTTCCCCGTCCGACTCCTTGTCGAATTCGATATTCCGGGCGCGATGCACCTGCTGGTCCACATCCATGCTGTAGACCATCTCGCCAATGGTGTCTTTCAGGCTGGCGGGGTCCTTTTCAAACTGGGTCAACTGCTCGTAAAAGTATTGCGTCAGCACCCAACCCTGCGTCATGTCGTGGTGCACCGTGGCCAGGCGCACAGCATCCACTTTCTGCTGGTAAATCTGGCGCTCGTGCTCATAGCGAGGCAGGTCTGAGCGGTCTGCGTTCGCCGGAATCTTGTACTCCGGAACGCCCGTATCCATGGTCCGCGCCTCGATCGCTTTGATCAGGCACTCGATTGTCAGCGGCACCGTGTCCGATCGATAGCGGAACTCGAGAGGAGCGTCGTGCACTTCCTTCAGTACCGGCTGCATGCGGTCAATGGCATTGGCGCGCGCATTGAGCAGCGGTTCAATGACGTAATGCAGATACGTATGGCGAACGTCGTTCATGCGAATCTGCCCATTTACCGGCGAAACCACCACAACAAAATCGGTCCCGTAGATGCGCGCGTTGACCACATTGGGCGAGAGCATCGGCTCAATCACCACCACAAACCTGCGTCCGTAGTTGGTGTCCGCGGGCATCTTGAGGTAGAGGTCGGTCGCGACGATCATCTTCGTCAGCGGATCGTGCAACCGTTCGATTTCCTTGTCGTAGGTGGAATGGACAGCCAGCCATATCCCGTGCAAATCGACGGCGGACACGAAGTCCCTGAGTAGCGGCACAATCTCTACCACTTGCGTGGAGTCAGGCGGCATCGCTGCCAAATCGTCTGATGTCTCCATCTCCGGCGGCGGGGTCAGGTACAAAGCCAGGGAGATGTACTGAGCAATATCGTGTTCGGTGCCGGTCATGCGGTGCTGGGCAATGTACAGGCACACCTTGTCGCGGCTGGCACGCGCCTCTTCACTCTTGGCCAGCGCCTGGTTAATCTCGTCGCGCACGTGCTTGCGTATCGGGGCGCTCTCGTCAAGGCCTTCGTCGTAGCCGCAGGCATTCAGTGCAGCGGCCATCAGGAAGACCGGCTCCGAGCTGACCAGCGAGATCGTCGGCCCCGCCGGATCGATGAGCGATGGCGCCTTCTCCTGCGGATTCGGTTGAGAGGACGAGCTTTGCGAAGACGAACTCTGGTCCTTCGCCGGTCGATTCGCGGACCCGCTGCCGGAAGATTGGGCGTATCCCGCTGGAACGAGCAATCCAGCCAATAGACAAAACGACAAGCATTGAAGAACAACAGAAGTTCGCGATCGATAAAGCGTCATGAGGAATCCTGCTAAGAGTCTATATTTAGACGCACCCGCAGGGTCAAACGGGAGGTCCAATCAAAAGCCCCGCCAGGACCGAATCCGAGCGGGGCAAGTCTCTTCTAATCCCTGTTCCCTAACCCCTGCTCTTCCTACCCCCGCACCGAGACGCCAGAGAACGAAAGCACCGCAAGCCCGCGTACCGGCTGCCCGAAGAACCGTGCCGGATCGAAGTGGCTCGTCAGAAGCATGTTCTCAATCTGCGACCGGGTAGCCTCATCGTCGGGGCCTGAGACAATGCGATAGTCATACATTTCGCCCGCGCTGTTCACATAGGCTTCCACCACCACCGGGCCAGAGAACTCACCAATCTGATTGTCGCCCGCGCCGCTGGACAAACTCACCAGCCGGGGCGCCGTCGGGTTGCCCAGCGGTTCGTCCTTGGTAGCCTGGGCCATCTCCGGCTGGGCAAACATCGTGACCAGGACAATGAGCGAACCGAGCAGCAGAACCGCGCTCGCGAAACCGGCTCCGGCCTGAAACAGAAACGGCCCAACGGTATTCTTCCAGGCAAGATTCCACCCGTCGAACACCCCGCGGCGGCTTCGCGCACGCTCCTGGCTCACGGCCACGCGAATTCGCAGCAGCAGATCCACCGGCTCCGGAACCGGGCCCAGCGCCGCCAGCGATGCCTGCGCCTGGCACAGCGCCGACCACTCCCTGGAGCAGTCTCTGCAGTCTTGCAGATGGGCGCCGATAAGTTGCATCTCGCGTCCATTCAGCCTGCCGTCAACGTACTCGGTAAACCTTGCTTGTACTGCATCGCACCCGCTCATCGCGCCTCCTCTCCCAGAGGTAGTTTTAATGCCGCGTTCCTCACCGCGCCTTCACTGGAACGCTCGCCCGCCGCTGGAGCGGTCAGAATGGCCTTCAAAAAAGCTCGTCCCCGCACCAGCCGCGACTTCACTGTGCCCAGATTCAAACCCTGCATCTCCGCCACTTCCTCGTACACAAATCCCTCGATGTCGCGAAGGATGAGAGTCGTCCTGAACGGCTCCGGCACCTGCTCCAGTGCCGCTTCCACCCGCGCCCGCGTCTCCGAGTGCGCAGCCATCTCGTAAGGCGACTCCGCCGGATCAACCAGCATCTCCTTCAGCAGCACCGGCGTACCTGAGTCCCCGTCAGTGATCTCCTGCTCGATTGGGACTTCCCGCTGCTTGTGCCGAATCCACCACCGCCTCTGGTTTGAGGCCTCATGCAGCGCGATCCGGTAAATCCATGTCCGCAGCGAGGATTCGCCATGAAAATTCCCCACCCCGCGGAAGACCTTCACAAACACTTCCTGGGTCAGGTCGGCGGCTTCCGTTCGGTCCTGCACGGTACGCGCCAGCAATGAGAAGATCGGCTTGTGGTAGTGCGCGATCAGCCAGGCAAAAGCCTCCTCGGAGCCGGCTCGCAGTTCCGCGATCAGTGCCGTCTCTTCGGATCGAAGCGCCAATGCGCCGGCCAAATTGCCCATGGTGAGGTCCGCCTGCAAATCAGTGTCCTCCCACATTACCGCAATCGAAGCACGTCTGGCATCTCAAAATCGCGCCGCGCCTTGGGCTTCCGCTTGATCGTCCGCCGAACGCGGGCCCTGCCAGAAATAAAATGCCCTGTTTTGTTAGACACCGGGAACCCCATCAACTGTTCCCGGTTCTTGCAACTATTCTGTTGTTTTATTTCCTGGTTTATCGAAGCAGTCGGCCGAGCCGCTGCTTCACAACGTGAACACAATGCGCCTGCCCTTTTCAACCCGGCTCCAGGCAGCTTCCACCTCAGCCAGCGGCACCGCTTCCGTATCGACATGAAACTTGCCTGCGGCCGCCATTTGAAACAGCTCCGGAATCGCTTTCAGAATCGACGCCATCGACGCAGACCCGAAGCCGCTGCCAAGCAGCCTGACATCCACGCTGCGCAAAATGGACCCGGCAAGCGCGATGGTAGAGCCGGCGCTTTCGCCCACTTCCACCAGCCGGGTCGATCGCGTGCCGCTGGGCTTGAATCCCTTAGCCAGGGCCGCGAGCAGCAATTCCGTCGGCCGGCCCCACAGGTAGTCGATCACCACGTCGATGCCCTTTGCCGCCTCAGCAGCAAAGGCCTCGCTGATCGCTTCTTCCGGATCGGCCAGCGCAATTACCCCGTCCACGTTTTCACTAGTCAACGCCGCCACATTCCGCCCGGCAGCGATGATTCGTCCTGCGCCCATCAACCGCGCCGCCTGGATGGCGAGTCGGCCCGCGACCCCGGTCGCACCCAGAATCAGCACCGTCTCTCCTGGAGCCACGGCAGCCCGGTCGCGCAGCGAAAGCCACGCCGACATGCCGGGATTGGCAATGGCTGCCGCCTCCACATCGCTGACGCCGTCCGGCAGCGGAATGCACATGCCGAGGGGGGCAGCACAGCGCTCCGCCATGGTTCCCCAGGGCGCACGCGCACCGCCAAAATAAACGCGCGCACCGTCCGGACGAGTGCCGACGCCGTCAATGCCGGCGACCATGGGAACCTGGCCATTTGCGGAGTAGTGCGCTCCACTGGCACGCGCCTTCACAATCGGATGCAGGCCTGCGGCATGCACCTGGATGAGTATCTCGGTGTCATTGGGGGTCGGTTCGGGGAAATCCTGATAGCGGGGCGGTTGGCCCAGGGTGTGAACTACAGCTGCTTTCATGATGAACCCTCCTTAACTAAGTTAAATGTAACTTAACACTGTTAAATGGGAAATGCTAGTATCTTTTTATGGGTCTCGATCGGCAGCTTATCCTCCACCAGGCTTTCGCCGTCTTGAACGAGCTCGGGTTGGAGGGATTGACGCTGCGCCGGCTCGCTTCCCGGCTGAATGTCCAGGCGCCCGCGATTTACTGGCACTTTAAGAACAAGCAGGAGCTGCTCGACGAAATGGCGACCGAGGTGCTGCGCGAGTCGATGCGCAAGAGTGCTGCGCTGGCCTCCCTGCCCACATGGCAGCAGTGGGCGACGGCAACCCATGAGAGCCTGCGCGAAACCCTGCTTCGCTACCGCGACGGCGCTAGAATGTTTAGCGGCACCTATCTGACCGATGCCGAGCTCTACGCTCCCATGGAGGCAAACCTCCGCCGGTTTGCCGCCGAAGGTTTCACCCTTAGGCAGTCCGTCGTGGGCCTGGCCGCCCTGTACAACTACACCATTGGATTTGTTATTGAGGAGCAGGCCACGCAGCTTTCCCCTGGCGCTCCAAATCCTCAGTACGACCCAGCCGAACGCGAGAAACGGGTGAGCAAGGACCTGTATCCCCTGGCTGCCGCGGCCGGAGCCGAGATGTTCGCTCATTACGAGACTCGTTTCGCGGAGGGTCTGGCGATTATTGTCAAAGGGCTCGAAGCGATCGTAAAAGCCTCGAACCCGACGCCAAAGAGCGCTCACTGACTCTCTGCATTGACGAATTCAGCCGAAGCGAAGACAATAGAAAAGTTGCATCCCCGCAGCATGTGGGCCTGTGGCGCAGCTGGGAGCGCGCTTCCATG
>Ga0302326_10019824_pt1 | contig 13862 bp, 7 predicted proteins | sample Palsa_T0_3_FD_202264 | JGI IMG/M metagenome (GOLD analysis project Ga0302326, IMG submission 202264) | Peat permafrost microbial communities from Stordalen Mire near Abisko, Sweden - Palsa_T0_3 | ecosystem: Environmental > Terrestrial > Soil > Palsa > Peat permafrost | place: Sweden: Abisko... | reverse complement strand
GGCCTCATCCTCGATACCTCCGCTATGCGCTATCGCGAGTTATACGGTTTCACGCATCCCGACCTTGCCCGCGTCTTCCGCGCCGATGCCGGCCGCGGCGTCCAGGTCTTCTTCTTTGGCGTACCCCCGCAGTGGCGCCTGCCCCTGCGCGCCTACCACGCCGGCATGTTCTTCAAGAACGGCGTACCGGCCGGTTACGTCGAGGTGCTCTCCTTGTTCGAGCGCGCCGAGGTGGGCTTCAATCTCTATTACACCTTCCGTGAAGGTGAATCCGCCTGGCTCTATGCGCGCCTGTTGCGCCTCTTCCGCCAGATCCTGGGAGTCACCTGCTTTTCCGTCGATCCGTACCAGATCGGCTTGGAGAACGATGAGGCCCTCGACTCCGGGGCTTTCTGGTTTTACCGCAAGCTCGGCTTCCGCCCGCTGGATGCCGAGGCAGCCCAACTGGTACATCGCGAAGAACGAAGAATGCTTCGCAAGCCCGGCTACCGCAGTTCCCGGCATACATTGGAAAAGCTGGCCGGTTCGTATATCCTGTTCGAATCCTCCGGCTGCACGCCCGGCGCCTGGGATCAATTCCGTGTACGCAACCTGGCCCTGGCGGTCCAGCGCGCTAACGTCCAAGGCAATGCCGCGGACGAGCCGAATCCGCTACGGCAGATGTTGCGCCTGATCCCCGATCTCGACCCGGACGACCTCGATGCAATCGTGCGCGCCAAGCAGGGTCCCGACGAAGCCCGCTATCTCCGTCTCCTCCGGCAGCACTCCGGTTTGCGCGCAGCCGTCTTGGAATTGGGGTCTTGAGCGCTTACCGGTTCAACGCGGAGGGCGGCATCGCAGCATTTGCTTCCTGTTTGCAAGCGATTTGCAGGCCGAGATCGCACGCCTGCTGGAAACGCTGGCGGGCAAGGGCTTCCACCTTCCATCCCAATTTTCCAGTGCGATAGAATTGAGCCGCCTCCCAGCAACTGGCGGCGTTTTGGCCCTGACACCCTTTCTCGAAATTCGCGATCGCCAAACCGCGATCTACAGCCGTACCCTGACCCACCAGATAGCTTACGCCGAGCCGCCTGCCCCCCGACACCATCCACTTTCACACGATTTTCGGAATAGTTCGAAGGCGATAGCCGGATCTGTGGGAAGGCCCGCGCCTCCACTGTAGAGCGATCCCAAAATGAAGCAGCTTGCGCCGTCCCCATGGTCGCATGACGTGGTAAATACGCTGACTCCATCCGTGTGCACAAATGCCATCAAGCTGGCGCAGCCTGCCTTAAGACCATGGTCGCAGGCGCGGCCGTACGTCACTCCCGCCTAGGCTCGATCCCGCGCGGCCAGCCGGCCTTGTTGTCGCGGCGGGACCAACACACCAGCATGTCCAGTGCACCGGCCTCGGGACAACCTTGTAGGTTAGAACCCGGCCGGTGCGGGCGGCCTTACGGTAGAGCAATATGAGAAAAACGAGCAGCACTCCCGCGGCTCCACAGAAGGCTTCGAGAAGGTGCGCGTTGGAATAGACGCGTGGCAGGAGGCAAACGATTCGAGGTTTTAGGACCGCGTCGATCCATGGATTACTTACCTGATTCTACGGCTCACGGATCTAGCCGGATGTCTCGTTGCTGTTTTTGAACGCTACTTCACCGCGGCGACTTCAACCACCGCCGGCTTGTAGGTCCACGTCGCTCCCTCATCTCTTAGCGAGCGCGTTCGGTAAAAAGTCGCGTTACGACCCCAAAACATCTCGGTCTCCTTGACCCGTAGCTTCGCTTCCGGAGAAGGATTTGCTAATGCCTCCGCCATCAGCCGGAGAAACTGCGCGGAGTTAAGGTCGATGCCATCCACCACCACGTGGAACGGAATCGAATTCTTCGGGTTCGGGCTCCAGGCCGTGTCGTGCAAGCGAGCCGTCAGCCCCGCACAGACATGCGCCACGGACCCCACAGTCACCTCGCCCTGCCCTGGTCCCTTGTCTGTCGACGTTTCCACCGGCCCATATACGGCGGTCACTCGCACGAATTGCGGAAGCTTGGCCGTTCGATTCAGTTCCGCCAGGGCGTCCGTCATCACCTGGAACAGATCGGCCAGCGACAGATAGTGCCCATCCACCCGCAGGTACTTGGGCGGAGTCGTTCCGCTGCCCCAAGTCTTTAACATATCGCCCAGCTCGGAGCGCAGCGCGACCACCGGCACGCTGAAGCCCGTGCTGGGACCAGCCATGTGGTCCAGGTCCGCGCTCGAGACGAAGCGGCCCCCCCGGTTCGCGGGAAAATAGTCATCCGCCAGAAACTTGAGTAGCGCCTCTTCCTTCGCGTAGGCGGCATCCACGTCGGCAGAGGCTCGCCGTGCCTCGGGCGGCAGCGCCGGATGATCCGGATGAGCGTAGGCGAACGCCACCGGACTCTGTCTAAACGATTCCGCCAAATAATTTCGCGGGTTGGCAAGCTCCACGTGGATGATGCGGATCTTGCTCCTGTCCAGCTTCCCGGTAACCTTCTGGAATGCCTCCGCTCCGCCGGATGCGCGAAAGAGGCGGTTGTCCAACCCACTCGATTCCGAAGAACGCAGGACGTTTTCCTGCCAATACAGCTCCGGCGGCGTATCCGGCGCCGGACTCAGGTCTTCGCTGAGCCCCGCGGACCAGTGTTGGTACAGGGGCGCGTGAACGGGATTGCCGTCCAGAACGCCAAACATGATCGCACTGGTGTTGTAACGGACCAACTCGTGTACCGTTTCGGCATCCACTCCCACCTCCGCCATCGGACCGGAGATATCGGGCACGGGCAGGGCGAGGGTCAGCCCCGTGATACAGGCCGCCTGCCCGAATACTTCCTGCATCTTCTTCAGGCCGCCCGTCTTGCCGGGCTGCGGCATCCCCGTCAGGGGATCTCGCGCCTCCGTCAGGAATGCTTCCGCGGTGGCCCGGCGCGTCAGCCAGCGCTCCTCGGCGGTCTTAGTCTTGGCAAGGTCGATCAGCGGTCGATTCTTGTAGGTGGGCTCGTCCGACCCATCGTACCCCGGCTCGATCACCCCGCGGCGCACAAAGTCCTGCACAAAATCCAGGATGTGCGTCTGGCTGTTCCGCTCCGCGAATGCCTGGCTGACAGAGCCGGAAAACAGTATGGTGGCCGATACATGCTCCTCCGGGTGCATCTTCCGATAACGTTCGATCATGGGCAGGATGCGGCGCAAGCGGTCTTCGCTCACGTCCAGGTTGACATGGTCGGTCACGCGCGCATACAGATATACGTAAACCGGCCGCTCGCCGCCGGGCGATCCCGCGTAGAATCCCGCGGCCGACAGCAGGCCGAGAATGGCTGAATAAAAGAATCGTTTCACGATGTACTCCTTCAAAGAATAAGGCCCTCGGGATGGCTCAGGGCGCCACCTAAGGGCCTTACGGACATGCTGGACCCGCGGAACCTTAGCGGCCCTTGGGTATGGTTACAGTCGCCTGGTTCGACTGGCAGATCTCGGAACCTCCGGAATTGACCGGCTCGACAACATAGTAATAAGTATCGCCATTGACCAGTCCGCTCGTATCGGCATAAGCGGTCGAAGTGGTCGTCCCGATTTGAGTGTAGGGCCCCTGATTCGTCGTACTGCGCAGCACGTTGTAGGAAACCGCGTTCTGTTGTGCGGACCAAGTGATATGAATGGTGGCCTTCGCTACGCCCGTGCTGGGCGATCCCTGTCCGCTCAAGTTCGTGATGCACGGTGTGACTATCGATCCCTTGAGGATGATGAGCGCCCAAGGCGTCTCAAAATCGGCTTGCGTACTGTTCTCGTCGTTGTAGCTCGGGTTGCCCCAATGGCCATCCGAAGCCTGCCTGCTTACCAGCGTCTGTGCGAATCCATCGCATGGAGATGTTCCGCCATTGGCCGGAGACAATGCGCCATACCAGTCGATCGGATTCGTCCCCGACGGCTGGTCCTCCAGAAACTTAATTGGACTCAGAACGCCGCCCGGGGCGTATAACAGCATCGCCTTGGTGAAGGAAAACATACCATACGTGTAATACAGCGGATCGTATTGGAAACTCAAATAGCCGGTGTTAGAGTTATTGAAGTTGTAGCAGAAATTATCATGGTAGAAAGTTTCCGCCATGTTCCAGCGCTGATCCGGAGCCCCGGCCGCCGTAATTCCGACACCATCCATATCCATTTGGACCATCCCGGATGGAGTGTCGGCGAACGGCCCCCAGGGTTCGTAAGAATACTCGTAGTAACCAAAAGCTCCAACCAACGAGTCGCTGTTAGCTATGCCAGTGCAATTCCAAACCTGGCCGATACATCCCTCACTGGCATTCGTTTCCTGACTGTAGGTCACCCAGACCTGGTTGGTATCCGTGGCGATCTTGGGAATCGAGATGCCGAATCCGCGCTGAGCGCCGATGAGCCCCACCGCGTTCCATTGGGATATCGAATTGTCGTCGTACTCGAAATTGGTCGTTGCGCAGTAATACGACCAACCCCCGCCCTGGTCGTAGCCGTTCGAGGTTCCACCGTACGGGTCGCCGCCATACTGGCAATAAAGAATGCCGTCCACCAGGTCTGTCACGATGTTCTGATAGGTCTGTCCGTATACCCCTGGAAGTCCGTCCGAGGTCGTCGGTCCTGCCTTGGCGGTGCCGACCGGGTTGTTTGTCGCAACTATGGCGTCCACGAACATCCCCACCTGGTAACCCGGGTCGCCCGAATCGTTGCCCTCGTACAACCATTGACCGTTATGGTTTATATCGAAAGTAATATTGCAAGGCGGCGAAGTGCAGGACGTTGCCCCGGGATTATACTGAATCAGGGTCGCGGGAGCGGTGCACGTCGGCGGATTCACCGCAAAGTTAGGAGTCGTGCCGTCGCTGCACCGGTCCACAGCTATCGCCGGATTGTACGTGACGGATTTAGAGGCGATTGCCTCGGGAATCAGGAAGGCCATCATGCGCGCCAGTCCACGCGCCACATCGTCTGTGTAAGGGTCGCTGGATGGGCCGTTCTCCAGGTGCAGGTTCACTTCAAAAGCTTGCACGAAATTGGCGTCCAGTCCTCCATAACTGGTACAAATATTGCTGTTGATACAAGGCTCGCCGCCGGCGTCGTCCCAGCCTCCGATGTTCACCGTGCTGCTATTCACTGTTGTGGTGCCGCGCCACATGCTGGTGTGCTCGAACCACAAACCGTTGTCGATCGCGACGTTGACTTTGGCGCTCAGGTAGTTCGACGCACAATCCGTTCCCGGGCAGCCGGTGATCGGCGACTGAATCACCGGGTAAGTTGCACTGCCTTGCACGCTGGTCTTGGTATCCGTGACAGTCAGCGTGGCGGTCCAGGCCGTTGCGGCAGCCGCCGTCGCGGGATACTGGTGCGTGGTCGAAACGTCGTAGTTGGTCAGATTCGCGTTGCTCACGCTGAAGTTAAATGCCGGGCTGCCGTCCCCGAAATTCCAAACGGCCGTATACGTATCCGTCGTGTTCGGGAGCGTCACGGTTGCGCCGAGCCGGATGGCAGCCTCGGTCAGTGTCGCTGGAGCAGTGCAGCTAGGAGGGACCACCGAGTAATTTGGCATCGTGCCATTGCTGCAGACGGCGTAGGTCGTATGCGGAAGCGTAGGCGTCGCGGGCACCCAGGGCACGGTCTTGACTGTAATCTGCGCCTGTGCCATCCGCGGCGCGATTAGCAAAACCGCCAGAAGTGCCAGGAAAAAATTGCCGGCTACCCGCCCGACTCGAATCGCCTTGAGTCTGGCCCTCCAGAATTCCTTCGAGCGCAGCAATAGAAATCCGGCGATCACCGACGAAACCAATATCCAGGTGCTCGGCTCGGGAGTCGGCGGGGGCGGACCGCCGGACCCGGTCACTGCGCTACCGGTGAAATAAAGGTTCAACTGGGAGAGGTTGTTCGGGTCCGCTGGGTGGATCTGCTGCAGGTAAAAACCGCTATTGGGAGCCGTCTCCGAGAGGTTCAACGTAATCGTCTCGAACTGGTTGGCCGCCAGCGAGAACGCAAATCCCATGGCCATGGACGCATCGCCATTGCAGGACGAGCCCGCCGTGCAGTCGTTCAGGTAGTTGTCGGCGTCCCCCGGCAATTCATTCGCGTCGCTCAGTGTGTTGTCCCAGGTATTATCGCCGATGTCTGTGCCCGGCGGAGCGGGGAACGTGGGTCCCGGATAGTTGTAATAGAGCTGCGCGTCGCCAATTTCCCAACTCTGTCCCACCGCCGCGGTGCCGCTTACCGCACCGTACTCATTGAAGAACGGCGTGTTCAAGGTGTTATCGAACCAGGAGTCGAAGAAGTAACTCCCGGCAGCCCCAGGGTTAAACGTGAAAACCAGGGTTCCCTCTCCAGTAGTCGTATTGAAACTGCTGGTATCGAGCCCCGGTACCGAAAAACCGTCAGTGACAGAACCATTGACATTGAACAGAGCATCTTGCAGAACGTCGGTCGTTCCGGCATGCGCCCCCGCTTGGAACGCCCCCAACGCCAGCAGAAATGCTAAAGGTACAACGTTTACTTTCATGAACCCTCCGAGTCCCTTCCGACGCCCGCGTGCCAATTGCCATACAACCGGGAATTATCCCTGATCCGCCGGTGACCAATTACAGCCTTCCACAGCCATACTACCGGGGGTTAGAATACACCCGATCGCGTCTCAAGTCTAGAGGAATTTCTAATACAAAAAGTACCTATCGTACTGGATCCTAAGGTACCAAAGCCAATAAGATGGCTGGTCTGGCTACCTCGAATTACAATCGCAAATGATTCGCTCAAGACCGTTAAAAGATGGAAGCCATGGGCATCCGCACGCTACTGACCTTCGGGCAATGCGAGCAGTTCCCCGATGAGCGGGATCGAATGGCTGCCCGCGGCGCACTGGTTTTGAACGGCGCCTGGAGAGGTCGTCTCGCAGACCAACGTAATTTGTAGAATCAGAACGACTGTAGCGCACGCTTCAGCGTGCCGCTGTGGGCTTCAGCCCACAGTTTCGCGGCATCGCGCAGCTGAGGGCCCCGTCGAACTGAAGTTCGCCGCTGCACGCTAAAGCGTGCGCCACAGGGCATCCAAAAATATCATAAAAAACTTTCGGAACGATTTACTAGCTCCACGCCTAGCAGCAGAGTTGGAGCGAATCGTCCGGAGTACCCCGGCGATTAACCGTAACCTTTTCGCCGCCCGCCGGTATTATTGGGTGAATGCCGGAAGCGCGGGCGGACAACGTACTCATGCAGAAAGTCCGGGATGGCGACCTGGCGAAAATGGCCGTGTTGTTCGAGCGCCATCATCGCCCGCTGTTCCGCTATTTCCTGCGCCTCACCGGCAATCGCGAGTTCAGTGAAGATCTGGCGCAGGACGTCTTTTTCCGCATGTTGAAATACCGGCATAGCTATCAGGACGGCAGCCCGTTCACACCCTGGATGTACCAGGTGGCGCGCAACGCCCACGTGGACGGCGTACAGAAGCGCAAGGGCGAGGCGCAGTCACACGACGAGCGGGACGAGCCGCGGCCCGAGTTGGTCAGCAGCGATCCGGACCCCAGCGAGATCCTGCGCCGCCGTCAGGACCTGAGTTTGCTGCATCGCGCGCTGGCCGCTCTGCCGCAAGAGAAGCGCGAGTTGCTGGTCCTGAGCCGTTTCCATAACCTCAAATACGAGCAGATCGCCGGTATTCTGGCATGCGACGTGGGAACGGTAAAGGTGCGGGTCTACCGCGCCATCAAGGCGCTCAGTCAGATCTTCCTTGAATTGGCGGGAGAGAAGGCATCATGACATGCGATCAGGTAAGAGAACAGATCGCCGACTATCTGGCGGGTGGCTTGAGCCAGACGGCGGCCGAAGAGTTGGACGATCACTTCGCCCAGTGCGCTGCATGCAAAGAGGAAGCCGGCGCGCTGACCGAAACCTGGCGAATCCTCGGGCTGCTCGAAGCCGGGGAGCCCAGTCCCGCTTTCCGCCCGCGCTTCTATGAGTCGCTCGAGGCCTACCGGCAGGGGGTCGCTTCGGCACCGCCTCCACCCTCGATTTCGATGGGACGGCGACCGTTTTTCGATTGGGGCGCGCGCGGCTGGGGCGCTCCCGTATTCCAACTGGCCTGCGCGGCGGCGTTGCTCATCGTGGGTATCGTGGTGGGACAATGGCTGAGCCTGCGCGACCGTGGCCAGGGGGATCTGGCGCGCCTGCAGGACGAAGTCCGCGGCATGCGGCAGATGGTCACCCTCTCACTGCTTCAGCAGCAATCCGCCGGCGAGCGGCTGCGCGGTGTGGACTATGCCTACCGTGTCGAGCAGTCCGATACGCAGGTCCTTTCGGCATTGCTGCATGCCGTCAATCACGATCCCAACGTCAACGTGCGCCTTGCGGCGGTGGATGCGCTGCGCAAGTTCGCCGGCAGCCCAGAGGTCCGCGGTACGCTCGACCAGGCGCTCGCCAAACAGGACTCGCCGCTGGTGCAGATCGCCCTTATCGATCTCATCGTGGATGTGCGCGACAAAGGCGCCGCTCCGTCGCTCCAGGCCCTCGAGCGCAGCCCCGCGGTGAATAAGGATGTCAAGGAACGGGCCGTATGGGGTCTGGCCCATTTGCAGTAACGCCGAGGATTGCCATGCCAAAACATTTATCGATCGCCTGTGAATTATTGTTGATCGTCTGCCTGCCGGCTTTGGTACCCGCGCAACAAGATGTGGAACAAAGCGAGACCATCGAAAAGACATTTGCCTTGTCCGGCGCCGGGAAAGTGATCGTCGATAACGTCGAAGGATCTATCCAGGTGACCAGTCGTCCGGGAAGCGAGATCCGCCTGGTCGCTCGGAAACGCCTGCGCGCGGATTCGGCCGAGAAGGCCGCCGAGGCGCGCCGCAATATCACGCTCGACATTTCGCAGGATGCCAATACTGTACGCCTTTATGTGGATGGGCCCTTTCGCTGCCGGGACGGAGGCATCAACGTGCATGGCCGGCAGGGCTACCGGGTCCGCTACGACTTCGAATTGCAGGTTCCGCCAGATACGGCCATGAGCCTCAAGACCGTCAACGATGGCGAGATCAAAGTAGAAGGTGTCGCCGGCGATTACGAAGTCGATAACATCAACGGCGGCATCCAAATGGCCGAGGTGTCGGGTTCCGGCCGGGTCTACGCGCTGAATGGCCGCGTGCAGGTGCAGTTCCGCGAAAACCCGCGCGCCGCCAGTTCGTTCGGCTCGCTCAATGGTGAAGTCCGCGTGTCGTTCCTACCCAGCCTGGCCGCCGATCTGCGCTTCAAGACCTTTAACGGCGGCGTCTACACGGATTTCCCGGTAACTTACTTACCTGTGCAGGCGGCGGCCGGCGAGCGGCGCGATGGCAAGTTTGTTTACAAGAGTAACGAATGGTCCTCCGTGCGCGTGGGCCGCGGCGGACCGGAGTTGAGTTTCGATGCGTTTAACGGCAATATTCGAATTCTAAGTCGAGAACAATAATCATGAAAAAACAATTGTACTTATCGTTAATTCTCTTAGGTGCCGGTCTGGCGGTCCGCGCGGAGGAAGCCTCACCGGACCGTGTCAACGTGCCCCTCACCGACCCGTCGCGGCCGTCGGTGGTCAACGCCTCGCTGATGAACGGCGGGATTACGGTGACTGGCTATGCGGGCAAAGAGGTGATCGTGGAGGCCCGTCCGCGCGGCCACGAAGGCGAATCCAAGCCCGACCGCAAGGCCGAGGGCATGCATCGCCTGGATAGCCGGGGTACCGGCCTGAGCGTCGAGGAACAGGACAACCAGGTGAATATCGGGGTGCGGGAGATGAACCGCGATGTGGATCTGACCATCCAGGTGCCCTTCAACACTTCTCTTAAATTGAAGTGCCTCAACGACGGAAACATTCAGGTGGACCATGTCAGCGGCGAGATCGACGCAAACGACCTGAACGGCGCGGTCAAGCTAACCAATATCTCGGGCTCCGTCGTGGCGCATTCGCTGAATGAGGATGTTACCGTGACCTTCGACAAAGTCACTCCCGGAAAAGCCATGTCGTTCAGTACTATGAACGGGGATATTGACGTGTCGCTGCCCGGAGACACCAAGGCGCGAGTCAAGATGAAGGCCGACAACGGCGAGATTTATAGTGACTTCGAAGTCCGGCAAGAGGCCGGCCCGGCAGGGACCAAGGTCACCGACACCGGCCGGAAGGACGGACGCTTCCACGTGCAGTTCGAGAAAGCCCTCTACGGATCCATCAACGGAGGCGGTCCGGAAATGCAGTTTACCACTTTCAACGGCAAGATCTACGTGCGCAAGAAAAAGTAGGCGACCGTACAAATCTTACATCCTCTTGATGCCACACCCCCTCCGAGCGGTATAGGGAGTAATTCGATCGTCATATGGACGAATCCTGCTTTCAATTAGATACAACCGAAACGTACGAATCCTCGACCTTGGCAGCGCGATTGCACGGTTTTTTGGCCAAATGGCCAGTTTTTCAAGGGCCAGGTTAGTCGAGAGCGAAGCGCCAGGCCTGCAACCCCATGGTTGTTGGATAGCAGTGGTCGACACCAACGGTGTCATTCAGTCTCTCGATGGACTTTGGCCCGCGGGCACTCTCGCGGCAGGCGGCAGCTACGATCGTTTTCTGGACGATATCTGTCCGGACCATCCAGAGCGCGCCGCCGCTGTACGTGCGGGAATTCGCGCGGTAGCCTCCGCCCACATCGATACGTTGACTCTGGAAATTCCCTGCCGCCTGGCGGATCGCGATATACGCTTGCTCCTGGCGGCGGCACCCTGTCGGCAGGGCGTGCTCCTTACCCATACGGAGATGATTCAAACCGCTACAAGCGATTCCCGTTTCGAGCCCGCTACCCTGCCCAATAGTGTCGATAAGGCCCATAAGATGGAGGCCCTGGGCAGGCTCACCAGCGGAGTGGCGCATGATTTCGCCAATCTGCTTACCTTGATTTCAGGTTACAGCGAGATGCTGCTGGACCGCCTGCGCGCGCAGGGCCCCCCGCTTCTGGAGTTGGAAGAGATCTGCAAAGCCGCCACGCGAGGCGCGTCCATGACGGCACAGATTCTGGATTTCATCCGCAATCAGGCAGCCGAGCCCAGAATCGTCAACCTGAATACCGTGGTAGCGGACGTGGAGAAACTGCTGCGGCCCATCATCGGGGAACATATCAGCCTGGTCATGGACCTGAGCCTCGATCTGGGCAACGTCAAAGCCGACCCGGAGCAGATCACGCGGGTCATTCTGAATCTGGTATTTAACGCGCGAGATGCCATGCCGGGCGGCGGGGAGATCGTAGTGCGTACCGCCAATCTGGATCTCCAACCGGATGGCGCGCACCGACTGCCCGCGGGTCGTTATGTCCTGTTGACGCTCAGCGACAACGGACTGGGCATGGACGCGGAGACACTCCATCATCTCTTTCAGCCTTTCTTCACCACCAAACAGCGGGGTAAAGGCACCGGTCTCGGCCTCAGCACGGTTTACGGCATCGTCCAGCAGAGCCGCGGTGATATTTGGGTGCGCAGCGGGCCCGGCAAGGGAACGGTTTTCGATATTTGCCTGCCCCGCGTCGAAGAATCTGTTGAGAACCCCGCCTCACTGGATACCCCATGCGCGGTGTCCAGGGGCGCCGAAACCATCCTGGTTGCGGAAGACGAGGAGAGCGTCCGCGGACTCATCAAACACCTGCTCACCGCGCGCGGCTATCGGGTGCTGGATGCGCTGGACGGCCGTGAAGCTTTGCGCCTTTTGGCGCAGCACGGCACCTCGATTGACTTGCTGTTGACCGACATGGTGATGCCCGGCATGAGTGGCCGCGAACTGGCCGATAAAGTTCTGGCGGCCAGACCGGACCTTAAGATCATATATATGTCGGGCTACGCCGATGACATGCTGTTGCACGCCGGAGCGCTCGGTACGGGCGCGGCATTCCTGCGCAAACCGTTGCGGCCGGATGTGCTGGCCAGCCGTATCCGCGAAGTCTTGGACGGTCGCGCCTATCGTACCGCTCAGTGACTCTCACGTTTTACAACTACCCGCCTAACTACTCGTAACATCCAACGTCAGTTCTAGTAATCGAGCGCGGCCGCGTCCTTTGACCTTTGTGGAGGTAGGGCGCAGTGGAAGAGAGTATATACCGGATACCCCGGGCATGGGTGTTCCTGTTGCTTTGTTTCTCCGGCGCGGTCCAGGCGGACGCGCCGGAGGCGCATTGGAACCAGTTGCAAGCGGAAGGATCGCGCTTTCGGGAGCAGGGCAAATACGAGGACGCGCGCCGCACTTACGCAGACGCGCTCGCCATCGCCGAATCGTTCGGCGGCGGCGGCGCCGCCGACAGCCGGCTGGCGAAGACTCTGAACAATCTGGCCGCTTCCTGTTTCGACGGCGGCCGGTATGCGGAGGCCGAAACTTACTATCTCCGCGCGATGGAAATCTGGAAGCCGGATCAATCCCTCGAACGCGACCGCGATCTGGCCAGCCTGTGGAGCAATCTCGCCGCTCTCTACGTGGCGACCGAACGCTATACCCAGGCCGAGCAGCTCTTTCGCCAAGCCATGGGGTTGACGGATCGCCACATCCAGGAATTGACTCCCATCCGCATTACGCTTACGAATAACCTGGCGGACATGTATCGCAACCAGCACCGGTACAGCGAGGCCGAGCCGCTATTCCTGCGCTCGCTCGGTTACTGGGAAAACCAACCGGACAGCACCGAGCTGGCCCTGGTGCTGAATAACCTGGCCGCGCTCTATGGCGCCCAGGAGCGCTACGGCGAGGCCGAGCGGTATGACCTGCGGGCGCTCCATATTCACGAAACTCTACTCGGACCGGAGCATCCCAAGACCGCCACCAGCTTGAGTAACCTCGCGGACCTCTACCGTTTGCAGGGCCGCAATGCGGAAGCCCTGCCCCTTCTACGGCGCGCCCTGGCCATCAGAGAAGCGGCGCTTGGACCCGAGCATCCGGACCTTGCCGTCACCCGGAACAATCTCGCGGGCGCGCTCGTCAGCCTGGGTAGTTATGAGGAAGCCGAATCGCAATACGATGGCGCGCTGAAGATTTGGGAGAAAACATTTGGTCCGGGGAGCACCCGTGCCGCCACCGCCTGGAACAATCTGGCGACCCTCCATGCCAGGCAGCAGCAATATCTTGCAGCGGAAACGTGCCAGCGCCGGGCCTTGGAGATCTGGACCGAGCGCTACGGCCCCGAGTCCGCGCAGGTGGCGGTAGGCCTGGAGAATCTGGCCGGCTTGTACGGGCGGCAGGGACGCCCTACGGATGCCGGGCCGCTCCTGGCAAGTGCGCTGGCCATTCGCGAAAAAGAGCTGGGCGTCGAAGATCCCAAGCTGATTCCCGACCTGGTAAACCTGGCGGACGCCTACGCGCACGCCGGGCGCGCCCCCGCGGCGGCTACCCTGTCGCGCCGCGCGCTGGCCATCGGCGAGAAATCCTTTGGACCCGAAAACAGCCAGTTGCTGCCGGCCCTCCACTTGCTGGCTCTAGCTCTCCGGGAGCAGGGACAGTTCACCGAATCAGAAGTGTTCTCGAAGCGCATGATCGCGATCGCGGAAAAGACGCCCGGTCCCGAGAGTCCGTCGCTGGCCCACGCCTTGGATGAACTGGCCGAGACTTATGGCGATGACGGCCGCTACGCCGCGGCGGAGCCTTGTTACCAACGCAGTATGGCGATATGGAAGCATCTGCTCGGTGAGATGCATCCGGCCATCGCCGCCGAATGGAACAAGCTCGCTCTGCTCTATGAAAGGCTCGGGCGTATGTCCGACGCCGAATCTTCCTATCGGCGGTCGCTGGCCATTCTGGAAGAGACCGGCGGCCCCGGCCATCCGGACGTGGCGAACACCCTGCTGAACTATGCCGGACTGTTGCGCAGGACC
>Ga0302326_10019820_pt1 | contig 13863 bp, 11 predicted proteins | sample Palsa_T0_3_FD_202264 | JGI IMG/M metagenome (GOLD analysis project Ga0302326, IMG submission 202264) | Peat permafrost microbial communities from Stordalen Mire near Abisko, Sweden - Palsa_T0_3 | ecosystem: Environmental > Terrestrial > Soil > Palsa > Peat permafrost | place: Sweden: Abisko... | reverse complement strand
GGCTGGGCGGAATTGAAAAGCCGACAGATATAGTCGAATACCTGCTGGCAGGAGCTTCAGCGGTCGAAGTCGGGACAGCCCACTTTGCAGACCCCAGGGCGTCCGAGCGGTTAATCGAGGGGCTGGAAAGCTGGTGCGAGAAATATAACACACTTACAATCAGCACTTTACGAGGACAGCTACAGCGATAAACTGGTTGCGGCGATCATGCCAAGACGGTTAAAATTGTGCTGGTTCGATAAAGGCTAGGAGATTATGAAAACAAAGCTTTTCGTGATTCTGCAGACGGTGTTCTTAGGTATGGGCATGCTCGTGTTTACCCCTACAGCGAATCCAACCGCGACGGGACGGCCGGGCAGCCCTATCCAATACGGCACAGTTCAGGCGCCGGGGTCTTCCGGAAAGGCCAAGTCCGCGCCAGGCGAGCCGAAGCCACTAGCCATCTGGGAATGCACAACGAGCTGGTACGGGGATGACTTCGACGGTCAGCCCACCGCCAACGGGGAGACGTACGATATGTACGCCGACACCGCAGCGCATCCGACTCTGCCTTTGGGATCGATCGTCCGGGTCGTAAATATGCGGAACCATCGGAGCCAAGTGGTGCGAATCAACGATCGCGGCCCGTACGTCGAAGGGCGCGAATTAGATGTTTCTTACGAAGTGGCACGTAAGTTAGGATTTGACCAGCACGGACTTGCGAAAGTCCGGCTCGAGCTGCTCAAGGTGCCTACACGCCCGGAACTGATTCATCACGACGACTGATCGTTGCCCTGGATATCGATCGCCTCGGAGCTGCCACTGCATTAGTGCAGACGCTTCGCGGGACGGTCGGGCTTTTCAAAGTCGGCAGCCAACTCTTCACTTCCCAAGGTCCGCGAGCGGTTGAAAAGCTTGCGGATGCCGGCGCGAATCTTTTCCTCGATCTAAAATTCCATGACATCCCGAATACCGTGGCCAAGGCCGTGGCCGCCGCGGCCAGGCTTCCGCGCGTGCGCCTGCTGAGCCTGCACGCGTCCAGCGGGGCGGCGGCGATGGAAGCGGCGCGCGAGGCGGCCGGCGACAAAAAGAGCCGGCCGAAACTGCTCGGGGTCACGGTGTTGACCAGCTTCGATGCGGCGGCGTTGCGAAAGATTGGGATATTGGGGCCGGTTGAGTCGCATGCGGTGGCGCTGGCGCGGCTGGCAAAAAAAGCCGGGCTCGATGGCGCGGTTTGTTCTGTGCACGAAGCTCGGGCCATCCGTCGCGCCTGCGGCCCAAAATTCGTGATCCTCATTCCCGGAGTACGTCCGTCGCATGGCGCGGTGAATGACCAGTCGCGGATAGGCACTCCGGCAGAAGCGATTCGGGCTGGCGCGGATTATTTGGTAGTCGGAAGACCCATCACCGCGGCGCCGAAGCCGCGCGAGGCGGCACTACAAATTCGTGCGGAAATCGAAGCGGCCTCCCCGCGGAGTTAGTTCCTTAAATTGTCCGTGGCGCTTGCGCGGCTGTTAACAGTTCGCGGGGCTGCGGTGCCGTTCGCCAGGATCATTTAGCGGTGCCTCTTGCCATGCCAGGCATGAAACACATCATCGTCGGAACCGCGGGCCACATCGATCACGGGAAATCATCGCTGATTCAAGCGTTGACGGGCACCGATCCGGACCGGTTGGAAGAAGAAAAGCGGCGAGGAATAACGATCGATCTCGGATTCGCATTCCTCGATCTTGGTGACGTGCGCATCGGCTTCGTGGACGTTCCGGGCCACGAGCGATTCGTGCGCAATATGCTGGCAGGCGTGGGCGGCGTTGATCTCGTGCTGCTGGCGATTGCCGCAGACGAGGGCATAAAACCGCAGACGCGCGAGCATTTCGATATCTGCCGGCTTCTGGGGATTCCGCATGGGATCGTGGTGATTACGAAATCCGATACGGTGGATGGCGACGTATTAGGATTGGCGCGACTGGAAGTTGAGGATTTCTTGCGCGGCTCTTTTCTTGATGGCGCGCCTATAGTTGCGGTCAGCTCACACACCGAGGCGGGATTGGAAGCGCTGCGGGAAAATCTGCTGCGTTTAGCGCAGTCGGTACCGGCAAAAAATCTGACGCAACATTTTCGCCTGCCCGTGGATCGCTCCTTCGCAAGGAAGGGCTTTGGGACGGTCGTTACCGGCACACTGATTTCGGGGGCGATTGCCGTCGAGGATGAAGTCGAACTCCATCCCACCGGCAAGCGGCTGCGGGTGCGAGGGTTGCATTCGGGCGGAAAGACGATTGAGCGAGCTGTGGCCGGGCAACGCACGGCAGTGAACCTTGCGGGCATCGAGCATGGCGAAATTAAACGCGGGATGGTTCTCGCGCCCGCTGACATGTTCGAGCCCACGAAGCGAATCGACACTCGAATTACCGTGCTGGCATCCGCGAAGCCGCTCAAGCACCGGGCGGGGGTGCATTTTCATCAAGGCACAGCAGATGCGCCTGCAGAGGTAATTTTGATGGGCGCGAAAAGCGCGATAGGCCCCGGGGATTCCGCTTTCGCTCAGCTGAAGTTCAACGACAGGGTTTTCTTGCTTCCGGGTGACAGATTCATATTGCGGCAGTTTTCACCTGTCGAAACCATCGGCGGCGGAATCGTGCTGGACGTTCAGGCCAGCCGGCACACGAATAAAGATCTCGCGGTGGCTCCGTTTCTGGAAATTCTGGAACGCGGAAATCACGAGACCATTTTGGCCGCAATGCTCGAACGGAGCGGGCGGGGGCTAACGACCGACGAGATACTGGTTCGGACGGGATGGACATTCGACCAAGTTCGAGAAGGCATCGCGAAGCTTCTGGCGTCGGGACTGGCGAGGATGGTTGCGCAACAGCCTGCCATGATTGCGTCGGTTGAAACGCTGGCGCGATCCTCGACCGCGCTAAGAGGAGTGATTGAAGGCTTTCACCGAAGCAACCCGCTGCTGCCGGGTATCCCGAAACAGGACTTAGTAGGGCGGTTGAAAAATTCGCGAGCCGAAATCGTCGAAGCGGCGCTGGGCGATCTGGTGCGAGCAAAGGCCGTGGTAATTTCCGGAGACATCGTGCAGAGCGCGGGCCGCGGAATCGTCCTCACCGCAGAAGAAGCGAAGGCCAAAGGGCTGATCGAACAGGAATTTGAAAGCGCGGGCCTCGCGGTGCCCGGGTTCGCGGCGATCCTGGTAAAGTTACCGGTAGATTTAAAGCGTGCGGAGAAGTTGCTGCAAATTCTGTTGCGAGAAAAAGTACTGGTGAAAGTGGCTACGGATTTGGTTTTTCACCGGTCGGCGCTGGTTCGACTGCGCGAAATGATGGTGAAGTACCGAAAAGAGCATGGGGAGCGGTTGCCGATTACTGCATTCAAGGAACTTACGGGGGTTTCGCGTAAATATGCGATACCGTTACTGGAACACTTGGACCGGGAACGCGTAACGCGCCGAGTGGGCGACGAGCGTGTTATAATTTAGATAGGCTGGGGCTTTGAGAATTAGCTACGCGCCGAGTTTCGCGGCAATCCTGGGATGGAGAGAAAGGCCTAACGAGGTGACTTATGGGTGAGTTTAGCCCGATTCATTGGCTCATCGTGCTCGCGATTATCGTGTTGCTCTTCGGCGGGAAGAAGATCCCGGAAGTGATGAAAGGACTCGGCGAAGGGATTCGCCACTTCAAGGACGGAATGAGCGGAAATGTTCAGACGACGCAGCCGGTGAACCCGACTCCTCCGGCAGCGCCGCCCGTGGTGGTAGTTCCCCCAGCGCCTGCCGCGACAGACGAGAAAAAATAGCGCTAGCGGAATTTCTTTCGGTAAGCCAAGCAGTGCTGAACGGCGGCGTGAGCCGCCGTTTTTATTTTGGCGCGGAGCTGGACAAAACATTTAAATCTTCCCAGCGCATCTGGCGGAGGATTTCCCAAAGGCGCGAGAGGGGTAAACCCATCACGTTGAAGTAACAACCTTCAATTCTTCGCACGAATCTTCCACCAATTCCCTGAATTCCGTAAGCGCCTGCCTTGTCGAATGGCTCTCTTGATTGGATATAGGAATCGATATCCGTGTCGGAGAGCCGGGTGAATTCAACGCGAGTCCGTTCGACATGAGCGAACGATATTCCGTCGTAGGCACGAATTACGAAAAGTCCCGTCAAGACTTCGTGGGTCGCAGCGCTCAAGAGGCGCAGCATCCGGCGAGCGTCTTCCGCGTCCCTCGGTTTGGGGAGGATCTGTTGGCCGGCCAACACGATCGTGTCCGCCGCGATCACGATCGCGGGAGTGCCGTCGCGCAGGTTAGCCTGGGCGACGGCGTTGGCTTTCGCAGCCGACACCCGCCGCACGTAGGCTTCGGCGTTTTCAGCTGGCAGACGGGATTCGTCCACGTTCGCAGGCTGGATTTCGAAATCGAAACCCGCGTCACGAAGGACTTCGGCGCGCCGCGGTGATGCTGAAGCAAGAATAAGTTTCACTTAGACCTCGCAATGCGATGGATGCTGCTGGATTCCTTCAACCCGGCTTGACGGGCGGCCTGACAGGCTACGACAGCTTCCGTCTTTAGCCAACCGAAGATTCGCGCAACTTGAACGGCTTGCGCGCCGGGTTGCCCCCCTAACAGCTTAGCAGCGATATCGCGCTGCGCTTCGGCCACGGACATTTGGCGCGCGGATCGTTGTCGAGTTTCGCCAATCTTTTCAGCATGCGGAAGAAACGCTATCACATCTCCCTGTACGTTCGTACAGGGCGCGGGCGGTGGCGGATTGTATGCATGGTCCGGCATCCGTCATGGTCAGGCCCACCGACATGGTCTAGGCTGGAAGGTGAAGCTGGGGCGATAAAACAGCCGGCAACCCCGGAAATTGAACGCTCGAATTCGGGCGGAATTCATCCGGCGCGAGGAAGAACCAGTAATGGGATTTCTATTTTACGCAAATTTTGTGAGATTCGTCCTGCGGGGCGGTTTCGCCATTGTTCTCGTCGAGCAGGCGCGAGCCTTGATACGCGCCGCGGGCGCCGAAGCCGAAAAATAGGCCGAGATTTGAAATTGCAGCATGGCCGGGGGCCAAAACGATGCAACTGACGAAAGAGCGGCGGCCGAACAAGGTGGACGTTCAAGTCCCGGAGCTTGGGACGCTTTCACTGAACGCTCCGAAGATCGACGATTTCCAATTCGTAAAGTTCCGGATCGAGGGCCAAGTCGCGCATTTGCGCCTGGACCGCCCTTCACAGAATTTGTTGAACGAACGAATGCTGATGGAAATCGCCTCCGGCATTTCGTCGGTCAGCGAGAAACGGGAAGTCAAAATGATTTTGCTCGATTCCGAGGGCAAGACGTTTTCCGGCGGGATTGAACTCGGCGAATACACGCAACGGCGAGTGTTTCAATTGCTCGACGCGTTTCATACAACATTTTCCGCGATGATGGACACCTCGAAACCGGTTCTGGTCGTGGTCAACGGGCCTGCCTATGGCGGCGGCGCTGAACTTGCGGCTTTGGGCGACCTGGTGATCGCGACGCCGAACGCGCGTTTTGCGCAACCGGAAATCAAGCTCGGGGCCTTCCCTCCGCTCTCCGCGGCTGTACTGCCCTACATCCTTGGACCGAAACTTTCGCTGGAACTTGTGCTTACCGGCGAAGCGATGTCAGCGGAGCGCGCGAAAGAACTGGGACTGGTCAATTGGCTGGTGCCCGAAGAAGACTTGATTGCCAAGGTGGACGAAATCGTCGGCAAGGTTACAGCACAGTCCGGACCGGTGCTGACGATGGCGAAGAAAGCAATTCTGGGCAGCCTGGGCATGCCTCTGCGCGAGGGCGTGCGAAACTCGATGAAAGTGTTCCTGAACGAACTGGCGGACCTGGAAGACTCACAGGAAGGTTTGCGCGCCCTGGTGGAGAAACGCGCGCCCGTCTGGAAGAATCGTTAGATAAACTGTCGGTTTGAAAATGCCGCACCCAGCAACTCTGCTAAACACACGCAGGCGCGTTGCTCACCCAATTTTGAGTTCATCGAAAGAGCTGCCGGAAAATGCCCGACCCGTCGACGATAAAGAGAATTAGTCCGATGCTGGCGGTCGCTGATATGGACCAGACTCTCGCGTTCTATCAGGACATTTTGGGATTCGTTCCGACCATGAAGTCGGCGGAATATTCGATCGTGGCGCGCGACGGCCAGATCATCCACTTCATGAAGGCAGCCTCTGCGGACGTGATGAAGCGCTTGCGCGGCCACGTGGAAATTTATGTCGAGGTGCGCGGGATTCAAGAGATCTGGGCAAAGGTGAAAGGATTCCGGCTGCGTTACAAGGTTCGGGATTTATTCGACCGGGAATACGGCATGACTGAATTTCACATCGAGGACCCTAACGGAATTTTGATCTTTGTTGGCGAGCCCACAGCCAAGGCCACGAAAAAATCGGATGCGGAAGGCGCGTGATTGACAGCCAAAAGGCGGACGCTTACACTCGCGGAGACAACTTAACTGGCTCGAGGTAGCCCTGGGATGCGCAAAAGTCATCTTTCGGGGTAGAAGCTAGAATCGGCTCGATTCTGGTTTCTAGGGAAGGCCGCGAAAATCGGCCACGGTCCCGCCACTGTAATCGGTTGCGCAAGAACAACCGAAAGTCAGGAAACCTACCCGAGCAGTCGAAGCTGACACTCTTCGCGAGAGGGAGTGTGGCGAAACGCCTCGTTTTGTTCGCGAGGCTTTTTTTATTGCGGGAGACATTTTTGGCCGGATTTTTGAGATTGAAAATGCCGGGAGTGATTGTTGGCGCGCTGCTGGGGTGCGCGCCACATCCGGGCGCGCTTGCCGCGGGCCTCACGCAGCAACAGGCCACGGCGAGCCAAGCGCAGGATCCAGCCAGGACCGCGGACAAGGCCGGCACGAAAATGGTAACCGACGAAACGGGGCGGCGCGTAGCGGTTCCGGTTAACGTGCAGCGCGTCGTCTCGCTTGCGCCCAACCTGACCGAGACGGTATACGCTCTTGGCCTGGAAGATAAATTGGCGGGCGACACGACGTATTGCGACACGCCGGCAGCGGCGAAAAACAAACCTCACGTGGGGGCGCCGGTAAATCCGAGCCTGGAAGCGATCGTGGCGCTGCATCCGGACTTGGTGCTGGCTACGGCAATCAACCGTTGGGAGACTGTGGAGTCGCTGGAGCGACTGGGAATCGCCGTGTACACGATGGATCCGCACACCGTGCAGGACATGCTTGAATCCACGGCCCTGCTGGGGGATTTGATGGGAGCGCACGAGCAAGCAGCGAGTTTGGTTGCGAAACTTCAGACGACGCTGGAGGAACTGCAAACGAGTTTGCGCGAAAGGCCGCTGGTGCATGTGCTGTTTGTGGTTTGGGAAGACCCGCTCATCACCATCGGGCAGAACACGTTTATCGCGGATGCGTTGCGATGGGCGGGCGCAGAATCCGTAATCATTTCAAAGCAGGACTGGCCGCAGATCAGCATGGAAGAGGTCTTGCGGCTGGAACCCGAATATATCGTACTGACGAGCAATCATTCGGAAACCGATACCGCAGACCAGGTCCGCGATTTGCGAGCGCGCGCGGTGTGGAATGAAATCGAAGCGGTCAAGCTAGGGCGAATTGTCGTGATAGCCGAAGAGATTACGCGGCCGTCTCCGGGGTTGGTGCAAGCGATTGTCGAACTGGCGCACGGATTACACCCTGAAATATTTGGACCGGCGCAGAAAAGCTCAGGTCCCGAAAAACAGTCGCGGAAATCCATGGCGGTAGGGCTGGTGGCATGCGCCCGTTGACGCTTGCAAGAATTGTTTGGATTTGCGCGGCGCTCGCGGCAATCCTTTTTGTCGAAGGAGTGGTTTCTCTGCAAATCGGGGCATACCACATGAGCGCGCGAGACATCGTCGTAACGCTCTTTCAGGGCGCTGCCGGTCGCTGGGATGAGATGCCGGGGGATTTTAAGAGCGTCATTTTCGGCTTGCGATTGCCGCGCATCGCGCTGGGAATTCTGGTGGGAGCTGCGTTATCGACGGCGGGAGCGGGATTTCAGGCGCTGCTTCGAAATCCCTTGGCCGATCCTTATGTGCTGGGCGTTTCGAGCGGCGCGGCGCTGGGCACAATCCTGAGTATGATCCTGACGCCCCACACCGCCGGCGCGATGCAAGCAGCGGCGTTTGTTGGAGCCTTCGCGACCGTAGCAGTTGTTTATTTTTTGGGGCGACGCGGGGGCCAACTGGATAGCGCGACTTTGCTGTTGGCGGGAATCGTCGCAGCATCATTTTTGTCCGCGGTGATCATGTTTTTGATGACTACAGTGAGCGGGCGAGATCTACGCGGAATGGCATTCTGGCTAATGGGCGACCTTCAGTCGGATCCGAGGGTCGATCTGCGATGGCTCTATTTTTTGCTGATCGTGGGGATCGGATGCATTTTTACGACATCGTCGGACCTGAATCTGATTTTAACCGGCGAACAAGAGGCGCGGCATCTGGGAGTCAACGTCAATCGCGTGAAGCTGGTGGTTTATATTTCGGCTTCGTTGCTCACGGGCCTCGCGGTTTCGGTGAGCGGCGCAATCGGTTACGTTGGACTGCTGGTACCTCATGTAATGCGAATGCTATTTGGCACGGACTATAGGCTGCTTATTCCGACGTCGGCGATCGGCGGGGCGATCGCGATCGTGCTCGCGGATACGCTGGCGCGGACCGTCGTGGCACCGTCGGAATTGCCGGTGGGCGCGATGACCGCGATCGCGGGCGCGCCGGTGTTCATTTATTTGATGCGGAGGAGAATGCGGTGAACGCGCTTGCGGGCAGCAACGCCACTCTTTCCGCCCGAGCGACGCCGAGAGGCAACGCTGATGGCGTGCGACTGCGGGTGGAACAGGCGAGCTACGCGTACGCGGCTACCGAGCGGTCGGCGCCGAAATTCACCCTCGGACCGGTGAGCCTCGAGGGGCGAGAGCGGGAGTTAATAGCAATACTCGGGCCGAATGCGAGCGGAAAATCGACGCTTCTGAAATTGTTGGCGGGCGTGCTCAAACCACTTTCCGGACGGGTGGAAGTGGACGGCGAGGAGGTGAGTGAACTGGAAGCGCGAACGCGGGCGCAGCGCATTGCGCTGGTGGCGCAAGAAAGCGAATTGCTGTTTCCACTTCGCGTCTGGGAGTACGTACTGCAGGGGCGGTATCCCTACGGCAAACGCCTGAGATTCGAATCCGACGAAGATTGCCTGCTGGCGGGAAATGCGCTGGCGCAAGTAGGTGCGGATGCCCTGCGCGACCGCTGGATGGATCAGCTTTCCGGCGGTGAAAAGCAGCGGGTGATCCTGGCGCGCGCACTGGCGCAGCAGCCTTCGCTACTTTTGCTGGATGAGCCGACACAGCATTTGGATATCGGTGGCAAAGTTGAATTGTTGCGGCGGTTGCGGAAGCTTGCCGATGAACATCGCTATACCGTGGTGGTCGTGACTCACGAATTGAATTTGGCGGCAGAATTTTCGGACCGAATCGCGCTGATGCACAACGGCAAGTGCATACGCATCGGGAGCCCCGCGGAAGTGTACGACCGGGAAGCGCTGCAACAAGTGTTCGAAGCTCCGCTGGAAGTGGAAATGCGGAGCAGCGGGCGTCCACGCGTAATTTTGGGCGGGACCCAATAAGTTTGCAAAATCGCTCCGGCGGCAATATCGCGCTGATGAGCGAATTCGTTAGAGGCTTGTTGCAGTTTGGGCTTCTAAAAGCGGCGCTGGCGAGAACATCGCGAGGCCGTTCACAATCACGCGAGACTCCGCGCATGGGAAGACGGTGAAAAGCCGTCGCCGACGCGCGACTGTAAGGCGGGAAAGTTTTCGGCGCTAGCCACTGTCTTAGGCAGCGAATCGCGAGGCTCGACAGCGATTGCCAGCCGGGATGGGAAGGCCGCGCCGATGCTGCGGATTCGGAGGCGAGATGCCGGCGAATTCGAAGCGAGCCGCCGAGCCAGGAGACCGGCGGAGTTTCAATCTGGAAAGGTATTTTGCCTCCGGCGAATGCCTATCTGGACAACCTTCAACTCCCGCGCGAGAGGGAGAGGAGGAAAAATGAAACTACGCTCGATTACGTTGTTTTTCGCCTCGCTGTTTCTGTTTCTGTTTCTGTTTCTGTTTTTGTTTTTTGCCTTTCCCGCCCAAGGACAAACTTCCGATACTGCTACGAGCCGTTCAGCAAGCAACGGCAGCTCGCCCCACGACCAGCAAACAGCATCCATTTCCGGGACGGTGTTCGATCCGGATGGCCGCGCTGTGGCGGGCGCCCGAGTGACTCTTCTCTACGCGATGGCACAACTGGAAGAACGGGAGACGAATTCCGGGGGCCAGTTTCAGTTCGAAGGTTTGCGGGCGGGAAAATACGAAATCGTGGGCACGTTTTCTGGCTTCGATCAATTACCCGCAAACATCGATTTGCAGAGTGATGAAAAACACGTCAGGGATCTCCATCTGAAACTGAGCGCGGTGCGAGATCGGGTGGTGGTTTCCGCCGCGCCGGGCGGCGCGTTGACATCGCAAATTGGCTCCTCCGTCGGCGTGGTGCCGGCGCAAGAAATCGACGACCGAGGGGCGCAAGCCGCGCTCGATATATTGCGAGGATTACCGGGAGTGGAGATCAACCAATCCGGAGGGCGCGGGGCGGTTACGAGCGCGTTCATCCGCGGGGGGAACTCGAATTACAACCTGGTGATGATCGACGGAATTCAGCTCAACGATTTCGGGGGGGGATTCGATCTGTCGCCGCTGCCGGCCGAGGGCGTCGAGCAGGTGGAAGTGATTCGGGGCCCGGAGAGCGCGTTGTACGGATCGAATGCGGTATCGGGGGTGATCAATATCGAAACCATTCGCGGCGATGGCCCGCCGCATTTTTCGTTTCTGGGGGAAGCCGGAAGTTTGTATACGTGGCGGACGGCCACGACGGGAGCGGGGCTGAACAAAGACTTCAGCTGGGGGTACAGTCTGTCGCGTTTGCAGACTCGAGGGCAGATTCAGAATGATGGTTACCGCAATCAAACGTCGACGGTGAGCCTGGGCTATTCTCGTTCGCCGCGCCGGAAGTTCAATGCCAATTTTTTCGGGTTCGCCGCCGCGCTGGGACTGCCGGGCCCCTGGGGTTCGAATCCCGATGGTTTATTCCCCGGACTCGATACGGCAACGCATCAGAACCAGAATCTCTTTGGGTATCAGGCGCAATACACCGAACAATTCTCGTCCAGGTTCCAGCAAGTAACGATGGTGAGCGTCTCGACGGACCGCATCACCTTCATTTCGCCTTCAGAAGGAAATTCGTTCACGAACAATCTGCGAGTAGTGGCCAACACGAGGAGTGAGATCGCGATTTCGTCGAAGGATACTTTGGTAGCGGGATTCGAATACGACCGCGACCAGTTCAAGAATAGCTTCGTGGAAGATCCGAACAGCGTGCCGTTCGTGCTTGGCCGCAATAGCTACGCGTTCTTCGCGGAAAACCGGTGGAATCCCGGCGAGCGCTGGTTCATCAACGCGGGCGTGCGGGTCGACGACATCCAGACCGATTCGGTTCCCGTTAATGAGAATGCAGGCCAGCCCGGGATTCCCGCGAACTCGATCGCGAAGGTCGATCCGCGGCTTTCCGTGGCATACATAGCGCGGGAAGCCGACGGAGACGGCTTTTTTGGCGGGACGCGGCTGCACGCAAGCTTCGGGACCGGCTTCCGGGCGCCGGACGGATTCGAGTTGGCGTTTACGAACAATCCCGCGCTGAAGCCCGAGGAAAGCATCAGCTACGACGCGGGCGTCGAGCAAAGGATGGCGCGCGACCGGGCAATTTTGGACGTGACGTATTTCTACAACACATTTAGGGATCAAATCGTAACTACCGGCGACCTTCCCACGAACTTTGATTCGGAGAACATCGGAAGGTCGCGAGCGGATGGGGTGGAGACAAGCGTTCGCATCCGTCCATTTCAGTCCTTGGAATTTTCGGGTTCTTACACGTGGATGAATTCGGCGATCCTGGCGCTCAATGGATTTCCGGAACCCATCGATCCGTACACGGTGGGAGAGCCACTGCTGCGGCGGCCTCGCAATGCCGGTGGATTTAACGCGACCTGGACGAAAAAACGGCTCGTGCTCAACTTGAACGGAACTATTCGAGGGGCGGTGCTGGACATCGAGCCGAACGACGGGACTTTCGCTTGCGAACTGATGCTTCCCTGCATTTTCCGAAACCACGGGTACGAGTTGATGAATGCGGGCTTTTCGTACCGGTTCCCGAAAGGGATCGAAATCTACGGGAGGCTTAATAACTTTCTCAACCAGAGATACGAGGAAGCGTATGGTTTCCCGTCAATACGGCTGAATTTCATGGCCGGATTCAAGGTGGATCTACCGGCGGTGGGGCGACATTCCGAGTAGGAGCGTCCTATGAATTGGCTGGCATGTCCGCCCTGTAGGGCCCCGTGCCAGCCAAAATCCTGCGCCGTGAGGCGAACCACGGGTGGGCCACACGGGCCGGGCTCGTAAACAATTAGTGAGCTGGATGCTATAATCTCGAATTCTGATGAGCCGAACGTCGCCAGCAGACACCCGCGTGACGCCCGAAATCATGGCGAAATACGAGCCAGTCATTGGTCTTGAAGTACACGCTCAGCTTAAGACGGTGACGAAAGCGTTTTGCGCGTGTTCGACGCAATTCGGAAATCCTCCCAATTCAAATACGTGTCCCGTTTGCCTGGGCCTGCCCGGGGCGCTGCCGGTATTGAATCGCGCGGCGCGCGATCTGGCGGTGAGGGCCGCGCTGGCACTGGGCTGCCAAATCCAGGAACGTTCCGTTTTTGCGCGAAAAAATTATTTCTATCCCGACCTGCCGAAGGGCTACCAAATTTCGCAGTACGAGTTGCCGTTGGCGCTCGCGGGCTCGCTCGAAATCGAAGTCGAGGGCGCCAAAAAGAAAATCGGAATTACGCGCGTGCACATGGAAGAGGACGCGGCGAAAAATCTGCACGAAGGATTCCCTGATTCCGACCGCTGGAGTTATATCGACTTCAACCGCTGCGGAATGCCGCTGATAGAAATCGTGTCGGAGCCTGATATACGGACGCCCGCGGAAGCGTATTCCTATTTGACGACGCTGAAACAGGTGTTGGAATACACCGGCGTCAGCGACTGCAACATGGAGGAAGGGTCGCTGCGGTGCGATGCGAACGTGAGCGTGCGGCTGAGGGGCGCGCCGAAATTTGGAACCAAGGTCGAGGCGAAGAACCTGAATTCGTTCCGGTATTTGGCGCATGCCCTGGAATACGAAATCGAGAGGCAGATTGGCGTGCTGGAATCGGGCGGATCAATTACGCAGGAAACGCGGCTGTGGAATGTGGCGGCGGGACGAACGGAATCGATGCGTTCAAAGGAGTTTGCGCACGACTATCGTTACTTTCCCGATCCGGATTTGTTGCCGCTGATCGCTTCGGCAAAACTTGTGGAGGATGCCCGCCGCGAAATGCCGGAATTGCCCAGCGCGAAACGGGCCAGGTTTGTCGCGGACTACGGAATCAGCGCCTACGACGCGGGCGTGCTGACGTCGACGCGGTCCCTGGCATCTTATTTCGAGGCCACGGTGCGAGCCGGAGCAGGCGCAAAGCCAGCGGCGAGTTGGATTTCAGTCGAACTTCTGCGACGGCTGAATGACACGGGCAAAACAATTGAGGCGTGTCCGGTGGCGCCGGAGGCGCTTGCGGAGCTATTAGACATCGTCGAGCGAGGGGGCATAACGGCGGCAAGCGGGAAAAAAGTGTTCGCGGAGATGTTCGACACGGGGAAAAAGCCCGCGGAGATTATCGCGGCTAGCGGCATGGCACAAATTTCGGATACGAGCGCGATTGAGACAATCGCACGGG
>Ga0302326_10019819_pt1 | contig 13863 bp, 6 predicted proteins | sample Palsa_T0_3_FD_202264 | JGI IMG/M metagenome (GOLD analysis project Ga0302326, IMG submission 202264) | Peat permafrost microbial communities from Stordalen Mire near Abisko, Sweden - Palsa_T0_3 | ecosystem: Environmental > Terrestrial > Soil > Palsa > Peat permafrost | place: Sweden: Abisko... | reverse complement strand
CGTGGACGCTGCATACGTCATTCAATTCGACCTGCTGGACAACATCGATCCCACAGCCCGCTCGACTCAGCCCTCGGATACGTTGTTCAAGAGCGGCAGAACCGATGCTGGAGACGGACAGCATTTCGGCTACTGGCAAGTGCGTCTGGGCGAGAACCAGCCCAAGCGGTTCAACATTATCTTTGATCGTGACCTGGGCGGGCGCCTAAGTCACGTTTGCGAGAAATATTATGCGCAAACCGTTGACTCCCAGGTCGATTTGGCCTCCGTTCCCGATCACTACGATCCGTATACCGCTCTCGACCGGATGCCCCTGAGACTCTCTTGCCCTGAGTCACTGATTCCGAGCTACGGATGGCACATGGAAGAATATTCAGTCCACGGCGCCAGATCCGCCTACCCCTACGGGCATGATTCTGGAATCCAGACCGCGGCGTTGCTCGCTTTCGAAGGGTTGGCCACTGGACGGAAGTGGGAACAGAACTTCGGGCACTACGTAGCGTCGCAGATCCCGATATGGGGAGAATCCTACGGCACAGGATATTTTGTGCGCCGCCCTGGTGGCTGGACACGATGGACGTATTACTCCGACTATCAACACAAGTTTCCTTTCGCGGAGGGCGGGAACTGGGGAGCGTCGGAGGATCTCTATCGCATTGCAGTTTTGTCTGGTGACGACGAACTCAAGGCGCGATCACTCGAGTTGATGAAGCACGACGTTCTGGTCAAACTCGATCTTGGGGATATGTACTTCCCTCCTCGGTGGAATCCCCTGTCCCACAAGCAGGAAGACCACGGCGACGACTGGGCCATCACCGCCTGCCTCGGATACTGCGCTGAAATCAGTTCTGAGATCCTTTATTCCGAGACCAAGGATCCGCAATATCTCCGCATCGCCGACCGCATCACGGACTGGCTGCACTCGATTTGGGCGCCGGAGGTGCGCATGAACTACCTCCATTCTATGGTCAACACATTTCATTGCTGGATGGGGTGGCTTCCAAATGCGCTGGTTCATCGTTATGAACGAAGCGGCGACACCTCATTTCTTGAGATCGCCAAGGATCTTGTCTGGATCATGATTCTGACGTCATGCACAACGGCCCACCGCGATTCTTTCGGACGCCCTCTCATCGGCGTGACCTGCGTCGGAGTGCGTGATTGTGTCGACTATGATTGCACTCCGAATCTCTGCCAGGAGAAAGACCAGGCTTTCCTCCAGATGATGGGACCAATCTTGGACCATGCAAGCGGCCCGGGATACGCAAAGTACCTCGCCATGCAAAAGCTGGTCTTACCTCGTGACCGGTGGGAGCAAGCGTTTGGAATTCAGGAGCAGCGCGACGTTAACCTGCGCACGAACTACGATAACTATCCTCGGGCCATGACCAACCTCAGCTTCGCCCTCAACCGTGGATCAGAACCTCAGGTCGCCGTGTTTGAAAAACTGGTTTCCACCTTTGATTCACGCGTCACCACGATGCGCGACGTAGTTCTCGCCAACGGCACTGGAAGTGACCGCGAGACATGCGTACAGGTCCGGTTCCTGCGCCCCGGGGTTTATTCAGTGTCTCGCGATGGCACTGACCTGGGCCTCAGAACCTCAGAAGACCTCGAACAGGGTGTTATCGTGACGGTCCCGGCAAATTCCATGCGCACATTGCGCGTGAAGCCCGTATCGCTCCGTCCATCCGTCCGTCCGGCGAAAACATACGACTCATCCGTCACTTACCTCAGCGACTTGCAGGAGAACGCGGCGCAAAGAGGTGTCGGCCTTCCCACTCCAATCTTTGTGAAGGATCGCAGTTTCCACGGGGGCGCGATATCGCTGAAGGGCACAGCCTATTCAAAAGGTCTCGGTCTGACCGCCAACACCGTCATCCTCTACGATCTGAACTGCCGGTATCAGGGGTTCTACGCGCTTGCTGGAATTGCGGAGGATATCCCAACCGGCGGACCGCGGCCCTCGATCAACCTGACGATCTTCTGCGACGGGAAATGTCACTTTGATAGTGGCGGCATGTATCCCGAAACTACGCCTCACCCGGTGGAGGTTGATGTTCGTGGCATCCAGATGCTCGTACTCAGAGTCTCAAGCAACTGGGATAACAACGGAGACTTAAGGAATGACTTCGGAAGTCTGGCAGATGCGCGGCTGATCGGCCGTGCTCGGGGCGACTGAAGCATCAACGAACCGCATTTCAATAAATCGTGAGAAGCATCTTCTAAGCTGAGGAGACTATGTCCACACCGCAACACTCTGCTTTTATCCAATCGAACAGACACTCTGCCATTCTCTGGCTATTAGCGATCGCCTTCGCCTGCGCGTCGTTACCAGAGGCTTTGGCGTCTGATTCCCCGAAGCACATTCCACTGTCTCTGGCGCCCCGTGATGTCATCGCAACTGGCAACGAATGGATTGCCCTGCCCACAATCCGCGCCTCGGACGGGGCCCTGGTTAACTTTAACGTCCTCTCGATGCGCGATCGAGGCTTGCTTCAGGTGGAAGGCGATCGCGATACTCCGGTCCTTGAGCCTTATTTTATGGTCGACGGAAAACCGTTCCCCTTCCAGAATCCTTCCTGGGAACTCATCGAGTACTGGATCCCCGAGGCTCACCTTACGATCCAGGGCCTGGATGCCACTATCATTTATTGCGCTCCCAACAACTCCCGCGGAGCGTTCATCGATATGAAGCTCACCAACCGGCTTACGAAATCTGTGCCAGTGAGTTTAGGCCTGAGGGCTTCCTGGGGAGCGTTGAATCGTGTCACGTACACGCCGGTTTCACTTCGCGGGGAACGCTCCATCGTGGGGGCGCCGTGGGAAAAATCGGCTCAGGACTTTACCTTCGTCACCTATGACACTCATTTCGCCTGGTCGATTTATTATCCTGGTTCAGAGGGCAAGCTCACGGCGTCGCCACTCTCTACTTCTCCGGCACTCGACGCGCAACGTTCCGTGACCCTCGCCCCAGGAGAAACCGCAGAGGTTCACTTCGTCATAGGCGTCGGGCTTGAAGAATACAGCGCCTCGCAATCTGCCAATGTGCTGGAGAATGCCATCGACCGCAGCGGCATCGATGCCATCATCGAACAGTCGGCAGTCTGGTGCCGAGCGCGCACACGGACCACCGGCCAGCCCGATCTCGATCTGCTCATGAATCGCAACTTCCTTTTTACGTCTCTCTACGCCTGGGGCCGAGCCATTGACACCGAGCAACTTGCCGGCGTCACGTCACGCAGCCCCCGCTACTACGTCTCCGCCGCCTATTGGGACCGCGACGCCATGCTTTGGAGCTTCCCCGGACTGCTTGATGTTGACCGAGATCGGGCGCGCGAAGCTCTCGAATACGCGCTCACTACTCAACTCCGGAATGTCGGCACGCACAGCCGTTTCATCGACGGCGTGGTCCTCGAAGACGGATTTGAACTCGACGAAGCCGCCGCACCCATTCTGGCTACGAGCGAATACCTGGAACGCACCAGGAACGATGCTTTCGCCATCCTCCACCGCGATGCATTAATCACGCTCTATGATCGCATCGTCGCACACTTCGACCTCGCTACTGGACTCTACTGGACACTCCAAGACGCGCAGGATCAATACTACAAGCAGCAGTTCTCAACCTACGACAATGTCCTGTGCTGGCGGGCGATGCTCGACCTGGCCGCTGTTTTCGATCGCCTCAAAGACTCCGTCAAGGCCCATGAAATGAAGCGGCGCGCTGAGTCGCTGCGAGCAGCCATTATGTCCCACAGCGTTTCTGCAGACGCCCCCGGAGCGGACGGTCCCATATTCGTTTGCGCAACTGACGGGAAGAATCCAATATTCTCAGACGTTCCTCCCGGCTCGTTGCTGAAGTTGCCCGCTCTTGGCTTTGTCTCGGAAGACGATCCCGTTTTCGTTCGTACCTACCAGTGGCTGCATTCGAAGAACTACAAATATTCGTACTCAGACCAACCCTTCGGACTTCCCGGAAGCTATCGCCTTCCCTTCTCAACCTCGTGGAGCGTCGCAGATCATCTTGGTCTTGCACGGGGACGCGAGCAGGCCCTCAAAATCCTTCGCGCCAGCCATTGGGATGGCGGAATCATCTCCGAAGGCGTCGACCCCACGTCGGCGGTTATGGACTACGATGGGCGCGCCTTCGCCACTGCGGCGGGATATGTGGCGCAGGCGATTTGCCAGTCGTTTTGCCAAGGTGCCAAGAAATGAACCTGCTCGCAACTATTCAGAGCCATTGATAGCAGACGTTCGAGATAACTCAGGAGCCTGAAACCATGAAACGAAGATTGAGCCTGTCGATTTTCTTCCTTACCGAAATTCTGTTGCTAACCGTAGCCGCACAGGATATTCGCTCGGTCAGCCCAGAATCCGTCGGTCTGTCCTCGCAACGCCTCGAGCGCATCGCTACTGTCGTGCAGAAAAGCATCGACGATAAGCGCTTGGCCGGCGCCGTCACATTAGTCGTTCGTCATGGTCAGATTGCATGGTTTAAAGCGCAGGGCCAGCAGGACCGCGAGGCTGGCAAGCCCATGCAGCCCGATACCATCTTCCGTATCTGCTCCATGAGCAAACCCATCGCCAGCGTCGCCGTCATGATGCTCTATGAAGAAGGTCACTTCAGGCTTGAGGATCCCATTTCGAAGTATCTCCCCGAGTTTAAGAATCCGAGAATTCTAGTGAAACCTTCGCAGGGTGAACCGTACACCATTCCGGCAGCCCACGAAATCACAATCCGCGATCTTTTGCGCCACACCTCGGGCCTTACCTACAACTGGAATTCCGATCTCGGCCCCATGTACAAAGATGCCAACGTCGCGCACGGCATGCTGCCCTACGACGGAACGATCGGCGACAGCGTCGAGCGCCTGGCCAAACTCCCGCTGCTCTTTAATCCCGGCGATCGCTGGGAGTACGGCCTGAGCGTTGACGTCCTCGGTCGTCTCGTCGAGGTATTCTCCGGCAAATCTTTTGACGAATTTCTGCGCAGCCGCATTTTCGAACCCCTCGGCATGAAGGACACGTACTTCTTTCCGCCCGATGCCAAACTCAACCGCCTTGCCACCGCCTATACCTATTACCCCGACAAAGGGCTGAGCCGTTTTCCTGATACCCCGATCACGGAGGGGCCATTCACCTATTCCGCCGACTATCCCTACCGTGGCAGCAAGAAACTCTTCTCGGGAGGCGCTGGTCTAAATTCAACGGCCATGGACTACGCGCGCTTTTGCCAGATGTTGCTCGATGGCGGCAAACTCGGGAGTGTCCGCCTCCTAAGCCGCAAGTCCGTCGAACTGATGACCCACGATCAGTTGGGAAAAATCGCGCCCGACCAGGCTTTCGGTCTCGGCTTTGGCATCGACGGCGTGAAAGCTCCGCTCGCGGAGCTGGGAACTCCGGGGGAATTTAATTGGGCCGGTTTCTTCTACACTTCCTTTTCCGTCGATCCAAAAGAGCAGATGATTGTCATTTTTATGGGACAACTTCATCCCAGCGGCGGCCTGCCCTTGGATCATCAAGTGCATGATCTCGCCTATCAGGCCATCATCGACTGAGATCGCGGACAATCCCGCGACTCAGAAGAATGCCGACAACGATCTCCGTCTCCGGGATTGCTGGGAAAAGCTGGTCAATTTCTCATAGTCTTGTGGACGCCGACCCGATAGCATCGCTGGGTGACCACCGTCGGAGTGCACACGCGCTACGAAACCAGCTTCGAAGCCGCGCTCGACTATCCGAACCCGGTGCAGGACGTTCAAGTCACCATCGAATTCGCTTCGAATGGCCAGAGCAGATTTGTCGAGGCATTTTGGGATGGCGGATGTACCTGGCGCGTCCGATTCTCTCCCGACATGTGTGGGCACTGGACGTGGCGCTCTTGGTGCTCGCACCCCCAGGACGATGGACTGCACGACAGAACAGGAGAGTTCGAGTGCACCGAACTGAGGTCTTCCAACGCCTTCCTGCATCATGGCCCCGTTCGGGTATCTGCGTCCCGCCATCATTTGATCCACGCCGACGGAGAACCTTTCTTCTGGCTCGGAGATACCGCCTGGAATGGACCTCTGAAGTCTAACGAACAGGACTGGGCAATCTACCTTTCAGACCGGCAACAAAAGGGATTTAACGTTATTCAATTCGTTGCCACGCAATGGATCGGCGCGACTGGGGATGCCGACGGCCGCCCGGCCTACCAAGGCCGAGACCAGATCCGAATTGAACCCGCGTTTTTTCAGCGTATGGACCGGCGCGTGGACATGATTAATGACTCGGGGATGATCGCCGCGCCCGTTCTGGCGTGGGCCGCCACCTGGAACGCCGAGGGCGTTCATCTGAATCCCGGAAATACGCTTTCGGAGGATCAACTGACGCTGTTGATCCGTTATCTCGTCAGCCGCTACGGCGCCCATCAGGTAGTTTGGATTCTGGCGGGCGATGGAATCTACCTGGGCGACGAGGCCGAGCGATGGCGGCGAATTGGCCGCTCCGCACTTAATCGCACGAACCGGCTTGCTACCATCCATCCCGCCGGCAGACTTTGGGCCGCTCCAGAGTTTCGTCATGAACTGTGGTTCAACCTGAACGGCTACCAGAGCGGACACTGGAACGACGACGACAACGCACGCTGGATCAACGAAGGCCCTCCCAGCAGAGACTGGACCACTCAACCCGCATTTCCGCACATCAACCTGGAACCCTGTTATGAAGACCATGTTGCCTTCGCATCAGAACACCCGATCGACGCCCACGACGTGCGGCGCGCTTGTTACTGGAGCCTGCTCGCCAGCCCTCCGGCAGGCGTCACGTACGGAGCTCACGGACTTTGGAGTTGGGAAACCAGTGCTGCAATTCCTCTCAACCATCCTCATGCGGGTATTGCAAGCCCCTGGCACAAAGCCATGCACTTCCCCGGCAGTCGTTGCATGTCGCACCTGAAAGCAATCTTCTCCTCGCTCGATTGGTGGCGTCTTTACCCTTGTCCCGACTTGCTGAGTAACCAACCCGGGCGAAACTTTCCAACACGATTTATCTCGGCCGCGTGTTCCAAGACTCGTGATCTGGCAATGATCTATTCGCCGGAAGGCGGTTCCATTGAGCTCAATGCCGGTATTCTTAAGCACCAGGTCAGCGTGCAGTGCTTTAATCCAGAGAACGGTGCGCTATTGTGGCAACGCTCTTACGGCGCCACCTGTAACAGAATCGATGCAGGAGGCCCCGGAGATCGCCTGCTGATCCTGCGACAATCATGAGTGACCACCGGGGAACCACCATGAGAATCAAGCGCCCTCAGAAACTTGCAGTGATCCACGCAGGCCTTTCCCTCGTAATGCTACTTGCCAGCGCTATCTCTGCCGAAGCCAAGCCCCAATCGCCTGTCGGCAAGTCCATCGATGGCGCGTACGACATCCTCGACTATGGCGCAGTCGGCGATGGCCGCACGGACTCAACTTCCGCCATACAGAAGGCGATCGACAACGCCAGCGTAAACGGCGGGATTGTGTTGATCCCTGTCGGACGTTTCCTATGCAAAGGTCATCTGGAGGTGAAAGCGGGCGTTCACCTCAAAGGCATGAATGAAGCGCCGCAGTCCTGGGAGCCGCAAACCGGATCGATTCTCATGCCCACCGAAGGCCGGGATAATGAGGATGGGGCCGCCTTCATCGAGATGCGGAGTTCCACTTCTCTCTCTGGAGTCACAATCTATTATCCCGAGCAGAACATCGACGACATTCGCCCCTACCCGTGGACGATTCAGATTCGCGCCAACCCATTACACCCGCACGAAGTGGCATTCGATGCCACTATCGCCGACCTTACCCTCATCAACAGCTATAACGGAATTCGCACTGGCCCCACGGAAAATGGGCGCCATAGGATTATGGGCGTCCATGGTTGCGTCCTCAGACGGGGCATTCTGGTGGATTGGACCGGCGACATCGGGCGGCTGGAGAACATTCAGTTTCATTGCCATTTTTGGGGCAACAAAGCTTTTCACGGAGACTTCGACAAAGCATTTGCCTACATGCAGCACCATCTGGAAGCCTTCGTCTTTGGCCGAACGGACTGGGAGTACGTAACCAACACCTTTGTTTTTCCCGCGAAAATCGGATACCACTTCATTGAAACCCCGAACGGTGCCGCCAATGGGCAATTCTCCGGCATCGGAGCCGATGCAACCGAAAATGCTGTCGTGGTCGAGGCCATTCAACCCATGGGTCTCCTGATCACCAACGGCGAATTCAACAGTCATCTGGTCGGCTCCAGCACCCAGGTAATCGTGGAGAAGGGAGTCCGGGGAAATGTTCGCTTCGTCAACAGCGGCTTCTGGGGACCCGTCAAGCACAACGCCGTTTTGCGTGGCGAAGGCTTCACCTCTTTCTCCGACTGTTATTTTTCGAACGACAACGATACCGACGAAGCAGCCATTCTTGTTGAGGCAGGCAAAGTTCAGATTCAAAGCAGTACGTTCGGCGCGGTTTCGGTGAAGCATGAGCCCGGCCACGCCGCGCCCGGCGAAGGCGTGCGCTTCCAGTCTCCCAGCATTCATCTCGCGCCCGGTGTGCAAAGCGCGATCATCCGCGGCAATAACGGTTCCTTCGGCGTAAAGATCGAGAATGAAATTGGCAGTCGCGCCATCATCAGCGATAACGAACCTTTTCAGATGCCTGCGCCCGCGGTTGAGCTACACCCATGAACACTGTCTCCACGGGCTTCCCCGAGACCGACTCGCGGTCTGCACACTTTCTTCTGTACCTCGTGTATTTCACATATTTCTTTTGCGGGATGACGCAGTGTTTCGAGAGCGTGTTCCTGCCCGAAATAAAAGAATATTTTCATCTCAACTATCAGCAACAGATGTACGTCATGTTCGCGAAGAACATCGCATTTTTGCTTGCCGTCTTCGTGGGCGCCAAGGTGCAGCGCGTCGGATACAAGAGGTGCCTGGCCATCGCGATGATGCTTTATGCGACCGGAACACTTTCTCTGGTGCCCGGCCTGCGCACCGGGCGATACAGCCTGGTCCTGCTAGCCTTCGTGGTAATTGGCAGCGGCTTCACAATCCATATGGTTGCGGGCAGCCCTCTGTTGAGTGCACTGGGACCGCCGCAGGATTCCTCGAGCCGTTTGAACCTCGGCAATGCCTTGGGTGCGATCGCTCAAATCCTCGCACCGGCCACATTAACAATCATCATTCCCGCGACCGTAATCTCAGCCCAGGCAAAGCTCCCTTACATGGAAGGGATATTCATCACCTTCGGACTTGGCCTCGTCGCCCTCGCGGCAGTGACCCTGATCGTCAAGAATGTGGACATCCGCGGGAACCTGCGTGAATCAGCATCTCTAACCAGCACGATCCCCGGAACCTCCATCTGGAGCAACTCCAAAGTCCTGCTTGGGTTCGTCGCAATCTTTCTGGTACTGGGCACCGAGGCCGGTCTATTCGGATTCTTCCGCAACTATCTGGAAGACCCTACGATCACGGGATTATCCGCGCATCAATCCGAGAGGCTCTTCACCGTTTACTTTGCGGTTTTCGCCCTGGGCAGGTTGCTCGCTGCGTGGATCCAGAAACATCTGAAGCCGGTTGTACACATCGCATTCCACCTGTTCGCCGCAATCACTTGCCTTTTAATCGCGATGTTTGCCAAAGGAACTCTCGCAATGATCGCCGTCGTCGCCATAGGTTTCTTCGTTTCGATTTTCTTCCCGACGCTCTACGCAATGGCCATTGAGAACATGGGCGACCTGACGGGCCAGGCTTCGGGATTGCTTACTCTGGGCTTCCTCGGCTGCGCCATCATCCCTGTGTTGCAAGGAAAGCTGGCGGATTCCGTTGGCCTCCAACTCTCCTATGGCACCGGCTTGTTCGGTTATCTGTTCGCCCTGTTTTACGTCTTCCGCACCTGGCGCATGCAGCAGCGGAAGGAACCGCAAACGGACTAACGATCTCATAACCTCTTCAAGCTCAGTTCATCTGACCCGAAGCCCGACCCACTCGGATCATGACTACGCCATGGGCAGGAACCTTGGCTGAGAAGCCGCCCTTCGAGCTTCCCCAACTCTCGTGCTTCCACAGATCCCGAACCTCCAACGCATCCCTTCGTTTTCCACCAATGTCCGTCCATCGCACGCCAATGGTCGCTGAAGAATTCCCCCGGTTGAAAAGTACGACGGCACGGCTGCCGTCATTGAGCGGGCGCATCCAGACTTCCCCTTGTCCTTCGACCCGCACCCGTGTGCCCTGAATCCCCGCCGAATCCCGGTCAACCGCAATGACTTCTCCATTGACCAGTATGGCTCGAGTCTCTGGCGTCATAGACTGAAGGTCATTTGTCGCAATGAGCGGCGCCGCAAGAATCGCCCACAAGCTGAACTGCGCTCGCGACTCTTCAACCGTCATCCCGCGCTGTCCCACCTGCAACAGGTCCGGATCGTTCCAGTGCCCGGGCCCGGCGTAGGAAGCCAGTGGCTGCTGCGCATCCAGAATCAGCACCCAGCCTCGCGGGTAGCCACCCGGCTTGTTCATGGTCTCCCGACCGCAATCCCAACAATCTTTGCTATCCCCTGTTGTCCGCCACAGATTGGCCACGGGCGCAGCCCAGGTCCAGGGCTTGTTGTCGCCCCATTCGCATAGGCTGAAGACCATTGGCCGGTCGGTTGCTAGGATAGCGCGACTCATCTTTGTGTAAGCCTCCTGCGCGCTCATGCCCGTGGTATGGCACCAGTCCTCCTTCACGTAGTCCACTCCCCATCCCGCGAAAGAGGATGCGTCCTTGTCTTCAAAACCTTTGCTGCCGGGAGCACCCGAGACACAGTCTTCGGTCCCGGCATCGGTATAAAGACCAAACTTCAGGCCTCTGCTGTGGACGTAATCAGCCAGCGCCTTCATGCCAGAGGGGAACTTGTCTGGATCGGCTCTCAGCTTTCCGTCCACGTCACGATTCTTAGCTTTCCACCCGGCATCCACAATGATGTATTCGTATCCGGCGCCCTTCATCCCGCTACCCGCCATCGCATCCGCCGTCGCTCGGATCAGACCTTCGTTGATCTTCAGCTCGTAAGTAGCCCAGGAGTTCCATCCCATCGGTGGCGTGCGCGCAAGTCCATTGTCGAGGGCCGAGCTTCGCCAGCACCCGAAAACCAGAATGCAAATGACTGCCAACCTCGACGAGATTTCAAGTCTCATTTCTTACCCAGTGCACTTCCAAAAAAACATTAGCTGATCGCGGACGCGATTCCTATAAGACCGTGCCCCCACTATCTAATTAAAGATACCCTCACCCGCATTCGCACCCCATTTCGGTTGCTGATTTCGTCAGAAATTAATGTGCGATCCTTACAGAATCCGCGCCCAGCCTGGCATACGATCCCACCCGGGTCTAGAAGCCCCCACCTGTAGGAGAGCCAAGATGCTCAACCGTATCTCGCTGTTTGTCCTCCGCACTGTCCTCGCATGCTCGTTGCTGGCAGTACCCGCCTTCACACAGACGACCCTCGATTGGGACCCACATGTCGTACTCCATGCGACCACCGATTGGATCGGGAACACCTGGGGCGGCAATAACCCAAACCCTCCCAACAACACGTTGTTTCACGTTCCCATGGACATGAACAATATCTATGTCACACCGGATGGCAGAGTCTTTACCAATACTGGCTGGGATGAGGGCGGCAGAGCGGTATCGGTATTCAATAAGAATGGCGAAATGATCAGCCCATTGAACGATCTGAATGGCAGCCCCAATTGGGACAATGCCACTGGCAATGCAGTCGCTTCGGATGGGCACTATATTTTCGCGGCCAATGGTAACGGCGGCACCGGCCTCCAAATCAGGAACGCGTCTGATCTGAGCTATACCAACCTCAGCTTGACTGGCAGCAGCACCGTGAACAACGCCCAAATTTTCGGATTGGCCGTTGCTAAAGGCTTGCTCTACGTCGCCGAGAACGAAACCAGTCAGGGTGTCCCCATCAATCTTGTCGAAGTTTTCAATATCAGCACTCTCGCGCTGGTCAGCACTTTTCCCATCGCAACTCCGCCTGTCCGTATTGCAGTGGACCAGACCGGCGGCTTTTGGGTCAGCCAAATGGGCCCGTCGGTTCCATTTGATTACTTTGCACAGCAGGGCCTTGCTACCGTGGACCATTACGACAGCGCAGGCAATTACGTAGATACCATCACGTTACCCGACGGCGGAGAGGTTGGAGCGCTGGCTTTTAATAATTATTCGGGAACGTTATTGGTCGGCGACAATGGCCCCGACGAAAATATAAAGATCTACGCGAACCTGGAGAAGGACCCGAACCTCATCGGCGCCTTCGGCGAGCAGGGCGGTGTCTATGCCGGACCAGTGCCGGGAAGGGTTGGACCGCAGCGCTTCCGCGGTATCACCGGGCTCGGGACCGACGCAGAGGGCAACATCTACGTCAGCGAGAGTGGATGGGGTCTTGATTTTGGCAACGGAGAAGGCGTGGTTCTGCAGAGCTACACTTGGTGGGGCGCGCTGAACTGGGAACGCCAAGGTCTCGAATTTGTCTCGCTGGGCGCCATCGATCCGCACTCTGAAACGGACCTTTACGACGCGCGCCATCATTTCAAAATCGATTATTCAAAATCTGGACGCGTCGACACCTATTATGCCGACACCTATAGCGGCTACCTCTATCCCCAGGATGTTCGTCTTACCAACGTCATGAACATGGGGGAAATCAAGTACATCCGTGGCAGAAAGTTCCTCGTAGTGCGAAGCCAGATTGAAACCCGGCTTGAGATATACCGCTTCGAAGGAGATAGCGAAGTTCCAATTCCCTGCGTGGCCTTCGATTACGGATTATTTCAGGACAACCCGCAAGATCAGGAGTTCTTCGTGCAGCCTGCAGACGGCGATGAGTTTATCTGGCGCGACGTCAACGGCGATGGCAAGATGACCAACGCGGCTGGTGTTTTGGACGCGGATGAATTCTTCGAACCTAACCCCCCGGATGGACATCGTAATTCCGCCAGTTTCTACCTGGATGATAATGGCGATATGTGGCAACAAAATTACGCCGACAATAATCCAAACATCTACTGGCGCCGCTACTATTTCCAGGGATTCGATGAACACGGATCGCCCGTATACGATTTCCAGCACATGGCGATCTATACCGTGGGTGCGGGCCTCGATTTTCCCGATCTGACCGAAGTCGATAAGATCGTCTTCGAGCCCCATGCCAGTAAGGGCGGAACTCTGTTTGCCTTTGGCAGCAATGGAACCCAGGTTGTAAGGTATGACCACTGGGACCTCACACCCATTGGCCAGCCGAAAAAAGCCGCTTGGTCCACCTTTCTCACCACTGATTTTGACATTAACAACTACTGGCAAGGCGATGGAATCGCGGTAGCTGGGGACTTCATTTTTGCGGACTTCAATGCCGGTACTGCCGCCAGTGCAGGCACCTGGAAGAATCAATACATCCAGGTTTATGACACGAAATATGGGGCCTATGTCGGCCGGATCGTGGCTGGCGCGGACGTGGGCGGCATGCTTAATATTGGCGATGCCGACGAATCGCACTCCACTTCGGCCTTCCAGCGGGACAATGGCGAGTACGTCCTTATCCGCGAAGAAGATTTCCAGGCGAAACTGTTGATGTTCCGCTGGACTCCGCCCGACCCGCTTCCGCATCCCGGGGGCCCGGCCCCAGCTGGGGTAATGGGAGTTCCCAACGACGAGGCTTTCGATTTAACCTGGACGCTCGATCCCACGGCCTTGGCCTATACCATCAGCTCCGGCCCAACCATCACCGGTCCGTTCGTCCCACAGAGTACTGGTATCTACGGTACCAACACCTTCTCCGTTCTTGGCTTAACCA
>Ga0302326_10019818_pt1 | contig 13864 bp, 11 predicted proteins | sample Palsa_T0_3_FD_202264 | JGI IMG/M metagenome (GOLD analysis project Ga0302326, IMG submission 202264) | Peat permafrost microbial communities from Stordalen Mire near Abisko, Sweden - Palsa_T0_3 | ecosystem: Environmental > Terrestrial > Soil > Palsa > Peat permafrost | place: Sweden: Abisko... | reverse complement strand
AATGGGGTGGCATGGCGGTTTCCCGACTGGACGGCCGTGGGTTACGCTATCCCGAGCCCTTTCCTAGGATCCGCGCCGCTCGGTATTCCGTTACCAGAACACTCGCGGCTTTTTAGGCTCGACCCAACCATAGACGGGAGACTCTCTCTCCGCGGTGGTCAGATCACAGGCGGCGACTCTAACCCGGATTGCCTTGCTTCGGCGTTTTTACGCCGTCTCTCTCGGGTAGCCTGGTCGCTGGCCGCCGACTTTCGCCGTGCCCGCTTTTGATTGCTTTGCACGGTCTTTCGCTCGTAGAAAGCCGGTCTCAGTTGTCAGGAGCGTTCTCCTATTTCGCCGGTCACTTTCGTGCCCGACGACGGAGGGAAATATACAATCATCCCATCCAAATCCCGCGCTTTTTTTACAATCGATTTTCATTTATCCACCGACACGCGCAACTTCTTTCGCAGCAAGCAAAATCACGGTGCATAAAACGGTGGATAATCTGATCGGCGGAAAAAATCCGCCCTGAGGCATTACCGGCCAGCGTGCGGTAAGATGCGGAATTCTATGGCTACTTCCCCAGAGATCCGGCAGGCGATATTGGATTTGGCCGCGGATGTGGTCACTCGCCGGCTCGGCGGCGATCCCCGGCAGCTGCCGGATCTGAACGATCCCCTCTTCTCGCAGCCCGGCGGATGTTTTGTCTCCCTCCATCGCAGGGACACGCATGCCCTTCGTGGATGTATCGGCCTGCTCGACGGCGGCAAACCGTTTCTCCAATCCCTCACCTCCGCAGCCGAAGCGGTCATCGGCGATCTCCGCTTTCTGGCCCAGCCCGTCACCCGGCCCGAATTGCCGCAGCTAACCATTGAAGTCACGATTCTGGGCCCGCTGCAAAAGGCGAACTCGCCGCTGGATTTCGAACCGAAGGAACAAGGTATTCATCTGACCCTGGGCGGAAGGTCGGGCCTTTTTTTGCCGCAAGTCGCCCGTGAGACCGGCTGGACGCGGCAACAACTGCTTTCGCGCCTCTGCACCGAAAAACTGGGCCTCCCGGAATCGGGTTGGAATGACCCCGCCGCCGAACTCCGCATATTTTCCGCCGAGGTGATCGGACCGCGGCCGTTCTAAACGGGCTGATCGCCGCCGCCGAGGATCGGCAGTTGAACTTTGGGATTGCGATCGCTGCCATCGTCGAGACCCGGCGCCGAGCCGATGAATTGCTTGTCGATCCGCGTGACGTGCCGAACCGGTGGATCCTCCCGTGGTCGTAAATCGGGAGAATCCTGCCCCCCATGCCTGCGAAGAACGTTGTAGTATTGATCGCGCTGGGCTGGAATCCATCCGGCATCGCGGATGAGCCGGCAAATCTCCCGCTCGCTGAGGCGGTAGGTCGTCCCGGCGGCGCTGACGACGTTCTCCTCCATCATGACGCTGCCCATGTCGTTGGCTCCGAAGAACATCGCGAGTTGCCCGATCTTCGGACCCATCGTCACCCAACTGCTCTGCAGCGAAGGAATGTTATCGAAGAACAGCCGGGCGATCGCCAGCATCCGCAGATATTCCTGCGATCCCGCCATCCGCACCACCCGGCCCCGCAAAATATCCTCGTTCGTCGAATCGTCGAACGGCCCGTGAATGTCCGGGTCCCATTCGGCCGCCCGTCCCAATGGCGTGTTTTCACGCTGGAATGGCCAGTGGATGAAGGCGGTGTAACTGCCGATTGCCGATTGCCAATTGCCGATTGAAGAAGAATCAATCACGGATTTAGCAAACACGCCGGGCCATCGCTCTTGCGCGTGATGGATCACTTGCTCCCTGCTCATTCCAATCGGCAATTGGCAATCGGCAATCGGCAATGCCATCGCATAATCCTGCATGTCCCTCAGGGCGGACATGTGCTCGATCCGCTCGCGCACAAACTCGATATGCCCGATCAGCATCGTGCAACTGGTATTCAACCCCTCCTCGTGGGCGACCCGCATGACGCGCATCCAATCATCGCCCGTGCATTTCCCAATGCCGATTCGCCGGCGAACGCGCGGGGTAAATATCTCCCCTCCGCCGCCGGGGATCGTGTCGAGGCCGGCCTTGTGAAGCCGCCGAATAATGTCACGAACATCCATCTGGAAGAACCGCTCGAACTCCACGAACTCCGGCGGCGAAAACGCGTGGATGTGCACGGTCGGAAAATTCGTCTTGATATAACGCAGCAGATCTTCGTAATATTCGATCGGCAGGCTGTCGTTCATTCCCCCCTGCATCAATATTTGCGTTCCGCCGATGGCTATCAGCTCGGAAATCTTCCGACCGATCTGCTCGTATGTGAGGGTATATGCATCGGAATCCTCATGATCGCGGCGAAAGGCACAGAACGTGCACTTGGCGGTGCAGATATTGGTGTAGTTGATGTTCCGATCGATGACGTAGGTTCGATAATCCTCCGGGTGCATCCGTTGCGAAGTTGCCAGCGCCCAGTTCCCCAAATCGTGCATCGACGCATTGTGATAAAGCTCAAGCGCCTGCGCATCCGTCAGACGGCTCTTTCCGCTAATGATCGCGTCGATGTCGAATGAAAGCGTGCTCACTTGTCCCAATGTTACGGCCTCGATCCGCTCGCGGCAAAGCCCGACACCAATCCGGGCATGTGACCGGGCCGGTCCTTTCGAATCACCACATATATCTGATCCCGCGGCGAGTTCGCCGGCTCGAGCCATTCGATGGCCAGCCTGGGGTGATACTCCGTCCGGAAAACAACCGAATATCCCAGGGCCGCCAGATCGGATATCGCAACGCCAAACCACGCCTGAGCGTGCTGGTTATCCCACAAGCCTACGGAGCCGATCGGCGTGTGAAGCAGACGAGCGCATTCCACGATCCGGTCGCAATCGTTGTGCAATAGATTCGGCGGATTGGGCGGCATCTCGATCGCCGCCTGCGCCATCGGATCGCCGAACACGATCATCGGCGCGTCCCGCAGCAGATTGTGTCCGGATATAAACTGGCAAGCCGTTTGAAGCGGGAAAATCCTGTGATGCAGCGGGTCCACGATGTAATAACCCACTGCGGTTAAGCCAATGGTCGATACAGCCAGAACACGTCCGACCTTAGAAACGCGATTGGCGATGGCATTCCAGCCTGCGAGGCAGATGATGGCCGTTATCGGGGCGACACAGGCGAGAATCCGCATCAATCCACACGACCCGAACCACCCTCGCCACCAGAGCACGGAATGCAGTGTAAAAATCAGCAGAAACACCCAAATCCCCACCGCGAATTTTTCGCGTCGAACCTCCCATCCAATCGCCCCGGCAAATAGCAGCGCCGGCCACGGAAGAATATTTTCACGAATCTCGGCCGGCAACACCAATTCGAGAATCAAAAGCCCGATCCCCAAAAGCAATAACCTCCTGGACCCGGGCCCGATCACATACCTCCCCACTCCCGCCAAAAACAACACGAACAGCACCGGCCCACAATAAACCGGCCACCGATTGACATGCGCAAAGAACGATCCGTGCCCATATACGCGCAACGAATCCGCCGGCCACGACCAGCCAGCACGGAAAAAATAGGTCGGATCGCCCCACAAAATCCAGCACCCGATCACCCATGCAACCGCTGCCCATCCCAGCACAGCAATCAGCCGTGGTTTATGGTCAGCAATCAGCATAGCCGCCCACATCGCGCACAAAAAGAATCCCTCCGGCCGAACCGTCGGCAAATATCCCATCACCCAGCACGACGCCAGCGGCCGCTCCGCCAACCAAAGCCGAATCGCCACCACCATCCCCAGCGCGAACGGCAATTCCGTCATCGTGTCCCCAGCCAGGCTGAACACAAATGGCTGAAAGATGAGAAACGGCGCCGCCAGCACGGCATGGTCCAGCTTCAGATCTTCCGCCAGTCGAATGGATTGCCATGCACACAGAACGGAAACGACCGCAGCCGCCCACCGTGCCACGAGCACGCCGAACTGAGCCGGGATCAGCAGATAAATTTTCGCTCCGACCCTCGCCCAGGATCCCATTAATTTCGCCGGTTGCCACCAGCCATCATGCGCATTGAGATAATGCATGATGGCATCGCCATCACCCGTTTGGGGAAACAGAACGGCCCAAACCATGAGAATCGCCAGCAACCCCGCACAAACCGCTACCCGTTTAGCCGCGTCGTTTGCCCGTGGCGAGCCAAGTCGAGCCGCGATGCGCATTTCACGGTGCGTTACGCGACCGTGGATCGCCATTTCTGATGGAATTGTGGCCTGATTAATGGACATGAATTTCAGACGATAGCCGACCCAAGGGAAAACCAGAAGTTTTGCACCCCCCATCGTTTAGCGGCCGGGCTTGCCTGGCGCGTTCGCAATGCGTCTAAAGCCCGATTCTCGCGAATGTCTATACCTTCAGTTTCACCTTGACCGATCTCTTCAAAGAAAGGATAATAGCCATCGTGCCGAAGTTCCGGATCGACAAGATCGGAGATTTGTGTCGGCAGCTTGCCTTCACTCCGCAGGAGGGTCGCCTCGCGCAACTCTCGGCTGCGGAAAATCTTCTGCTCGAAATCGAGTCGGGCAAGGCATACCCCTACAATTTCATCGTCTTCCGAATCACCGGATTCAGCCCAAAGAAAATCGACGAGACCCTTCTCACCGGCATGGCCCTTCAGCACGATTTGGGATTGCTGATCGAGCAGGTCAGTGAAACGCTGAATCTGCGGGAATCGCTCTCCCCCGAGCCGGTGATGACCATTGACGATGTTGCCCAGCGATTCAACGTCACGAGCAAGACGATTCAACGATGGCGTCGTCGCGGCCTGGCGGCCCGGAGGTTTGAATTCAAGGACGGCAAACGCCGGGTGGGATTCATGCTGGGGATGGTCGAGCGGTTCCTGGCCATCCATCGCGATCAGGTTCTTCGGGCCGGCGATTTCTCTCAGGCGAACGAAGGGGAAAGGGCGGACATTCTCCGGCGGGCGCGGCGATTGGCGGGGCATTGCCGATGCTGCGTCAGCGAAATCACGCGACGGATTGGGCGGCGGGTCAACCGCTCGCCGCTGACGATCGCGCACATTATCCGCGACCACGACCAGGCCAATCCCCAGTCCGCGATTTTCGCGCAGGCCGCCGCTGAAATCTCTCCCGAGGAGCGGGCCGATTGGGTTCGCGCCTACCGCGGGGGCGAGTCGATCCGGGACATCACCCGGCGAACGTGCCGGGGCAATGCGGCGGTATCCCGCGCAATCGTCGAGGAACGGCTGGCTCAACTCGTGCGGCGAAAAGTTCGCTTCATCGATGATCCCCTGTATCACCAGCCGGGCGCTTCCGACGTGATCGAGCAGATCGTGTCGCAGGAGGAATTGCCGGCCGAGGGCCGCATCGAGGAACTGCGCATTCCCCGTGATTTGCCGGTTTATTTGCAGGATTTGTACCGCACCCCGCTGCTCACGCGAGGCCGCGAACGGGCGCTGTTCCTGCAACTGAATTTCCACAAATTTCAATTCGTGACCGCCCGGCGCAAGATCGATCCGCAATTTGCCCGCGCCCGCGATCTCAGGCGGCTCGAGGAAATCCGCCGGCGGATCGTGAAGGCGAAAAACCGCATCGTCCAGGCGAATCTTCGATTGGTCGTGAGCGTCGCCCGCAAACATTTGCGGCCGGGGCTGGCGCTGATGGAACTGATCAGCGACGGCAATCTTACTCTGATTCGAGCCGTGGATTCATTCGACACTCACAAGGGCAATCGATTCAGCACCTACGCCACGTTCGCGCTGATGAAGGGGTTCGCCCGAAGCGTTCCGGAGATGCTTTGCGGCGGGCGCCAAGCCGTCCACGGCGACGAGTTCCTGGCATCCGTGCCCGAGACCGCCAGTTCCCGCGGGGCCGTGGAGCTGGTCACTCGCGACGAGATCCGCCAACTGATGTCCCGTCTCGAGCGGCGCGAGCAGGATGTCATTGCCGCGCATTATGGACTGAGCGAAGGCCGCCCGGCAACCTATGAGCAGGTCGGTTTGCGGATGGGACTTTCCAAGCAGCGCGTCCGCCAGATCGAACAAAACGCCCTGGCAAAAATGCGATCCGGCGGCAGCCAGCCGGCGTAACCCGGTTATTTCCCCGTTTTTTCAATCACCAGCCGCCGATCGGATTTGCCCGTCACTTCGATGGCCACCATGATCGGCGAAACCGGAAGAATCTTCTCGATGCGGCTCGCCCACTCCACGACGACCACGCCGTTTTGTTCGAGCAGCTCGGAAAACCCGATGGATTCGAAATCCTCTGCCCCCGCGATGCGATACGCATCGAGATGAAACAGCGGAATCCTTCCGCCGCGATAGACGTTCAGAAGAACAAAAGTCGGGCTGCTGACCGAGCGCGGCTCAGCGCCGAGGCCGATTGCAAGCCCGCGCACGAATTGAGTTTTGCCCGCTCCGAGCGGGCCGTTCAACGCAATGCATTCACCGCCCGAAAGGGTTCGCCCTAGTTCGGCGGCAATCGATTCGGTTTGCGCGACACTGTGAGAATCAAAGATCATTGAAGCCCCCATCGCGCCTAGGGGCTTGCAGCGCGTGTCGCTTGTTGCGTCGGGCGCACGCTATGCAACAATTCTTCGATCTTGCTCAGCAGTTCACCGTCGCCGACCTCCAATACATCGTTGTGTCCGGCGCCGGCAACATTAAATCTCGTGACCTTTCCCCCAGCCGCGGCAGCGAGGCGGTCGGACATGACAAACGGGATCAGCTCATCATCGGTTCCATGCACGATCAAAATCGGACAGGAAATTTCGGCGAGCTTGCTCAAATTGTCGAAGCGATATTTCATGATCAGCGACATGGGCAGCCAGGAAATGAACCGACGCGCCATATCGCGCAGATTCGTAAACGCGGCGATCGTCACCAGTCCGGCGACGGGCCGGCGACGGGCGAGGTCAATCGCCACCGCCCCGCCCAATGACCAGCCGATCGGCACGATAAACTTCGGATCGATATCGTCGCGGCTGAGCAGATAGTCGTATGCCACATCGGCAGCGGCGTAACAACCGGATTCGCTCGGCTTGCCGTCGCTCATCCCGTAGCCTTCGTAATCGGGAATGATGACATTCGCGCCGAGCCTGCGGAAGTGCTCGAATACATCCGTGCTGTAAGCCATGCACGCGCCATTGCCATAGAAATAAATGATCGTGGGACAATGGCTCACATCCGCCAGCGGCGTCCCGTCGGGATGAAGGGCTTTGCCGAACAGAGCGACGATTTGTGTCCCGCCGGACGTCTTGAGCGCCAGCAGCTTGTCGTTGGATCCCTGCGTGATGGACCCGTCCTTTTGTCCCTGGGTGGCGGCCGCGCCGGGGAAGATGTAACTGTTCTGAATCGAAAAGACGACCACACATACTCCCAGATAAGCGATCGCGATAAGCCTGAGAGCGCGGAGAATCCAGCGTCGCAATCCACTTGGATGCGGTGCCGTCGTCGGAACCTCGGATGCTGGCAACGTCATAATACCCTCGCGCCCCGGATTATATACGGCCCGCACAATTTGGCCCCAGAGGCAAAATTCGCCCGGCGATCGGATTTACAATTTTTCAGCACGAGTCAGCGGGTGCAGTCTGTGAATATCGTCAAGGCGAACAAATCCAGCGCCGGGACTCAATGTATTTGCCGCGGCGCAGGCCGCGCCGAGTCGGCAAGCCTCGGGAATATCGCGCCCGGCGGCAATTCCCGATGCCAAGCCCGCGGCAAATGCGTCGCCGCTGCCGATCGCGCTGATCGCCCGGACCTCAATCGCGGGTATCTTCCAAAGCGATTTACCGTCTGACGCGATCGCGCCGTCTTTGCCCATGGTGATGACAGCCCACCGTGCGCCGCGCCCGACAATATCCACGATGCCCCTGCGAAGCGACGCATTATCAGAGATGTCGATGCCGATCGTCCTGCCGAGTTCCGAACGATTGGGCTTGACGACCAGCGGGTGCAACGGCAATGCGTGCAATAACGCTTCGCCCGATGCATCGAGAATAATCGGCAACCCGGTTGGCGCGACCCGGCAGCACTCAGCATAAAAATCGTCACCCGCACCCGGCGCCAGCGTTCCCGATAAAACCAGCGACCGGCACTTCGGCAAATGTGTTTGCAGTTTTGCCAGCAATTGTTCCCGCACGGACGTCGGGATGGCCGCGTGCTCTTCAACGAGCTCTGTCACCGTCCCATGATGGCGGTCGATCACCGTCACGCAGGTGCGCGTCGGGCTCGGAGTTTCGACAAAATCATGATCGACGCCATGAGCCGTAAGCTCGTCGCGGATAAACCGGCCGGTGTCTCCCCCGAGCGGGCCGGAAGCAATCGCCGGCTCACCCAACGTATGCAGCACTCGAGCGACATTGATCGATTTGCCCCCGGACGCTCGGCGCACTTCGATGGCGCGATTGACCTCATCGTGCTCAACCTTCTCGAAAATCATCGTCTGCTGAACCGTCGGCGTTGTGCCCAGGCAAAGGTGCATGGCGGAATGATAGGGTGGGAGGTGGAAAATTCGAAATTCGAATGACGAATCAAATTCGAAATTCGAAGCTCGAAACCAGGACGACCGAATGAATACCCGTTCGAAATTCGAATTTCGAATTTGATTCATCATTCGAATTTCGAATTTCGAGTTTATCCCTTATCCTTCCCCTCATGTCTCTCAACACCGACCTTTCCGACCTCTTCCGTACCTTGGCCGCTCTGATGGACATCAAAGGAGAGAGCACCTTCAAAGCGATCGCTTTCTCCAAGGTTTCGCGGATTTTGAAGGACATGACCATCGATCTCGAGGAATATTGCCGCGAAGGCAAGTTAAAAGACCTGGAAGGCATCGGCCCATCGAGCCAGCGGATCATCGAACAGTTCATCACCATGGGCAAAAGCAGCGATTTTGAGGAAGTTGCCGCCAGTGTGCCAGCGGGATTGATTCCGATGCTGGAAATCCCCGGCCTCGGCCCCAAAACGATCGCCCTGCTGTGGAAAGAGCGGAAGATCACGTCGCTGGAAGAGCTGACCAAAGCAATCGGCGAGGGAAAGCTGGATGGCTTGAAGGGCATCGGCGATAAGAAGATCGAGGCTATTAAGCAGGGAATCGAGCTGCGATCGCAGGCATCGGGGCGGATGGGGATTGTCGAAGCGATGGAGGTCGGCCAGACGCTGCTGGACGCGCTGAAGCGGTTGCCGGCCGTGATGCGCGCCGAGATCGCCGGCAGCCTGCGGCGACGGCGAGAAACGATCGGGGATATCGATCTGGTCTGCGCCCTGAGCGATCCAGCGGCCGGGGAGAAGGTCTCGGCGGCATTTGTAAAACTGCCGCTGGTGCAGCGAGTTCTCGGTCAGGGCCAGACCAAAGCCACTATCCTGACCACGGGCGGATTGCAGGTCGATCTCCGCATTGTCCCCGCCGACAATTTCGGCGCAGCCCTCCAGTATTTCACAGGCTCCAAGGAGCACAACACGAAACTTCGGGGTCTCGCTCAGCAGAACGATATGACGCTCAATGAATGGGGCCTATATAAACTCGATGAATACGACCGCTCCGAAAAGAAGGCGGGATTCCCACCGCGGGCCAAGCGGGTGGCGAGTAAAACCGAAGATGATATCTACCAAGCGCTGTCCATGCCGTGCATGGAAGCCGTTTTGCGGGAGGATCGCGGCGAGATCGAAGCGGCCCTGGCCGGCAAGCTGCCGAAGCTCGTCCGACTCCAAGACATCCGCGGCGATCTGCATTCCCACACGACGGCGTCCGACGGCCGGGTCGGGATCGAAGAAATGGCCCTCGCCGCCAAGGCCCACGGATATGAATTCCTTGCCATCACCGATCATTCAAAAACCCAGGTGATCGCCAATGGCCTCTCCGCGGAACGGCTCATCAAGCATGCCGCGGAAATCCGGCGTGTTTCGGATCGGATAAAGGGAATCACACTTCTGGCCGGATGCGAGGTGGATATTTTGGCCGACGGGCGGCTCGATTTCGAGGACGAAATCCTCGCCGAATTGGATTTTGTCGTCGCCAGTCCGCACATCGCGCTCAAACAGGATTCCGCCAAGGCGACAGACCGGATTCTTCGCGCGATTGAGAATCGCTATGTCAATGTGATCGGTCATCCGACCGGGCGGATCATTTTTGGCCGGGAGGGATTGCCGTTGAATTTCCCCCGCATTTTCAAGGCCGCGGCCGACACGAGCACGGCGCTGGAGATCAACGCGGCGTTCCCTCGGCTCGACCTCAACGACGTGAACGCCCACGGCGCGTTGGCCGCAGGCGTTAAGCTTTCCATCAATACCGACGCGCACAGCATCGAGGGTTTCAACGAGATGAGATTCGGCATCTTCGTGGCCCAGCGCGCCTGGGCGACGGCTGCCGACGTCATCAATTGCATGACCCTGGCGAAGCTGAAGGAATTCATCCGCCGCAAGCGGGGATGAACAGTCGCGATCGCAATCCGATTGAAAAAAGAAAACGGACCGAAGGGGAGCCACCGCCCTCGGTCCGCATCAGAGTTTCGCTTTGCCGGATAAAAGATAACGCGCCGTAACGAGGCGTCAATATCCCGCGCCGAGATTTTCATCGGAGCGATTATCGATTCAACTCTCGAAGATCATCGGGCGCACGACCGAACAGCGGACCGCGCCCAGCGCGTCGACGAGCTCGCGGTATTGCCGCGCGCTGTGATAGAGTCCGACGATCGCGCCACCGCTTCCGGCGAATTTCGCGCTGGCGCCGACGGCGCGGGCGGCCTCGATCATGCGCAGATTCTCCGGCGCGATGTTCATGATCGTTCGCCGCAAATCGAAATTGGCGTTCATGATTTCGTGCAGCCCGTCCCAATCGCCCCGCATGAGTGCCTCCCGGCCGCGATCAGTCAGATCGCGGAATTTCTGGATCGCATCCACAACCGTTTTGTCCCCGCCGTTGAAAAGCGCCCGCAAATTCCGGTGCGGAACGTCGCTGATCTCCGCCCGGTCGGGATCGTACGCAAGATAAACCGGCGGCACCCGCGGCGGATGAAGCTCCTGGTATTCCCCATATCCTCTGCCCTCCATCAGCTTGCGGTCAAAATCCATGCAGACAATCCCCTCATACGTCTGAATGACACGGTCCTGCATTCCCGCCGCGATGCCCAGCTCTTCCTTCTCCACATTCAGGGCCAGCGTGGGAAGCACGGGCTTGGGAATTTCCACTTCGTAAAACTTCATCAGCGTCCGTAAAGTGGCTACGACGATCGCACTGCTGCCGGAAAGTCCAACCAATCGAGGGATGTTGGTCTCAAATTGAATGGTGAAGTTCCGCTTGTTGAGTTCGCGGTTGTTCTGCCGGCAATGGTCATGGAATCGTTTGACCGCCGCCTTGATCAGCCGCATCCCGCCGTAGTATCCGTTCAGCCGGATATCGCGAAGAAATGCGTCGATGGTGTCGAACTTGGTCAGGTCGCCGCGATCGGGAACGATCTCGAAATGCGGAGATTCCCAGAGGCGGACTGTCGCCTTGAAATTTCGGATGACAAACGACAGCGTCTTGCCGAAATATCCATCGGATGGATTGCCCACCATTCCCGCACGGGCAAACGCATTGGCTGTGTAGATCATTGGCACTCCCTGCCGGGGAGTCGAAGGTCAAGAATCTCCCGCCGCGGAACGCCGGTGCGAGCATCGGAGCCGATCACCGCGACCGACTGATCCAGATCCGTCGATCTGCCCACGAGATACCTGCTCATCTCCGGCTCGATGCGAAGTCCGAAACGGTCCCGCACCACCCGCCGCAATTCGGCTTCGCTCATGATGACCTCCAGCGGGACATGTCGCAACGACGCCAATATACCAAGGCGAAGGCGGCAACGCATGTCGCTTTTTCCATTCGTCAGGCTGTGAATTGACTGAACGCGGCCCGCCGTTAAAATTGTATCGTCTTTCGCGGGCGTAGCTCAGTTGGTAGAGCGTCAGCTTCCCAAGCTGAATGTCGAGAGTTCGAACCTCTTCGCCCGCTTTTGAAGTAAATCCCGCCGAACGCTGGGAATAGCGTACCCGTCCGATGTCGGATGGCGCGGCCGAAGATAGCTGGAAAAACCGTAGTCTACGGTTTTACTCTTCGGAGCGCGCCTATGTCTAAATATGACAATCACATTCCGAAATACTGCCGGCACAAAGCCTCTGGCCAGGCATTTGTCACATTGGAAAGCCGCGACATATACCTGGGCCGATACGGCACCGCCGTCAGCAGGGCCGAATATGACCGGGTAATCGCCGAGTGGATGGCTGCCGGTCGCCGGCTGCCAATTGACCGGGAAACCATCACGGTCGCCGAAGTGGTTGCCGCTTTCCGGCGCCACGCCCTTTCGTACTATCGGGACGCCGATGGGAAGGTTGGCAAGCATGTGGCGAACATCGATGAAGCTGTCCGCCCGCTTCTCAAGTTGTATTCCAATACAGCCGCGGTGGAGTTCGGCCCGCTGCGCCTTAAAGCCGTTCGACAGAGTTTCATCGACGCCGGTCGCGTACGATCGAATATCAATCGCCTAGTCGGACGAATCCGACACGTCTTTAAGTGGGCCACTGAAAACGAAATGATTCCCGCCGCCGTTCACTACGGCCTGACGGCGGTGAGCGGCCTGCAGGCCGGGCGAAGCAGTGCAGCGGAGAGTGATCCAGTGAAGCCGGTCCCGGTCGAGCTGGTCGAAGCGGTCATTCCACTGGTTTCGCCACAAATTACGGCGATGATCCGCCTGCAATTGCTCACCGGCATGAGGCCCGGTGAAGTGACCATTATGCGTGGCATGGACATCGATACGAGCGCCAGGCCCTGGGCCTACCGACCCGCCCGACATAAGAACCAGCACCGCGGTCATGAACGGGTGATCTATCTTGGGCCCAGAGCGGAGCAAATCATTCGGCCGTTCCTAAAAACAGATGTGACGGCATATTTGTTTTCACCAGCCGAGTCGGAGGCTTGGCGGCGTTCCGCGCTACACGAAAGCCGAAAGACGCCGTTGAGCAGCGGCAACCGACCTGGCAGCAACCGGCGCCGGAAACCCAAGCGAACTCCCGGGAATGTCTACGGCACCAACGCCTATCTGATCGCCGTGTATCGTGGATGTGATGCGGCATTCCCGGCGACTCCCAAGATCGCCGCCAATGCGGATGATTTGAAGGCCTGGCGACGGAAACACCGGTGGCACGTAAACCAGCTTCGTCACACCGCGGCCACCCTGCTTCGAAAAGAACACGGCTTGGAAGTGGCGCAGGTGATCCTCGGACATCGCAGGATTGAAACATCGCAGCTTTATGCGCAAAAGAATATTGAGGCCGCCAAGCGAGTCATGGCTGCGGTCGGATAGGATTCACTGGAAAACGGCGATCAGGCGTCAATTCCCGGCGAAACGATCGTGGCAAAATGCTTGCGCGGTATGGGATCTCGCGGCTGCTTGGCCAGGCATTCACCCGGTGTGTCATCGCACAGCGAGTAACCAAGCATCAATTTGCTCGCGGCGGCCGCGGATGATCCATCAAGGAGGGAGACCGATCGACCGGTGAACTCTGGCGTAATACCGTTTGACGAATGATGCCGAAGATTGTGTTTACAGGCAAAATGGCCGCGACAACCCGTAAGGTCTGAGACCGCAAAATGATTTTTGTTGCGCGGGCGATAATATAGGCTCCCCACGCATATAGGCAGACGGCTTTTGTTGCGTTGCCCGGGCGATGGACTTCTTCGCGTTTGTCCGACCAAGGCGGCCTGATGCATGATGATGGAAGATGTGATATGTTTCAAATAGTTTGCCGCGAATGACGGCGCACCGGTGTTTGTTGTCTCTACGCCAGCCGACAAGAAAGATCCCGGCGAATGCACCGACATCGAAGTCGCGCAAAC